>VYLH01000099.1_pt1 | contig 37333 bp, 35 predicted proteins | sample 5114361 | NCBI WGS metagenome assembly VYLH01 (sample SAMN12291772, study PRJNA351875) | freshwater metagenome | isolation source: freshwater lake | place: USA: Michigan, Kent Lake | collected 2013-08-15
TGACAGGCGGTCTTGGCAAAGATACCCTAACGGGAAGCACGGGATTGGATACTTTGACCTACAATTCCCTCGGTGATTCGCTGCTGAGTGGCTTTGATGTTATTCAAGGCTACAATGGCACAGGTGCTAGTCTTGATAGCATTAATGCCCCTGCGCCTATTGCACCAATCACTTTGACCGCATCGAAAGACACAGCTACTGCTTTAACCGAAGCGGCGATTCAGTTGGTCTTGACTAATGCGGCCTTTGCTGCTAACACGGCGGCGGCCTTTAACGTGACAGGTCAAAGTGGTACTTTTATCGCTCTCAATAATGGAGCGGCTGGTTTCCAAGCCGCTAGTGATGCGATCATTCAACTGAGTGGTTACAACATTGCTGCCGCTAAACCAGTGGTAGTGATCTAGATTGAGAGATCATTTAAGTTTGCCGGCAGTAGGAGACTCTTCTCCTACTGCCACTAGGGGTCTTTCAGAATCTATGAGATTAAACTCTTTTGGGCTTAATTGGGGTGTGCTGAAAAAGTTTGTTGGTGGGGTTAAGGAGTCAGGAGTCAGTAGCCGGTCGTCAGGAGTCGGGAGTTTCAGGCTTTGTTGCCCTCTCTTTTCGTACCAACTTAGGGCTTGCTGAAAAAGTCTAAAAACCTTGTTGGGTAAGACTTTTAGACCTTTTGTCAATCAAAAAGTGCCGACCATTGGAGTGATTGGGGGGAAAATTCCGGGACTTTTTCCCTGAAAATTAGGTAATTGACCACCTGAAAATGGGTAAAACCCCACACCCCACACCCCACACACCCTACCCCCACGAAAAACTTTTTGCCGCAAACCCTAGCTAGGCATCACAGGAAAACTATGCCATGTCCCCCACCGTTAGCGGTGGTTTTTTGTCGGATGTGGGATTTTGCCTGGCAAGTTTTCCCCGATGGTAGTTGCTCGCTCGTCAAGGAAGAGTCGCTCTTTTTCGCCGTCAACCCGAGTCGATGGGCTGCGAGCGTTTCCTATTGCCCGGCATTCCTCCCCCACTGACCCTACGGGTGTAATGGTGGTATCCTGCCAACATTCAAGGTGACAAGGGCAATTCTCGTCAGAGGGCAGATAAAAGTTTATGCGGATGGCGAGACTCGAACTCGCAAGGCGTAAGCCACACGCCCCTCAAACGTGCGTGTCTACCAGTTCCACCACATCCGCTTGATTTTAGCTTAACCACTATAGCACAGAAAAAAAATAATCTGCAAGCAACTTTTAAAAATTACTGCCGCACAACTTTCGCACCACCTGAGTTAGTACGGATAAACCTTTTAGGGAACCTTGAATCAAATGGAAGGCCGGGATGGGACGGATTAACATTTGTCGAGCTAGGGGCAATGGTAGCAGCTGACCTTGATTATCAATTGCCGGGGCTAAATCGGGTAAATCCTGTGTCACCTCATCGCTAATCACGCGCACAATTGCCACTTTTTGCCCCGGTAAAGCCGCTAAAATCCTTGCTCCTTCCATATCGACCACCTCATAGCCCCCCTGTCCTAAACGTCGTTTTTCCTCGGATCGGCTAATCAGGCGATCGCTGGTTAAACCTTTAACAAGACTATATCCGGTTAATTGGGCGATTTCTGCGGTTATTTCTGGTTCGCACTGCCAATAATTCCCCGTTTCCGCGCCACAACCTTGATAGATTACCCCATCTCCGACCCGATGGCGATCGCTGAGACTGCCCGCTAATCCCATCAGCACAATTTTTCCCGTGAGCTTATTAAGAAATTCTAGAGATTGCCCAGAGACTGAGGAACTGTCGAGGAATTCTGGAGCGCCAAGGTTAATCGGGATAATTTGCGGGGCTAAATCGCCGATTTTCCTTAATCCTCGGCGGATTGAGCTATGCTCGGCCCCCCGGGGAACGAGAATAATATCTTCAGGTGTGAGCATGAAATTTTTGAGAAAGTTTCCTAATTAGTGCATTGAGATGTTATAAACAATAATAGTGAACTAATTAGGAATAATTCTTAAGTGAATGGCCCCGCCACCGACCGGGCGATTGTCTTTCCCACCATGAAAAAGTCTGTCATTCTGCGTTTATCCGAGGTTAACAAGCGTTTTCCCGCTTCTCCTACTCTAGCTGTCGATAATATCAGTTTTAGTTTAACAGAGGGCGAAATTCTCGGATTATTGGGCCCGTCGGGCTGCGGTAAAACCACTCTACTGCGGATGATTGCGGGATTTGAAAAACCATCTCAAGGAGTGATTGAATTGGGAGGGCGAATAGTTGCCGACCAAAAAACCTTTATTCCCCCGGAAAAACGCAATACGGGCATGGTTTTTCAGGATTACGCTCTTTTTCCCCATTTAACCATTGCTGACAATATCGCCTTCGGGTTAAAAAATTCTGGGGAGAAATTATCGAGCAGAGCTATTAACGCTAGGGTGGCGGAAACTTTAGATTTAGTCGGACTGCAAGGACTAGAAAAACGTTATCCCCATCAGCTATCGGGAGGACAACAGCAAAGAGTCGCCCTCGCCCGCGCTTTAGCCCCAAAACCCTCTTTAATCCTCTTAGATGAACCTTTAAGTAATCTCGATGTCCAGGTACGGCAACGGTTACGGCACGAGATCCGTCATATCCTGAAAGCGACTGGTATCTCGGCCATTTTTGTCACCCACGACCGGGAGGAAGCAATGGTGATCAGTGACACAATTGCGGTTCTTTGTCAAGGAAAATTAGAACAAATTAACAATCCCGAAGAAATTTATAGTCATCCGGCCTCGCGATTTGTGGCCGAGTTTGTCACCCAAGCTAACTTTCTCCCCGCTAGACGGGAGGGGGAACAATGGCAAACCGAGATAGGACTCTGGACAATTCCTGATGGTCAAGATTTGGACAAAGGGGAATTGATGCTAAGAGAGGAAGATGTCAAAATTAAGCCAGATGAGACGGGAGAGCTAGTTATTTGCGATCGCCAATTTTTGGGGCGGGAATACCGTTATTGTCTGCTAACGGCTACCGGCAGCCAAATCCACGCTAGAACAACGATTAACACCCAATTAGACATCGGTACAAAGGTAAAACTATCGATTATTCCCGATAGCGTCCGTGTATTTGCCGATTGATCAATCACATCTGACTTGAAAGTGGGTGTGGGGTGTGGGGTGTAGGGTGTGGGGTGTAGGGTGTGGGGTGTGGGGTGTGGGGTGTGGGGAGATTTTTTTTAGTAAAAAGGCAGCTCCGAGCTTATCGCTTAATACTATTGGCTCTTCGGTTGGTGTTATGCAATAGACGGGGGTTATAAGGGATGTAACCCTTATATAGAAAGGCATTTAGCGATTTTTGTCAATTGTTTTTGATCTAGAGCGAACTAATCATTAAGTCTCTTACCAGATAAGGATTTAGTCGATTTATGCCCCCCTATCGAACCATACCAAGTAACGAAGAACCATACTATTGACTGATAACTTACCCACTGATAACTGATAACTGATAACTGATGCAAGGCTGACGGCTAATATTGATATCGCTCGCGATTTAAGACTAGGGTGGCATTTTTAGCGACAAAATCGATAATTTTTTTGGCCACATCCACACCGGTGGCCGCTTCTATTCCTTCTAAACCGGGAGAAGAATTGACCTCGATAACCACAGGCCCGTGATTGGACCGTAATAAGTCCACACCCGCAACCCGTAAACCCATGGCTTTAGTGGCCCGTATAGCCGTACTGCGTTCCTCTGGGGTTAATTTTATCTTTTCTGCTTTGCCACCGCGGTGAAGATTAGAACGAAAATCCCCTTCGGCCCCCTGTCGCTTCATCGAGGCTACCACTTTTCCATCGATGACAAAACAGCGCAAATCTGCCCCACTGGCCTCTTTAATGTACTCTTGTACTAGAATATTAGCTTCTAATTGCCGAAAAGCTTCAATAACTGACTTGGCTGCTTGGTCGGTTTCCGCTAAAACTACCCCAATACCTTGGGTTCCCTCTAATAATTTAATCACTAGAGGGGTGCCGCCGACGGTTTCGATTAAACCATCGATATCTTCAATTGCGTGAGCAATTCCCGTCACCGGTAAACCTATCCCTTCCCGAGCGAGGATTTGCAGACAACGCAATTTATCCCGCGACCGGGAAATTGCTTGGGAGTCGTTGGCAGTAAAAACATTCATCACCTCGAATTGTCGGACGACTGCGGTTCCATAGAAGGTTTTTGAGGCGGCAATACGGGGGATAATCGCATCGAAACTCTCCAAGGGTTTACCGTTATAAACAACCGTGGGTTTATGGGAGGTGATGTTCATGTAACAGCGCAAATAATTGATCACTCGTACCTCATGGCCTTGAGCTTCTCCCGCTTCTTTCAGTCGCTTGGTGGAATAAAGAGAAGCGTCTTGCGATAAAATAGCGATTTTCATAAATTTTCGCTTAAATATTGCTTTGACAACTGAATAGCTCGTTATCCCCTAATATTGGCTTTTTTGGCTGGCAACTCATAAAATTTCTGTTCTCGATCGAAGTCCATCGATCATTATGGCGCTGACAGTTCCCTTTGAACAGTTGGGTTAAATGAAAAGTAAAAAGGATCAAGCTTAAGACTAGATTTGTTTTTGTCGTCAGGCTAAGTTTAAGTAGCTGGTTATAATTAAATTAAAAATGGATTTTGCCTTTAATCCCCCCTTAATCCCCCCTTAATAAGGGGGGTGCCGATCCCCCCTGCCCCCCTTGATAAGGGGGGTGCCGATAGGCGGGGGGATCCCCCTTGATAAGGGGGGTGTCTGAAAACTTTTAACACCTACCTACTTAAGTTATAGTTTTAAGTATTTAATTGACTAACAAAGACTAGAGAAGGAGCAAAGGGAAAAAATGTCAATTAATCAATACAATTTTGTCACGGTTTTGCTACTAGGGATGATCGATCGGCTAGAATGATAAGGTGATCAACGATAATAATTATGACTTTACTAGCGAAATCTTTAGAGGAACTGACCGACTGGGTAAAAGACCAGGGACAACCCGCTTATCGGGGTAAACAATTACACCAATGGCTATATGAAAAAGGGGTGCATTCTTTGGCGGATATTTCCGTATTCCCCCAAGAATGGCGCAGCAAGCTGGCGGATTATCCTATCGGTCGTTCCCTTATACATTATCGCAGTGTAGCACCCGATCGCACTCGTAAATATCTGCTAAAACTGGCGGATGGTTTAATTATCGAAGCGGTGGGAATTCCTAGTGAAAAAAGATTAACAGTCTGTGTTTCTTCCCAAGTGGGTTGTCCGATGTCCTGTGATTTTTGTGCCACGGGAAAAGGGGGTTTTACTCGTAATTTAAAAGCGTATGAAATCGTTGACCAAGTGTTAACAGTACAGGAGGATTTTCAGCAACGAGTGAGTCATGTGGTGTTTATGGGGATGGGGGAACCTTTATTAAATATTCCCGAAGTGGTGACAGCGATTCATTCCCTGAATCAAGATGTGGGTATCGGTCAGCGTTGTTTAACGATTTCTACGGTGGGATTACCCCATAAAATCAAGCAACTAGCAGAACATAATTTACAAGTAACTTTTGCTGTTAGTCTCCATGCTTCTAATCAACAAGTTCGAGCTAAATTAATCCCCAGTGCCGACCATTATTACCTAACTGATTTGATTCAAGACTGTCAGGAATACGTTCAAATCACGGGACGAAGGGTGACATTTGAATACATTCTTTTAGCGGGAGTGAATGATTTACCCGAACACGCAGGGGAATTAGCCAAACTGGTGAAAGGTTTTCAATCTCACGTCAATTTAATCCCCTATAATCCCATTCAAGAGGTGGATTATCAACGGCCTGATGAAAAGAGAATCAGAGCTTTTAAAACTATTTTAGAACAGGAAAAAGTCGCCGTTACTGTCCGTTATTCGAGAGGTTTGGCAGCCAATGCGGCCTGTGGACAATTGCGAGCGAGCGTTATGGTCAAATAAACTTGATTTGTTCACTACTCTATCATCAGTTTTCTCTGTTATAATTAGAGTAACAGAGGAGTGTTGGTTGTGTTGTTTGTTAATAATTGTAAAATTTAATCAAGATCGGGATGGTTATCGGGCAACACCTCAACGGTGGGGGCAAGTAACTGTTAAGTGTGCTTCTTTAACTAGGGCTTGCTGAATAAATCTAAAAACCTTGTTGGATAAGGCTTTTAGACTTTTTTGACCTCAAAAAGTGCCGACCATTGGAGGGATCGGGGGTAAAATTCAGGTACTTTTTCCCTGCCCCTTCAGCAGACCCTAACTAGCGGTTTTGGTTATGCTGCCACGGAATTTTTTCAGAGAAGTAGATTTTAGTACTTGTCAACCGCAGTAACTCGACTGTTGGTGATTTTTTCGAGTTCGGGGGTAAGGATCATGAAAAGTCAAATATTAGCAATTGCAGCTTTAGGAACTTTAGCGGTTTTTAATTGTTTTCCTGGGGTAGCTTATAGTCAACCGCTACTTGTCGGCCAAGAACCAACCACACCCACCTTGATCGTAATTGATGATGAGGAGATGGCACAACTTCCTGTGCCTGTTCGTGATTTTTTGCAGCTTTACAAAGCGGGTAATATTGATGGGGCGGTCGATTTTTGGAGGGATAGTGCGATCAAATTTATATCACTACATTCAGATTCAAGTGAAAAAGATCGAAAAGATGCCTTAGATAAAATTAATCAACAAATTTCTATGGTAAAAAGTGTTTTGAAGGTATTCAATCAGGAGTACGGTGTCTGTAAAGACTATACGGTTCTGCAAGAATATACTAGCGTTCAAGATACGTATAATATAAAAAGTTTCTTGCTAAGAACTCGACATGAACAAATTTCTCTTTTTTGGAGATTTACTACTATACAAACCCCTAAAGGGACATTTCTATTTTCCTTCCAGGTCAGTACAGATCTGCGAGACATCATCAAGGATGATAAGTAGTACGACATCAATCGACTACACTAGATCAAGGAGGTAGCGTTGCGACTTATCAGCAGGCTGATCTTCAAACAATTAACAGCGATCACTTAATCCCATTCAAGAGGTGGATTATCAGCGGCCTGATGAAAAGAGAATTAAGGCTTTTAAAACTATTTTAGAACAGGAAAAAGTCGCCGTTACTGTCCGTTATTCGAGAGGTTTAGCGACCGATGCGGCCTGTGGACAATTGCGATCGAGCGTTATGGTACAATAAACGGCTGTAAATCGGCCATTAACTAGATTTGGCTGAATAAATCTAAAAACCTTGTTGGTTAAGACTTTTAGACTTTTTGTCAATCAAAAAGTGCCAGCCATTGGAGGGATCGGGGGGAAATTTCAGGGGAAAAGTACCTTAAAATAAAACCCTACACCCTACACCCTACACCCCACACCCTACACCCTAGCCCCACCAATACACTTTTTGCCGCAAACCCTAACTAGATTGCTAGTCTCCCTGCTAGGCTAAACTAGAGAACTATAACATCAATGTAGGAGCCATTTCGATGCAAAGTCTCTCTAGTGCCAAGGAAAACCGCCTTTTTGTCTATGAAGTCGTCGGTTTGAGTCAAAATGACAATACTGATAACCTAGATTATTCTATCCGTAAGAGTGGCAGTGTCTTTTTAACCGTTCCCTATAGCCGCATGAATCAAGAAATGCGTCGGATTACCCGTTTAGGCGCTCGCATCGTCAGCATTAAACCCTTAAACGCAGCCGCGGCCGAGTAGTTGAAAAAATAATTATTGCTAATATCTGTCCCCCGCTCTTGTCCTCATCAGGCCAACCAGGGGGATTTTTAGCATAAATGGGGAAAAGTAGCAGAAATCTTAATAAAAAGTAAAATGCTGCAAATGTAACAGATTTTAACCAGAGAGTTGACCTATCCTATCCAAAAGGATAAAAGCGATGTCTGTGGTTTTTTTAAGATAACTCTCAATTAGGCCTAGGTGTAGTGTACCGATGATAGGCTAAACTATGGAACGATTATCGTGACTTGAGTTGGGAGTTATATTTAATGTACAGTCCGAGTACACTAGCGGGAAACCGTTTATTTGTTTACGAAGTGGCGGGTCTCAATCAAAACGACAATACTGACAGCTTGGATTATTCAATCCGTCAGAGTGGAAGCGTGTTTTTCACGGTTCCCTACAGTCGCATGAATCAAGAAATGCGTCGGATTACCCGTTTAGGTGGTCGTATCGTCAGCATCAAACCCTTCAATGGGATTGCCCCCGTAGCAACTGTTTCTAGTGCCTCCACACCACAGCCAATCGCTCAATCATCGCCCGTCCCCGAACAGACCAAGAAAAAGGCCATGACTCAAGCGAAAGAAAAAACAGATATCCCCGTCAACATCTACCGTCCGAATCAACCCTTTATCGGCAAATGTATCGAGAATTATCCTCTCGTTGATGAGGGGGGTATCGGCATCGTACAACACGTCACCTTTGACCTTTCTGGGGGCGATTTACGCTATTTAGAAGGCCAAAGTATCGGTATTATCCCCCCGGGTACCGATGCTAATGGCAAACCTCATAAATTGAGACTCTATTCGATCGCCTCCACCCGTCATGGTGATAAATTAGACGATAAAACCGTATCCCTCTGCGTGCGTCAGTTAGAATACCAACATCCAGAAACCAAGGAAACCGTTTATGGAGTTTGTTCCACCCATCTCTGTAATGTAGAGGTGGGTGCCGATGTGGCTATTACTGGTCCGGTGGGTAAGGAAATGCTGCTGCCCAGTGATGAAGATGCCACTATCATTATGATGGCCACCGGGACGGGAATCGCTCCCTTCCGAGCTTTCCTCTGGCGGATGTTCAAGGAACAACACGAAGATTATAAATTCAAAGGTCTAGCTTGGTTGATTTTCGGAGTTCCCAAAACGGCCAATATTCTCTACCAAGAAGAATTAGAGAAAATCGCGGCGGAATTCCCCGATAACTTCCGTCTCACCTATGCCATCAGCCGGGAACAGCAAAATCCCCAGGGCGGCAGAATGTATATTCAACACCGGGTAGCCGAACACGCTGACGAAATCTGGAATCTACTCCAAAGTCCCAAAACCCACGCTTATATGTGCGGACTTAAAGGGATGGAAGATGGTATCGACGATGCTATCAGTGGTGCTGCCAATAAAAATGGCACCGATTGGTCTGTCTATCAGAAACAACTGAAAAAAGAACATCGCTGGCACGTAGAAACCTACTAAACCAGAAAGGTTCTCTGAAAATTTTTGCGGGTGGGCATTGCTCACCCTTTTTGTCTTGGCTTCGGTTAAGATCAGTTTCTTAAAAGACCTTTAAAAAGATGAAATTCTCTCGACGCTTTTTTCCCGTTTTCCTTGCCCTCTGCTTACTGTTTATTTTGCTGCCCCAGGCCTGGAGTTTTACTAATAGCCAAAAACAAATTCTGGCCGATTTAAAAACAGCCGAGATTATTTATCTGGGGGAAAGGCACGATAGTCAAGCCGACCATCAGGCCCAATTAGCTATTATCGAGTATTTACAGGCTAATAATCCCCAAATAGCGATCGCTTTTGAGATGTTTCAACGTCCTTACCAAATCTATTTGGATCAGTATTTAGCCGGCAAAATTAGCGAAAATCAGTTGAGAGAAAAAAGTGAATACGACCAACGTTGGGGATTTGATTGGGAATTTTACGCCCCGATCCTGCGCTTGGCCAAGGCGAAAAAACTACCAGCTATCGCCCTAAATACACCCACGGAAATCACTAGAAAAGTGGCACGGGAGGGCTTAGAAAGCCTCTCCACCTCAGAAATGACCTACATCCCCCCTAAAAGCGAAATAAACCAGGATAACGAGGAATACCGTCAACAGATATTAGCCGTTTATGAGCAACACACGGGGGGCAGTAGTCAGGGATTCGATCGCTTTTTTCTGGCACAGGTTCTCTGGGATGAAACCATGGCCGATGCGATCGCTAAATTCTGGCAAGCTCATCCCGACTATCAGATCATCGTCCTAGCAGGAAAAGGTCATATTGCCTACGGTTACGGTATTCCCAGTCGAGTCCAAAGAAGATTAGGCGATCGCGTCATCCAGCGTTCGGTTTTCTTGGGAGACGCTCCTCAATCATCACCAGCAGAAACCAAAAAACCCGCCGATTATTTTTGGCAAGAGCAACATTAAGCCAGTCAGGAGTTAGGAAGCAAGAGATGATAAGCTAAGATGCCAGTCTTTCAATTTAGTAGATAATAGGTCTGAAAAACTGATTATTTATTTCCCCTTTTGCCTTTTGCCTTTTGCCTTTTGCCTCTCCTCTATGAGTAGCCTATACTCAACGGATTTAGTATAATAAGTCTGAAAAACTGAGGCTATTTTATGATTAATTTAACCTGTCAAGATACCGAAACACTCGATCGCATTTTAGCTGTGACTCGTGCCGTCGGTTGGGGTGGTGCTAAAATTCTCCAATCCTACCACCGGGGTGAACAGGATTTAGCCGTCAACAAGAAGAAAAAAGGCGGACCAGTGACGGCGGCGGATTTAGCGGCAAATAACTATATTTTAGGGGAATTACAAACAAATTTTTCTGATATCGACTTTGGTTATCTGAGCGAGGAAACCCATCAGGGTAATGAAGCTATCCCGAAAGATTGGGTATGGATTATCGATCCTTTGGACGGAACCCGCGATTTTATCGACAAAACGGGAGAATATGCCCTACATATCGCCTTATGTTATCAAGGAAGACCGATCATCGCCGTGGTTGCCCTGCCGGATCAAGGAAAACTCTATTTTGCCCAAAAAGGAAAAGGCACTTTTCTAGAAACTAGCGACGGAAATATTACACAGGTAAAAGTTGCCAATAAAGATAAAATTACCGATCTCTATCTGGTGGTTAGTCGTACCCATCGCGACCAACGTTTTGATAATTTATTAAGTCAAATACCCTTCTTCGGTAAAAATTATGTGGGTAGTGTGGGCTGTAAAATTGCCACTATCCTCGAACAAAAATCCGATGTTTATATCTCCCTATCGGGGAAATCGGCGGCTAAAGACTGGGATTTTGCCGCTCCAGAGTTGATTTTAACGGAAGCAGGCGGCAAATTTTCCTATTTTGACGGTCAACCCGTGCGCTATAATCGCGGCGATGTGCGGCAATGGGGGGGGATCATGGCTAGTAATGGTCCTTGTCATCAACAACTTTGTCAGTTGTCCACAGCAATCCTCGCCCAAATTGATGCCACTGTCTAATTTCTGACTTGAAAGAGGGTGTAGGGTGTGGGGTGTGGGGTGTAGGGAAGGAAACCTCTTTCATCTGTGGGGGTGAAAATTTTTTCATCGGGACTGACTGGAAAATAGAAGCTGAAATAACGCCAATTCGTCAATCAGAATATTTTCAGGCTTGGCGGTGCCAACTTTGGCATCAGGACTGCCCCCTAACCGAGAATCAGAGATCGGTAGAATGGAAAAAAACCAGATCGAGCAATGTTACGGTTAAAAACTTGGCAAGGATTGATTTTAGCAGTTCCGATCGCCGCCGTGGTCATCTTTCTGATCGTGGCCGCCGGCTTTCAGATCCATCAATGGGGTTTAAATTGGATTTGGGCAGTTTTTACCCTGATTTTTGTCGCTTGGCGCTTCCTGTTGGTCAAATGGACGCGCCCAGTAGTCGGGGAAATTGAAGCCACCATTGGCGAAATTAAGGCAGAATTAACCTCTCCCGACGGTGATTCCGGGGGCAATGTCGAGGAAATTATCGAGAGGATTATCGTCGAAGCCCGCAATGATCGCCCGGTTTGGGAAGATTGGGCGACTTTTTGGCAACGCTGTCAGGATTTGGTCAGTGCCATCGCCCATATATATTACCCCGATGTCAAGTACCCCTTATTAAATATTTACATTCCCCAGGCCTACGGTTTAATTCGGGGAACCGTGGATGATAGCGATCGCTGGATGCGGAATCTTTCCCCGGCCCTGAATCAAATCACCATCGGCCAAGCCTATCAGGCCTACGAAGTTTATCAAAAATTGCAACCCTCGGCCCAGAAACTTTGGCAAGTCTGGAATTGGGCGCAATGGGTAATCAATCCCGCTGCGGCTGTGGCTAAAGTTGCCAGTCAAAAATACAGCGATCAAGCGGATCAGCAATTATTAGTCAATTTAGGGCAAGTTTTGCGGGAAAATGCCCTAAGAAATCTCTCTCGCCAAGCGGTGTTACTCTACAGTGGCAGTAATCTCGCCCCAACTCTCCCCACCAAGACCAAAATCGCCACCACTACTCTCAAGGAAATTCTCGCCCAAGCTGAACCGATCACGGAAATCGATCGCCAACCGGTTAACATTCTGCTGGTTGGACGCACCGGGGCCGGCAAAAGCAGTTTAATTAATACTCTCTTTCGGGCCGATTTAGCCCAAGTGGATCTATTGCCTAGTACCGACGCGATCCAATCCTACCATTGGCAAACCTCAGAAGGGGACGAGTTAATCCTCTGGGATACCCCGGGCTATGAACAGGCAAATAGGGCTGATTATCGGCAAAAGGTTCTCAATTATGCCGAAAACGCCGATTTATTGATTCTGGTAACTCCCGCCCTCGATCCCGCCCTGGCCATGGATGAGGCTTTTCTTAAAGATTTGCAACAAACTATTGACAATTTACCAGTTATAGTCTGTGTTTCTCAAGTCGATCGCCTGCGTCCGCTGCGAGAGTGGCAACCCCCCTATAATTGGCTGACGGGAGAAAGTCCCAAAGAAGTCAATATCCGCGAATGCTTGCAGTATCGGGCGGAATTATTCGAGGATCTCTGCGATCGCATTTTGCCGATGGTCAGTCAACAGCCAGATAGAGAAGCTTGGGGGGATGAGGAGTTATCAATCGCTTTACTGGGGGCAATTTCGCCCGCCAAACAGTTGCGTTTAGCCCGTTTTTTAGCGGATTTGGAAACTCGAACCCTGGCAGCGGCGAAAATAATCGATCGCTATACTTTACAGATGGCCACGGGGCAAGGTTTAACGGCCCTATTAAAAAGTCCTATTCTAGGTTTTATCTCCACTTTAGCCACGGGAAGACCGACTTTAGCCTATCTTTTAGCTGAACAAATTCCTGTGGAACAATTACCAGTAGCGATCGGTAAATTACAGATGGCCTACGAGCTTTCTTCTCTCTTGAATCCAGAGAATAAAAGTTTTGATTTATTGGCACTTTGGCCAATACTATTAGAAAATTCTAGCACTGCCGACAAGGAAGCTTGGGCCTGGGGTCATGCTCTGGTAGAATATTGGACAAAGAACCTATCGATCGAACAGTTCCGGTCAAGTTATCAGGGGTATTTAGAAACGACAAAAACAGGCCTCTAACCAGATTAATTAAGCTAAAACTTTCTTCCACTTTAAAAGTATAGGAGAGTGGGGAGGAGAGGTTTCTGGGGTTGATATTTCTAGCCCTTGTACTAAAATTACCAATGGGAGAGATTTTTTCGTGTTTTTTTGAAAGTTCTATTCATTTTTTTCATTTTCAGAGTTTTCATCGTTAGTTTTCGACGAACTACCCAAACCACTAAAATAAAAGGCAGTGACTGCTGTGGCTATTGGCCCTAAAAAAGTATAAATTGTCTTAGAAGAATCATTAATTAGGGTTGCCGCTTTATCCACTCTACTTTGTACTTCTTGTTCTTCGATAGCTTTCAAATTTATATTTAAATTAAAAATTCCAAGAGAAGCAAAAGAAATGAGACAAATAGAAAGAATTTGTAAACCAGCAGTGGCTAACAATCCCAACCAAAGCCACTTTGCTAAGGAACCAGCTACTTTAGTATTAAAATTATGTCTTTGGTCTGAGGGTGATATAGCTGTAGCTGGTTTATCAAATTCAGATACTTCATTGTCTAAATGATAAGGCTCCGGATTCTTCTTTAGATTATGACGCACAGAGTTCCTTTCAGTTGGAAGAGCCAAAGAAGCGCTGGGAGCTTTTGGGTTGTTAACTTCCTCTGTCTCATTTTTTGAATCACTGGTCATAACTAAACAATTAGTAGTGGTCTCTGTTCATTACCTTTTTGCAGTATTAATTGAGTATCTTCCTCCGTCTCAGTTTTAGCATATAAAGCCATGAGTTTTAATCCTTTACGAATGACTTCAGACTCTGTTAAGTCTAGCTCTTTAGCTATTTCTTTAAGATATTCAGAGTCCTTTTGACTAAGATTTACTCGAAATTGTCTGGTAGCCATTTTTTTTTGTTAATTCAGTGAATGGATTGTATCGATTCACTGATAACTGATCACTAAGGTCGAGAAGAGCCATTTTTACCATTGAGGGCTATAGTAGGGTCAATTCATGAATTGACCCTACAGTTTGATTTAAGGGTTGTCATCGTCCTTTCTCATAGATGTCCATAATAGTCTGCCTTTAGAAACTTAGCATCCTAACTACAGTATCCTATCTTACCCTAATTACACCAGATATGTCAACCAACTATTACACTGGATATGTCAAGCAATTACACCAGATATGTCAACTATGTCAAATCAACATAAACGAGTCCTGACGGTACTCAATGGGTGCAATAGGTCAAATACCATCAACTTATTGACTTATTTGTTATTAAAAGGCTATTTTTCGCAAATTTTAACCAAAATAATCTTAGGTTTTATTCATGCTTAGGTACAATAGGGGGTATAATAGGGTATTTAGTAGGTGGTATTATATATACATATATGCAAGGCATAGCAATGGGTGTAATGTGGGTGTAATGTGGGGTTCAATAGATACCACAGTGCTGAGTTCCTATGGTATGATAGTTCCATCAACTTTTAGATAGATAAAAGTATGGCAGACACAACTAAACAAGTGAGTATGCTAGAATTGGAGTTAGAAGATGATCTAATCAGACAAATTGAAGATGTAGCTGATTCTGGTTGTTTTTCAAAAGATGAATTATTACAAAGTATTTTAGAAGCATGGAGATAAGCTAAACGGCGCTTAACCTGCATGATCCAACAGCTATAACCCTTTTGGAGTCTATATCGGTGATCCGAAGTAAAAGCCGTTTAGCTTATCATCAGGCCTATATACATAGACTTGAAAATATGGTTCAAATAATCAATATTAAGTAATTCGATTTGAGGGTAATGTGGAATGATTACTATCAAATGATTACCTGCTTATTGTTTTGAGCTAACAAAAAAATTTATCACTATTTTCTTGAACAACAGTCTATTAAACTTTCATAACAAGTAACCCTGAGACAATTATCAGTTTTAGCAATTATTGAGATGTTAATTTATTATAAGCAGAAATAATCGCCGCATTTTCCCAATCATCATCAAAAGGAAGCGCATCGGGATCTGACAAAGCATTAGCCTCGATTTCTGCATCGCTCATCGATTTAACTCGCTCCCAATCGGTTAAATCTTGCCTTTCCTCTTTTGTGTTAACAATCCCCATCTTGGGGGATACTCTCTTGATACTTTCTTCGCTCACGTTCGTTTGCTCTCCTAGCACTAATCAATCGGCAAGTTTCCCCTCTTATAGTATAGACAACATAACAGATTATCCCGTTTAATTGTCCCAGCAAACACATCCTTATTTCTTGGTAATCTTGGCGATTATCTTCTCTGATTAGACAGTGACCATCGAAAATAGGAGGAACAGCCGCAAAATCTATCCCATGCTTCTCTATATTAGAATATCTTTTAGACTGATCCCAGTCAAATTCTCTAAATTGCATAAATAAATCTCCAAAAATTGTCTTTGTAGAGAATTATTCCTATATCTCCTCCTTACCTATCGTTTTGAACGAACAAAAATTTTTATCACTATTTAAACTTCAATAATTTTTTGTTATATCGATAAATTACTAGCCCTAAACGCAGAAATTTTGAAAAAGCGAAGCCTCCGCTTCTACTATAATCAGAGAAGGGTAATTGAGACAATTTCTGCATCACCTTAAATAGCTCTTTAGGTTTTGCGTCCGAGAAAATTAATAATCTGGGGACTAATTTCTTTTGACCAATGTTCTTGGGGATAGTGTTTCGCTTCTGCGAGGGGGATTAATTCCACTCCTGATTTAGTAGCTAATTTTTCGACAGTGACAGAAGATAACCAAGGATCGCCCATTCCCCAGACAAAAAGGATAGGTTTTTCAAAGTTCTCTAAACCTGTCTCAATTTCTGCCATAGTTTTCGATAGGTTTAAATTGCGAATCGTGGCCAGTAAAGCGCGACCCACTGCCGAAGTTTTTAGATAAGGTTGACGGAAAATAGCCAGATCTGCATCACTAATCACAAAACCGCTACCGGTTTCTAAAGTACGATCGACTAATAAGGGGTCTTGAGTCGCCATATCTCCGAGGAAAGGTAGCCCCCATTGTTTCATTATCCAGGGTAATTTAACATCCCTGGAGAGGGGAGTATTTAAAACGATCAAGCGCTCAATTTTATCAGGATTTTCTAGGGCGTATTGTAAACCGACGGAGGCTAAAAAACCCTGGACAATGAGGGAGATTTTCGGCAATTGGAGAGCTTGAATAAAATCGGCCAAGGCTTGACAAAAAGCGCTAGGTGTGTAGGCGAAATCTCTGGCATCGGGTTTAGCGGATAAACCGGAACCGATCCAATCGGGGGCAATAGCATTAATGTTATATTCTTCTAAACTGGTCAATAATTCCCGCCAAATATAGCCATGGGCGGGTAAACCATGGAGTAGGATCACGGGGGTTGTGTCCGGTTGTTGAGCGGGGTTAACCTGTCGATAAAACCACTGGAGAGAGCCGACTTCGAGAAAATTTTCTAAAATAGCCATGGTTAATGGGGGATTAATAATCATTAACCATTGTCCAACGTCTAGGAACCGATCGCACCGGCAAATTTCCCACCCCGGCAGTTATAGGGAGCTTGCGTCGAGACTTTGTGCTTCTCCGGGGGTTAAGGGTAAATGAAGACCGCATTCTTGTTTTAAACCCTTGAAACGGGTGTCTCGTTCGTTGCTATCATCGGCGGTTAAAGGCCGACTGGAGTGCCAATCGCCCACGGAGACATAACCTAGATCAAAATAGGGATGGTAGGGAAGATCGTATTTAGTCAGATAGTCATAGATGGTTTTGGCATTCCAGTCAAGTATCGGTAATATTTTGTAACGTTCGCCCTGTGGATTGACCCATTGGAGAGTTTTGCGGTGGTCGGTTTGGTCGCGACGTAAACCCGCTAACCAAGCGGTGGCCTTTAATTCCTTCAGGGCCCGTTGCATCGGCTCCACTTTGCGGATTTTGTCGTAGAGATTGAGGGAGTCGAGATCGTTATTTGACCACAATTTACCGTGGATTGCTTCCATGCGGGCGGGACTGAGGGGAGATTGATAAACTTTCAGGTTTAAATGGAGGCGTTGGCTTAAGTCTTCGGCAAATTGATAGGTTTCTGGGGGAAGATAGCCGGTATCGATCCAAATGATGGGAATATCGGGGATAATTGCGGTGACGAGGTGCAACATCACCGCCGCTTGAATGCCGAAACTGGTACTCATCACCAAACCTTCCCCAAAGGTGGCTTCCGCCCAAGCGACGATTTCTGCGGCGTTAGCGGAGTCAAAACGTTGATTAATTGTGGCCAGGTCGAGGGATAGAGGGGAGGAAAAAGACCGGTCGGCAGTGGGGATGAAGGCGGTTTCTAGGGCCCGTGGATGAGGATTAAGCAAGTGTAAATCTGGCATTCTGGCTAAGATTTAAGATATTAGTAGCGGCGGATACTGATAGAGTCCAATCTATCCATTAGGGTTCGAGAATAGAGTCACCTCCATCTCCTCCCCTTGAGAAACGTGGGTGAGACTTTCGCCTCCGACGGCTCCTAGTTTAACTGCTTCATTGTTAGGGATACAGCTTGACAATCGAGGGCCGTTTTATCGAAAATTTGGGTTAAAACCCCGTCGTTTTACGGTTGAGAATCTATATACTGTACTTCTACTATATCTGATGGGGTGAAGTGTGGCCCACACTAGCGACACCCTCCTTTCTCAAAAATCTCTCTGGTTACACTAGGTTAAGCAAGATGGGGAGGAATTGCCGCTAGTTTTTGCAGTTGTTTTTCAATATTGGCCTTTAATTGGGTCCGGGAGATTTCTTTTCCCGTTTGAGCAGTGTGTGCATTTTCCAGAAAAATAATACTATCTACTTTTTCTAGGGCAAATAATTGGAATAAAAGATGGGTTACGGGAATCAGGAGCGTTGATAGGGGTGAATTGGGGGTATTTTGAGCAGATATGGCCATTTTTTCCGTAGCAAAGGCATAGATTACCCTTTTCTCCTGTTGCGGCTGCCGCCGATGGGCTAAGGTGGTTAGTAACCAATCACCCTGGCTATTCTGCACCACATAGTATTGTAAATGTTTTAACTGTCTGGCCATGGCCGCAAGGACGGGATTAACCGCTTCTTCCATGACTACGGGGGCCAGTCCGTAATTGACCGCGTCTCGACTTAAAATATGCAGCTGTGCCTTTAATTTCATGGCTAATCATGTCTATAAACTAATCGATGGCGATGACATTCATTCCTTGACTCGGCAACCCCAGTTAAAATTGTCGTCGTGAAAAGATAAGGATGGAGATACCCAATAATAGACCAGTATAAACGAGACTGTAGAGGGCATTAGCGATTAAGACATCAGCACTAGGCAGCAAACCATAAACGGCCTCGTTTCTAAAATTTAATCTCTCTAAATCTGGGAGAATTAGATAAATATTTTTAGTGATAGCGAGGATATTGGCATTTTTGCTGATTATACCCAATTGGATCAGATCTTTGCTGATGTGACCCATGAGATAGACCCCAAAAGTCATTAACGTGGCTAAAATCGAACTGGTAAATACCCCAAAAGCGATCGCCACGGCTGCGATGAGAATTAATTCCAAACCGAGATAGAAAACCGAGACAATCAGGGGTAAAGCTTGAAAAGATACTTTCATCCCCGACAACATCAGCAGGTAAATCACCAACATTACCCCCAACATCACCGCTAAAACCCCGGACAAACCCAAGTGTTTACCGAGGATAAATTCGGCCCGACTCAGGGGTTTAGGAATCAAAACTAAAATAGTTCTCTTGTCAATTTCCTTATTAATTAGCCCTGTACCCACAAAAACCGCAACAATTACCCCTAATAACCCGATAGCGGCTAATCCCAAGTCAAGAAAGATTTTCTGATGGGTTCCCACCGCAATTTCTGGTAATAAACGCCAAGCGAAGGCCATCAACAAGGCAAAAAACCCGATAAAGTAAAGAATGCGATCGCGGATAACCTCGCGAAAACTGTTAGCTGCGATCGCCCAGATTCTCAGGATGCTGATACCCATAGCCTTTCATCAAAATAATATCTGTCTTTCCTAGATTAAGAGATTGTTTTATCCCCTCATTATGCCCAATTAGGGTTTGCGGCAAAAAGTTTTTCGGTGGTGGCAGGGTGTGGGGTGTGGGGTGTGGGGTGTGGGGTTTTACCAGTTTTGAGGTGGCCAATTACCTAATTTTCAGGGAAAAAGTCCAGGAATTTCCCCCCGATCACTCCCAGATCCAGTACTTTTTGATTGACAAAAGGTCTAAAAGTCTTACCCAACAAGGTTTTTAGATTTATTCAGCAAGCCCCAATTATTAACGTCCCTATTTGATCGAGAATACACCAATCTATTACTTTTTTGCTGGCCCTGTGTAGGTAATTTTCTCCTCGACAGTTTCGTTTATGGCTTAGGAATATCAATTTTTGAGGTTTGAGGTTTTGGGTATGATTAGGTGTTGACAATCTCACCGTTAAGCCTACGACTATAGACTATAATGGGAGATTGCTGCTTCTACTCCTCTTAACTAGGGTTTGCTGAATAAATCTAAAAACCTTGTTGGGTAAGACTTTTAGACTTTTTGTCAATCAAAAAGTACCGGGCATGGGAGTGATCAGGGGGAAAATTCCTGGACTTCCACACCCCACACCCCACACCCCACACCCTGCCACCACCGAAAAACTTTTTCAGCAGACCCTAACTAGACACAATCGGAAAATTATGCCCCCGTCAGACCGAATCCACAAGCATTTTAACTTAACGTCCACCGACTGCCAGGCGGCGGACGGAGCTAAATAAGGATCGGGAGGTCAGTCCCCGTCATACCTAACGATAAAGGGCGCAAACCTTAGGCCCTTTACAGAATGATTTTAAACCGATTGCTCTAGCAAAATTGTCTGTTTACCCGATGTTAATAATAACTGGGTTTGCTTAATTTCTCCCTTGTGGTTACGCCATTGAATGTCAACGGGTAAAGCGGTATTAGGGTCAATTTTGCCTAAACCAAAGTGTAATACTGGACTTCTCACGCCAGAATGACCATTGCCCCCATCTACCTGCGCCACCAGCTGACTGCCATCAGGTAGAGACACCTTAACCGCTGCGCCAATTGCGGGGATACCCATTTTCCCTTTTTCTGAAGAGGGATTAGGGGAGAGCGCAGGGTTTAAAAGCTCTAATTCCAGAGATTGACCGATATTTGGACTATCATTGCGGTAAAAATAAGAGGTTTCCCACTGATTTGCCACTACAAAGTCTAAATCCCCATCTCCATCCACATCGGCGGTGGCAATTCCTCTGGTGACAGAGGGATCATCTAAGCTTAATTGCGATGCCAAATCATAGTAACGTCCATCTTTACCCCGCACAAAAAAGGGATTATGTTGATGACCACTTAAATCGTCTCCATCTTGGAAATGAAACCAACTATTGGGGATTTTCAGGACTTGATCATTACTCATGGCTAACTCATGTAATTCCGGCCAACGATTGATGTCACCTTTACGAAATCCTGTGGCTTGCAACGCTTCTAACTCCCCATCATTATCAAAATCGCCGAATTTTGTTTCCCAACTCCAGCCACTACGAGAGACTCCCAGGGGTTCGCTTTTATCGACATAAGGGGCGATTCCTCGGGACATTTTCTCCGTTTCTCCCGTACTGGTAAAGAGAAAATGACTTTCCTCTAGGGCGTATTCCGAAGCAATATTACTCACATAGATGTCTAGGAGTCCATCATGGTTAATATCTCCGAAATCTACCCCCATTCCCTTAAAGCCATCATGGCCCAGTACCTTAGAATTAGGTGTCGTTAAACCTTTTTGCCCTTCCAGTAAGGCAAATTGGAGATGTCCTCTAGTAGAACGATTATGTAAGAGGCGATCGGGTCCGAAATCATTGGCAAAATAAATCTCTGGCAATAAATCCCCGTCTAAATCGGCTGTTCCGACGGCCAATGTCCAACCATGAGCAATTTTCTCCTCAAAAGCATCTTGGACTTCTTGATAAGTCACTCCAGTGGTAGAGGCATCGGACCACAAGAAAACTCGATTTTTACCGCCATTATAAGCACGGGTCATCGAATCTTGCATTTTCTCGATTTTCTGGGAATTGACATCCAAAATCTCGGCATTATCTGGGAAGTAATTGCCAATGATTAAGTCTGGGTGTCCGTCCCCATCTAAATCCGAGAAGGTTGCCGCGTTGGTGTACCATTTTTCCCTTTTTTGGCTGATTTGCTGCTGAAGATAACCTTGATCTTGCCTGATAAAAGCGATCGGTGTTCGTCCCCAATAATACACCAATAGATCCCTGAGTCCATCTTCATTGAGATCACTGGGAATACATCCCATGGGGGCCATGGTTTGGTCGTTATAGTCAAAATCGGTGACATTCAGGGTGAAGGGCTGATAACGATTGCCCGTACCCGGAACAGGCGAGATAATCACCTGATTACTTTGGGTTTCTACATGACAGAGATCATTATCCAAGCCATCTCCATCGAAATCCCCCAGGGCAACTGCCGCCCCAACTGCCGAAATCCAGCCCGAATGACGGCTTAAACTGGGATTTGTCGGTCTTTCTACTTGATAGGGTTGATTTTCTAATTCGGGTAAGGGAAAACGAGTAAAGGCAAAGCGAGAAGCGATCGCATCTCTTTCGGCCATTGATAGGGCGGGGAGACGGGAAACAGAGAATAAGACTAAAATTAGCCCCAATGCCAAGATAGACTTACTATGGCCTCGGATGAATTTTTCCAAACGATTCATGGTTTCAAAGAAGTAACTACATTCAATCTAAGCTTAAGACAGTTGAGGGGATTAGGTGCGAAAATGACTTTGGATGGCTTGTCGCCATTGTTCATAGGCAGGGATTTGGTCGTGGTAATCTAAGCCGATGAGGGTATCATCAGTGATCTTGGCTGTTTCAGTAATAGCCATTCCACACAAAATTTGACAGGCTATTTCGGTATTTTCCTGGCAGTTTTCGGCTAGTAAACGTGCTTTTGCGGCAAAAGCTGCTCCCTGGGCTAATTCTGCTCTATAAGGTTCAGCAAGCTGTTTTAAATGTTGAATTTCTTCGGGAGACACTCCCCCCGCATAAGTGCAAGCCAAGCCGATCCCACTCCATAAATGGGGTTGAAGCAGCGGGTCGAATTTTTGGATCTGATCGGCAATTTCGGGAATATTTGCCCCTTTCACAAACCAAAGACTGCGCCCTAACCCTTGAGCAAAAACAAGACGCGCATAACCCGATAATTCTTGAGGAGACTTTCTCTCTCGGATATACTTAGGCCAGGCAAAGTATCCTTGATGAAATCCATAGCCGTCAAGGGCTAACCAACCTAATAGGGAATCTGGAAAATGTTGGGCAGAATGTTCTAATTTTTGGAGATAAAAGCGCAAAGAAAAAGGAATACGGGCTAATTGCCATCCTTTCCCTACATAGGCCATGTAAATATGCTTTTTCCCCTCGTTTGCTAAAAAATGCTCAAAGCGATTGCGCTTACCCAGGGTTAAACAATCTAGCAAAGATAAAGCCATCGCTGCCCCTTCATAAGCAAATCCTCTCAAATTGAGCGTGACACCTTCAAGAAGAGGAAACAAGTCCGTGAGAGAATGAGCCATAATTGCTGCATTATAGCCATAGATAAAAGTTTGCCCGATCGTTTCCAAATATATCTGTTTTTGAGGCTGAACAGCCGGGCTGCGGCTTTGCGGATCACAGATGAATCCACGCTGATTAAAGGTTGCCGCTTGGGGTGAAAGGAGCAACAATCGTTGTGGAAAACGATTTACCTGCCTAGGAGAAAATTTGTGATCAAAATTGACAGCAGGATGCTCGAAGGGTGCGCCTGAGAAATTAGATGCCATTGTTAAAAAAAGTTGACAAAGTTGACAACCCTTGATGGGAGGCCGAAGATATGACCTCATGTTACCTTAAACAAAGTTTATTTGATGAATCCTTATCCCTGTTAACAACAATGGCTAACTTTCGCCTTCAAAATTCCTATTCTTTAAAATATTGGTTTTGGGGTCTTTTAGGAGCTTTTATGGGATTTAGCTTGGGAACAACCGTTATTATCTTCTATTTTAGACCAGAATCATCCTTGAAAGCTTCCCAGTTATCGATTTCCCCGACGGTTTCTCCTGATACTCCCGAAGCTGTTGCTGCCCTTGGTTATCTTGAACCCCAAGGTGGAATTACTCAAATATCAGCTACTGCCTTTTTGGAAGGAAGTAGAGTAGATAAAATACTGGTAAAACAGGGAGAAAAAGTTGAAAAAGGCGAAATTATGGCTATTTTAGATAATAATGCCCGTTTGCGAGCAGCCCTGAAACAAGCTCAAGCAAATCTGGGTTTAGCAGCATCTAAACTCGAAAAAGTGAGAGAAGGGGCAAAAAAAGGCGAAATTATGGCTCAAGATTCCCGTATGCGTCAAAGCAAAGCGGAATTAGAGGGACAAATAATGAGGCAAACAGCAGCGATCTCTAGTTTGGAATCGGAACTTGAAGGGGAAAAACTAGGACAAAAAGCTACCGTTGAAAGAATTAAAGCAGAATTGAATAATTCTCTCACAGATTGTCAACGTTATCAATCTTTATACCGTAATGGTGCAGTTTCTCAAGGGGAAAAAGAGCGATTTTGTTTAGAGGCGACAACTACACAAAAAAGACTCCAAGAAGCTGAGGCTAACTTGCAACGCATTACGACTACCTTAGAACAAAAAATTCAGGAAGCCAGAGCCAATCTACAACGAACTCTTAATACTTTAGAACAACAAATTCAAGAAAACCAAGCTATGTTAAGTGCAGTTACGGAAATTCGTCCTGTTGATCTTCAAATTGCTCAAGATGAAGTAATGACAGCTAAGGCTAATGTAGAACGCGCTCAGGCGGAATTAGAATTATCCTATGTGCGTGCGCCCCATGCAGGAATAATTTTAAAAATTAATACTTTTCCTGGAGAATTAGTGAAAAATGAAGGGATTTTAGAATTGGGAAATATCCAAAAAATGTATGTGACAGCAGAAGTGTATGAAACCGATATTAGTCGAGTTAAATTAGGTCAATCTGTAACGATAAAAACCGATAAAATGCTCGGAGATTTAGAGGGAACTGTGGAAGAAATAGGTTGGAAAGTGGGACGACAAGATGTTTTAGGAACCGATCCTGTTGTCGATACAGATGCTAGAGTCGTCGAGGTAAAAATTAGCTTAGATCATCGCTCTAGTGCTAAAGTTAATCGGTTAACTAACTTAAAGATTAATGTGATCATTCATCCTAACTAAATAACTCATTCAGAAGATGAATATTCCTACTGCTTGGTTACAATTAGCTCATAAAAGAACTCGTTTAATTGTTGCACTATCTGGTATTATTTTTTCCACTGTGATTATTTTTATGCAGTTGGGAATTCGAGATGCTTTATTTGAGAGTGCTGTTCATTTACATAATAGTTTAGAAGGTGATGCTTTCCTGATTAGTCCTCGTTCTACATCCTTAATTGCCATGGAAAGTTTTAGTGAGCGAAGACTATTACAAGTCTTATCCTTTAATGAAGTGGAATTAGTCAGTCCAATCTATGTAGGCTATGCTCAATGGAAAAATCCCGATACAAAAAACTATTGGCGTAATATTTTTGTCATTGGAATTGACTTAAGATATCAAGCATTTAAGGCAGTGGGAATCAAAGAAAATTGGCAAAAATTAAAGATAAAATATACCACCTTATTTGACCAAAATTCTCGTAGAGAGTTTGGAAATATTGCTGAAGATTTCCAGAAGGGTAAAACTATTATTACTGAGGTGGGAAATTCTGGTAATAATCGAAAAATAGAAGTGGTTGGTCTCTTTGAATTAGGGACATCTTTTGGTTCAGATGGTAACTTATTAATGAGCTACCCTAACTTTTTAAGAATATTTCAGAATCGTTCATCTCGGTTCATTGATATTGGCTTAATTAAGTTTCAACCAGATATTGATCGGCAATCCTTACTCAAAAAGTTAAAGAAATATTTGCCGAAAGATGTCAAAATATTAAGCAAGCAAGAGTTTATTAACTTTGAAAAAAATTATTGGGCAACCAGTACAGCTATTGGTTTTATTTTTAATTTGGGGGTATTTTTAGGATTAGTGGTCGGGATTGTGGTTGTTTATCAAATTCTTTATACCAATGTTGCAGAACACTTAGCAGAATATGCAACTCTAAAAGCAATGGGATATCACAATCGTTATCTTCTGTGGCTCGTCTTTCAGCAAGCTCTGATTATTGCAGTATTAGGTTATATTCCTGGCTTTTTATTAGGGATGATTCAGTATTATTTTACCCAAAAATACACCTTACTTCCCATTGAAATGACCCCTACTAGAGCAATATTCGTCTTTGGCTTAACCTTGCTCATGTCCTTGATTGCTGGAGCCACGGCTATTAATAAGCTCCAATATGCCGATCCTGCCGATATTTTTTAGAGTATGTTTGAAAAGGTTTACGGGTAGTGTGGTCATCTAGGCAAGCCGCCTCAACAGGAGTCGGCTCATGCTGGGATAAATGAAAGCGGCGGAAGTTTCGGGTTAAGCTCATTTAAACCACTAATTGGCTATAACCAGTCTAGGAGAGTCATTTTTTATCGGTTATTTTTATCTCACATTCCTCGGGTTATCTTTTAGATCGGGATGTGATAGTTTTCTAAAGCTAATTTCAGTTGAGCAGGAATTGGAGTGGGTCTGGTTTCACTATCCTCTCGTCGCATACAGGCCGTCTGTTGTTCCCCTTTTGCCACTAATTCTTCCCCTTCATCAGTCACTCGCCAATATTCAAATAACATGGTAATTCGGTTTTGTTTAATCTCTCCTAAACGCATCCGAATAATAACATGATCAAAGGCAAATAATTCGGACAGATACTCACAGGATACTCGAACCGTTACTAAGGCTAATCCTTGGCATAATTCTGTGATAATATCTGGGGCATTATCTTTGAGAAACATTTCTCGACAACGACCTTGCCATTGCACATAATTGGCATAATAAACATTACCGACTAAATTGGTTTCTTGAAAACTGACAATGTGATGATATTCGTAGGCTTTCATCATGATTATTTAGCGATTTTTCGAGATTAACAACGGTTTTAAAAGAACGCTATTGACAATTGACCAATTTTGTCAGCTGCTTGTCCTCTTATTTGGTCGATTGTTGCTTAACAACTGCGATGGCAAATTCTACTCAAATATGTCTAAACCGCGCTCTGGGTAGGCAACCCATATAAAGTTCATTTTGTCAAGGATTGTTAAGATGCGCTTACCCTGAGGGGCATAAAGTAGGAATTTTAAGATGATCATAGGTTATCCTGATAATGGTAAACTAAACACAAGTTTTTTATTTTCTGATTATACCTCATGAATCAACCGTTAACTCGTTTTTCTCAAGAATGGTGGTCTGCCTATCAAACGACATGGAACGAACAAGAAAACTTAGGTAAAAAGTTCACTAAATTGGGAAAAGTAATTCTTTGGTTTAGTGATCATCAGGGGGTTTCTGTTTGTTCAGAATGGGATGATCAGGGTCAGATTGTTAGTTTAGAACTGATTGAAGAAATGGATGAATCTTTACCGATTTTTTCAGCAACTAGAGAAAATTGGGAACGATTTGTTAATCAAGAAATTGGTGCAGTTAAAGCGGTAATGACAGGGTTAATTGATTATCGAGGATCGATGACGATTATTGTTAAATATGGTCGTCACTTTGATTGTCTAGCAGAAGTAGCTCAAAAAGTCAATTAGTTATTTTACCTCCTAATTTCTCAGTAGTGCATTAAATCCTTCTTGTTGAAAATGGCGATCAAAAGTTAAAACATCGGAGATATTTTGTTGTCTCATAATCAACATCGAAGCACAATCTGTTAAGCTATAGCTTTTATCTCGTCTTTGGCGATAAAATAGCAATGCTTCGGTAAATAACTGAGAGGTTTGAGGGATAATTTCTACTGATGAGTCTTGGTGTAATTTATCTACAATATCTAGGGCAGCATCCCTTAAATACCCACCCCTTCCAGATAAGGCATTGAGTAATTCAGTTAACACCATTTCGCTAGTAACAGATAGAAATATATCTAATTCGTCGGTAATAGCTACAGAAGATTGATGTAAACTATCACGAGTGTCAACCAGTGCTTGAAGATAAGCAGTATCTAAAAAAATCTTTCTCATTCGTCTTCGTAATCCTCGTCTCTGGGTGCGCCATACATATAATGTTCAAAATTGCGAGCAAAATCTTTAGGTAATTTGTTCCACTCTTCAATGGGAACTTTTTCACCAATTTCCACAATGGCTTTCCAAAAGGGTTTGTGGTTAGCGGTTTCTAAGGAAGAAGTATCACTATTTTCGCAGGGGATAGGAGTAGGGTTAGAATTGTCCATTGTTTTTGAAAGATTAGGATATTATTTATTATATAGCAATTAGGTGGGAAAGGCATGGCTGAGGTGACAGCTAATTACGACAAAACATGGAAAGAAGCGATTAGCACTTATTTGGCAGAGTTCTTAAACTTCTTTTATCCCAATATTTATCAAGAAATTGACTGGAATCAAACCCCTATTTCCCTTGATAAAGAATTAGAACAAATTACGGCAGCTGCGGAAACTGAGCAACGCTATGCTGATAAATTATTGAAAGTTTGGTTATTAGATAATCAGGAAATCTGGCTTTTAATTCATATTGAAGTCCAAAGTCAATATGATCTAAAATTCCCTCAACGAATGTTTATTTATAATTATCGAGCCTTTGATTTGTACCATAAACCTGTTATTAGTTTAGCTATTTTAGGGGATGAAAGTAGGTCTTGGCGACCTGATTTTTATCAATATGGGTTAGGGGGAAGTCAAGTGAAAGTCGATTTTTTAATGGTCAAATTATTGGATTATCAATGGGAAGACTTAGAACAAAGTGAGAATATTTGGGCTATAATAGTCATGGCACACCTAAAAACTAAGGCTACGACTAATAATCTCAGGGAGCGTGAACAATGGAAGTGGAACTTAGTCAGAGGTTTATATCAAAGGGGATTAACCAAGTTTGAGATTATCAATCTAGGGAAATTCATTGATAAAATGATGACCTTACCCCCGCAACTTCAACTTAACTTTAAAACAAAACTCAGTCAATACGAGGAGGAAAACAAAATGCCTTTTTTAAGCACCATAGAAGAAATGGCTCTCGAAGAAGGAGCTAAATTAACTAGCCAAAAGTATATTATTTTAGCTTTACAAAGTCGTTTTGGGGAGATTCCTAATTCCCTGATTGAAACGATTAACCAAATTGAGGATGTGTCTGTCTTAGAGAGTCTTTTTGTTCCCAGTATTACTATTAATTCATTGGAGGAATTTCAACATTTAGTTAATGACTCTTTATCTTAATTAATACGAGGAGGAGAGCAATCATGCCTTTTTTAAGCACCATAGAAGAAATGGCTCTCGAAGAAGGAGCTAAATTAACTAACCAAAAACATATCATTTTGGCTTTACAAAGTCGTTTTGGGGAGATTCCTAATTCCCTGATTGAAACGATTAACCAAATTGAGGATGTGTCTGTCTTAGAGGGTCTTTTTGTCCCCAGTATTACTATTAATTCATTGGGGGAATTTCAACAGCTAGTTAATGACTCTTTATCATAATATGAGAAGGAGAGCAATCATGCTTTTTTTAAGAACTAGAGACAACTTTTCAGCACAATTAACTAGAAGAATAGGGTAAATACTCATTTACCCCCATTTTCCTAATACTTTCTTTAACTTTGGCTAAAATTTAAACTAATCTCCCCTCATTCATAGGTGGAAAACGATGATAATACATGGCAATCATCATGGGAATTAGAACCATTAAGTTATAGAAAAGATGCAGTTCTAACCGAGGAAACCAAATTTGTCCAATACTAATAGGAACGCGAGAATCCCATAAGTTTTGACCAATAATTGCCTGTCCTAAGAGTAAAGCGTGTTCAAAATGATGATAGAATTGTAATCCTAAAGCCAAATCCCACCAAAGACGAGCTTTTCCATGAAAAGAAGGACGAAAAATGGCTAACCCTAATAACATAAAAAGAGCGTGTCCATAGTGTAGCCATTCCGAGCGCATTAACCAAGGTTTCCAGAGTCCTAATAACCCTAAACATTCCGGTCTCGGCCATCCTAAACCCCACAATTGATAAGCTTGAATAATATGTTCTGAGATGTGGGCAATAGTCACTATCATAAAGATTTGCATCCCCAATTTATGCCAGCGTCCATTCATCGCATAAACGAAAGAACGGATGATATTTGAAATCAGTTGAATAGGGTTTCTTTGGTTGGGAATTTGTCGAACTGTAGTCATGATTTGGTTCTCCTGTGGTTTAAAAAAGGGTAAAACTGGATAATTTTTATCAGAAAACCTTTGCTGGTTCTGTCTGAAGTAAGTCCGATTTTTTCTGAACTGTTTGGACAAATATTGCCAAGATGAAAGCTGTCTTGATTTCTCGGAAAGAAACAGGTAAAGTGATGATTAAATCCTTTCCTGAAGATAACCACAAAATAGGGGATAAAGGGGTTAATTGTTGAGAGAAAGATGATAAAGTTAACGGGATATCGAGACTCAAACCCGCTTTCTTAATACTTTCTTTAGCAGACCAAATGCGAGTCGCTGCCATATTAAAATCCTCATGATTCTCTTGACTAATTACCTCCGCTAAATTAAAGGAATTTTCCCCCAATAAATCGCGCCACATCTGCACATCACGGGGGATAATCGGTTCCAGATCGCATCCTGACGCACCCTTAAGCACAAGGGTTAAATCTTCCGCATGAGACACCGAAACCGCCTCGTTATCGCTTAATTCGGGCTTGCCATCCCCCCGACGCTGAATTACACTAGGGGATGAGGTTAACATCCCTAAACTGCGATCGCTTCTGACTCGTCTTTCTACCGTTGCATCCCGATCGAGAATTAAAGTTAAATCGACATTAGGCATCATCTCCTTGATCTTTCGTTCTAAATAACAGGGTAAAAGGGCTGGAATCCAGGGATCTTGAGGATTTCTGTGTTTAATCACCTTTAATTCCAATCCTTGCCACACTTCTAAGAGATTGCCATCGTTATTGAATACCTCAAGATCATAGACAAAGGTATCTCCTTGATGCAGTCTTTCTTTGGCTGAAACAAACTGATTTTCGCCTAAATTGACAGAATATACCGTTAAGCGTTCTATGCCAGTGGGTAAAATAGTGGCATGGGGAACACAAGCTTGTAAAGCATGGATAACGGCATCTCTTGCCCCTGCATCGCCTAAAATCAGGGATTGAGGTAAATAACGACTAAACCAAGCAGTTTTTTGCTCAATCTTAATTTCTGCAATACATTCGGTTGCTTTGAGATGAGAATAACCCTTAATTCGTTGAAATCTTGCTTTATGGAACAATAAATGACCATATAAGTCCTTATCTGGGTTAATTTGAGGGTTATTTTTTCCTTCTTTAAGGGGGACAGGGGGAATCAATGGACGACAGTCTGGCACCCCCACAGAAGAATGGCTGATGATGGCTTCAAAATGATCGATACTAAACCCTGTATTGGCACAGCGAATAACGGCCTTAACCTTTCCAGAATCGGTGATTAAGGTAGCAATTTGTATCTTTAAGGGTTGATCGGCAGAAACCACGATCGGACGGTTAAATTTAACCGATTCAAACCTTAATCCTCCAGTTTCCCCCTTGTTAAGGGGGACGGAAGGGGGATCTTGGTTTTCCCCCTTGTTAAGGGTTTGATCCTCCTTCCTTGCTAAGGTGGGGAGTAATGCAGTGGCCACCTGCGCGATCGCTTCTAACCCCAGGACACCGGGGAAAATGTATTCTCCTTGATAAACATGATCTTGTAAATAAGGATCATTGTCTAAGGATAATTCTGCTTCAGTAATCAGTTCAATTCCCGTGTAATGAACTTTCTTTGTCTCTAAAAAGCGTAAAAAAGATAATTCTTGCGGTTTTAAGCTTAAAGTCGGAGGTTCACCAAAACGCCCGGCGATGATAACAGAGGCAGTGGTTAGGGATTGATTTAAAAGTAAATGTAAGTATTTAATGCCAATATCGGGAGAAATAGGGGTAATACCTTCATTTCTTAGCTTTTCAACTGTTCCTAAACGTTCTCCCATGCCAATACCGGACCAAACCGACCATTCTAGGTTTAAACAGCGACAATTAGGGTATTTTCGACTAAATTCCGCTACAATATCCCCTAACCATTCATTGGCTAACCCATAGTCTGCTTCTCCTTTCAATCCAGTCTCGGCAATAATTGAACCGAAGGTGATTAAATAGTTGAGAGAATCGGGGTTAATTTCCGTTAAGATATGTTGCAAACCCTTGACTTTTGGAGCTAAAGTTGCTATAAAATCTTCTGGTTCGAGATGTTGAATTAATTTCGGTGTATTAACCCCTGCACCGTGTAAAATTCCCGTAATTTCTCCTAAATTTTTCTTAATTTCGGCGATAGTTTGCTGAACTGACTCAGCATCACTGACATCACAAGAATAATAATGGACTTGGATGTTTGCAGACTTCATTCTTGCTAAATTTTCGGCTAATTCTCGGTTATCTTCAGGTTGAGAACGTCCTAAAATCGCTAAGGTAGCTTTATTTTCTTTAGCTAAGGATAAGGCACATTCTGAGGCAATACCTCTCCCTCCCCCCGTCACCAAAAGAAGCTCCTTGACTTTGCTTTTATTTGACCTTTTTAGGGCTTTTTTCTGCTTAGGGTTATCGGTATCTTTTTCTAACCCTAACAAGTTTAATTGACGAACAAACCGTTTTCCGTTTTCATCATAATAAACTTCTGTATAGCTATCGGTTGCAGTGATTTCTGAGAGAATGATATTAACTGCATTGGGATGATGAAAAGGAATATCAATCACACAGGTGGGAATTTGACGATTTTCTAGATAAAAAGTTCTCGCAAAGGACGCATATCCTCCTCCTTGTTGAATCAAAATCAAGGGTTTTTTCTCTTTTATAGATAATTTTGCTCCTTTTAAAAGCAAACCAATTTCTGATTCATCAGGATAGGGTTTTAAACAAATAATGATCCCTTTTTCCTGCTCATGCTTTAAGGTGGGTTGTAAAACAGATAAGTTAGGTAATAAAGGATGATCAGCATGGGCGATAATATGCCAATTTCCTGCTTTTTCTCGATTTATTTGCTTTTTATCTGATTTAATTAACGGTTTTTCGATTAATTCAACCGTAAACGCACGCAGCCAATTATCAACACCCATCGGGATTGATTCTTGAGGAATTTGGGAATTATTTTTGCCTAATTCTTCTAAAGCTGCTGCTAGATCCTGAATAGTTGCATTGGCATAATCTGTCGGTGAATGGGGAGGAGATAAGTCTAACTGACGCGCTGCTTCGATCACTAATTGACTGACACTGATAGAATTAAGGTGCAGATCCGCCAACAAGCGATGATGATTTTCAATGGTTTCTAGGGGTAACTCTGTTTTTTGTGCGACTAATTGACGAATAACTTCAATTTTTGAGGTTTGAGGTTTCAGGTTTGAGGTATTAGGTTTGAGGTTTTGGCTATGATTAGGTAATAAAAGATCAATATTCTCTACTTTTGCCTGTTGACTTTTGCCCTTTGCCTTGATCTCACATGGATTGCCAATAAAATGGGGTTGATAGTCTAAATTAAAGGGACGACTAAATCTATCTTCAAATAACCCTTGATAGTTAACCTTGACACCATTAACAAACATCACTGCAACCGTTTTCAATAACCCTTGTAAAGACTCACTACTGCTATCGAGAGAAATTACGGGAATATCCGTTATATCTGCCACTAAACGGCTTAATATCGAACCTGAACCCACTTCAATGAATAAATCAACCTCTTTCTCTGCTGACTTGACTGCATCGATGAAGCGCACCGGTGAGGTCATTTGTTCTAACAAAAGCGAGCGCCAGTCGGTATTTAATGGCAATTTTTCGCCCGTTACGGTAGAAATAACCGTTTTTTCCAGGGAATTTAAGGTATAAGTTTGTAAATAATCTTCTAAGGGTTGCACGGCCGGGGCCACTAGGGGAGAATGGAAGGCATGGGAGACAGGCAAATAAACGGTTTTAATGCCTTTATTTTGGGCTTTTTCAACAACATCCTTAATCCCTAATTCCTCTCCTGAGATTATTGTCTGATAGGGTGAATTTAATCCCGCAATCTCAACAATACGTCCATTTAATAAACTTTTAACCGTTTCTGCATCGGCGTTAATGCTGGCCATTCTACCTGTTGGGTGGCCCAGTTGTGCCATTGCTTGACCGCGAATTTTAGCTAGATTAATTAATTGAGTCTTATCATAGGCATTTGCCCAAAATAAAGCGCATAATTCCCCTAAACTGTGTCCTATGGCTAAATCTGCTTTAATATTTAAGTTTTCTAAGAGTTGTAACCCCCCTAGGCAAGCCGTAATGATCGCCGGTTGAGCAATATTCGTCACCGTGTTATCCTTACCCTTGGCTAACTGAGCCTTGTTATATAATTGTTTAATCACAGGAAAACGTCTTTCCCAGAGTCCCCCATGAAGATAAACTGGTGCGGATTGCCCCGGAAAGAGAAAACCTATTTTATTGATCTGTTTTTCGTGATTGGTAAAGATATTATCTAAATTTTGACCGGGGGGGATCAATGAGTGCAAGCCTTGCGCTCCTACAAGGTGATTGGTTAAGCTATCGGGGGAAGATGCAATAATGGCCAGACGATAGGGTAAATGAGGATTTACCTTTTTCGCTAATTCAACGGCAAGATCCGTCATTTCTGACTGGGATATGCGAGGAACAATATTTAATAACCGATTAACCTGTGCTTGTAAGTCTTCTTGACTATTTGCACTCAATAGGAATAACTCCGCATCTTGGGGAGAATGGATTAATTTTTGTTCCTGTGGCGTTAAAGTGTGACGACGAATCTGACTTAATCCCTCTATGATAATATGACTATTAATGCCCCCAAAACCCATGGCACTCACTCCTGCCCGTAAAGGTAAGGAATTTGGCCAGATTTGCCCCTCTTTTAATACCTGTAACCTTGCCTTGTCTTCGGTTAACCGAGCCTGAGGGCGATCGCATCCCGTCACTGGTGGTAAAATTTGACGATGAACCGCCATAGTCGCCTTAATTAACCCTGCTATCCCTGCCGCCGCCTTAGTATGGCCAATATTCGCTTTAATTGAACCAATAACGGCTTTATTTACCGTATCTGGATGAATACGAGATAAAACTTCTAATTCGGTTCCATCACCCACCGCCGTTCCCGTACCATGGCCTTCAAAATAAGCTATAGTATCCCCCGTAAATTCAGCCCGTTTATAGGCGCGATTTAAAGCCAATAACTGTCCTTCCACTTCTGGACGAGTAATTCCGCCTTTGCCATCGGAAGAAATCCCCCAACCTTGAATAACAGCATAAATCCGTTTATTTTGGGCTAGGGCATCCCCATGACGCATTAACACCAGAAAACCGCATCCTTCCCCCGGAATAAACCCATTAGACCCTTGATCATACACTTTCATCTCCCCAGAGGCTAAGGCCCCCGTTTTGGCAAAACCCACCAACTCAAAAGGGTCCATACTAATATCCACACCCCCGACTAAAGCGATATCTAAATCTTCAGCGACTAAAGCCGAACAACCATTCGCTACTGCCAGTAAAGAGGAACTACAAGCCCCATCGACGATATATCCGCCCCCTTTTAAGTCAAAATAATTACAAATTCTCCCCGCTATCGTATTCGCGAGATTTCCCGCTAAAGACTCCTCTCCAATCGGTTCAAAGGGTTCTTTAAAGCGATTTTCTAATTCATTTAAGAAAATTTGCCGTTCTTTGTCCGATAATCCTTGTTTTAATAATTGTTCTTCTACCCTATGACGCACATAGGGCCAACGCAATCTTAGGGTATTAGCCCGCGATAACTCGCCTGTGAGAGTATTTCCCAGTAAAACCCCGGTTGTTTCTTTATTTAACCCCTTTCCGTCGGGAAATCCGGCATCATTCAACGCCTGAGACGCAATATCTAACGCTAACCAGTGGGCTAAATCAGCCGAACGAAAGGTACTCCCCACCACTTTATAAGCAATGCGATCGAATTCATAGCCCTCAATAACGGCAGCTTGAGTCGAATAAATGACATCAGGGGCGCTTTTATCGGGAGAATAGTAGTCACTTAACGATAATCGCTCTGAGGGAAAGCGACGAAATGCCCGACGCTGAGACAGGACATTTTCCCATAATTCCTGTGGAGAATCGGCATCAGGATAAAGACAAGCCATGCCAACAATAGCAATTTGAGGAGAAGCTTTCATAGTCAATGACCAGGAGAATGTTACTGTAGGGGCGTAAGGCTTACGCCCTTTTCATTTGTAGTTTGTAGCTAAAAGCTGTAGGGTGGGCTTTGCCCACAAAAACCGCATAATATATTGGTTAAGGAGTTGATAAAATGCCGGAAGCCTGTACTAGGGGTAATTTTGCTTTTAAGGGTTCAACCGCTAATATCAACCCTCTGAAACAACACACCAGTGTCAATCCGAAAAACATCCCAAAAACAACATGAAAGGACATCAAAATGCCATAAGCAACGGCTACAGATGCCCCGAAAATTATCTGCTCACGGGGGTTAATTGGTGTTGTTCCCGGATCCGTTACCATATAGAAAGTAAAGAGGACAAAAGCCACCCCTGTCATGGGTAATAGGGCGGGGATTAACGCTGTGTGAAAGATAGCACTTCTGAGGATTGCTTGTAAGATAAAAGCCCCTAACCATCCCGCAATTAAAGGCAATTTACGAGTAAAACGGGCATTTAAAAACGTTCCCGTACAAACAATTAAGACGGGTAAAATCCAATCTGCCCAACCGCTTAAATTCTCGGTAAACTGATAGGGGGGCGCGATGCCAATCCAAGGAAATAAGAGTAAGGTAACGCTAATACCAAAATTAGAAGGATTGAGAAAATGACGGGTTTTATCCGCCACTTTTAACCGAAAAATTGCTTTAGATCCGATAGCCACCGCTACTGCAAACATAATCGGAAATAAACGCTCATTAGCATAGAGTAACATAGCGATCGCTAATGAGGTAATATGGGCAGAAAGCAGAAAATCGACAAACTGACCGATACTTCCTAAATATCTAGGTTTAAAGCTATTTACCCCAGCATCAACGCTTTCTAATAATAATTCTACGCTGTAACCTGTTGCTAAAGCCACCAGAGGTTGCGCCCAAGATTGTTCAAATCCGAGGACAGTATGACCTAAAATATTGAGAAAGGTAATCGCTATGGCAAAGCGTCGTAATCCTGCTAAACGGTTAGGTTGATAGGAAACCGTAGAACGCTCTACTGAAGAGCTAAAATAGGGAAGATTAAATAATTGAGTGGTCGTCATGGTTATTGTTGAAGATGAGTTAAAGGAAATTATCTTTCCCAAAAGTGATTTACTGAGTGATGAACCCCCTATGGAAACAGAGTTACATCTGCGTCAATTGATGCTTTTGATCCAATCACTAGAGTTATTATGGAAAGACCGCCAAGATTTCTATGCTTTTGGTAATCTGACTATTTATTACAGCCCTAATCAACGAAAATCAGAATATTTTAGGGGTCCTGATTTTTTTGTGGTTTTGGGAGTAGCAAGAAAACCGCGTAAAAGTTGGGTAGTGTGGGAAGAAGAGGGGAAATATCCCCAGGTCATCATCGAGATTTTGTCTGATTCAACGGCAGAAACTGATAGAGGTTTAAAGAAAGAAATTTATCAGGAAACTTTCCGGACTCCTAATTATTTTTGGTTTGATCTCACCAGTTTAGAATTTAAGGGGTTTCAGTTGATGGCAGGAAAATACGAAGAAATTGCAGCGAATGAACAGGGCTGGTTATGGAGTCAACAGTTAGAATTATTTTTAGGGATTCATCGGAAATTTTGGGTCTGAAACCCCGCCGTTCTAGGTTGGCTTTACGTTAGAATTAAAAGGCCAGTCTCGAAAACCAAGTGGACGGCGCAGCACCTTGAAAACTCGGCT
>VYLH01000039.1_pt1 | contig 36210 bp, 22 predicted proteins | sample 5114361 | NCBI WGS metagenome assembly VYLH01 (sample SAMN12291772, study PRJNA351875) | freshwater metagenome | isolation source: freshwater lake | place: USA: Michigan, Kent Lake | collected 2013-08-15
CCCCTCCTCCACCTCCGCCATTGCCGCTGATCAGGATTCTGCTGAGATCCAGCTTCAAGGGGTTAAATGAATCCCGGGCGTTGCCCCCGGCACGGCCCTGATTGGATTCCGCTTGATTCGGCCCGGGCAAGCCATCACTACCATTTCCCCCGTTTGAAGCGATGAAGGTGGGGGCACCGTCCGACTCGCCGCCTAGACCGCCATCGACACTGGCATCGAGTGACACGCGGTTCATGATCGGCGCTCCCGCGCCGGGCACCCCACCCCGACCGACCCCGCCACCGGTGCCCGCACTTTGTTGCACACCCAGAGTCCCATCGCTTCCCGAAGTCCCAATGTTGCCCCCCCTCGGCAGCGCCGCGCCGAAATTGGCCAAGCCGGGGCTGCCAGTATCGCCGAAAATGTCAAAAGTAAAGCAATCGGTCGTTGCCCCCGCGCCTCCCGGCGCGACAGCTCCAATCCCATCGCCATTGAGGCCGGGCGAAACCGCACCTCCCGAACCCCCCGCGCCACCCGCGCCACCCCCGGCGTTGCCGGCGATGACACTCACCCCCCCCAAGAACTCGGCATCGTTGCCCACAACCAGGCGTACCGGATACGACGCGTTCGAGACGGTGAACGTCACGGGGCTCGACGCCCCAAACTTCAGATCGCCCTTGAAGTAAATCGTGATGGTCTTCGCGGCGTCATCGCGGACGGCGCGGAAGGGGACGCCGTTGAAAGATGCGCCGTTGCCGTTGATGGTGAGGGCGTTGCCGTTCACGGCGGCGTTGATGGACTGGGCGGTGCAGGGGAGCGCGAGCCCGACGACGAGCGTGAAGGCCAATGTGCGGGCAGGAGTGCGGGTAAGGGTGCGTGCGTGAGCCATTGGTCATCCCCTTGGTCGGGCCGCCGGAAGGTGGGGGCCGGGCTGAAAGACAGGAAGGTGCTGGCCGCGCGATGCGGCTGGTGGGCACTACCTCACGAGCATCCACGCAGCCGCTTTGTCGCGATCACATGAATGTCAAGAAATACGGAGAAAGGCCACTTTTCCCTGAAATCAGGCTGTTGTCCAGCGCGGCGACACGGGCCGGCGCTCTCGCACCGGCCCGTTTCGTGCTCATGATCCATCCGCGGCACGCCATCGCCATTCATCGAGACGGCTTACGGGCAGATCAGCGCGTCGTACGCCACCACAAACCTGCTGAAGTCCGTGTCATCCACAAGCCCATCCCGCGTGATATCGGCCGGGCACCCCGCGGGCATCGCGCTGTCGGCACAGTCCAGGATGTCGTAGCCGACCACGAAGATCTGGAAGTCGGCATCATCCACCATGCCGTCGTTGTTGAAGTCGCCGGCGCACACGGTGCGCCGCACCGTGAGCATCTTGCTCGTCCCCAGGCCGAAGGTGGTGCTGTCGGCGACGAGCGCCTCAATATCCGTGTTCGCGGCATTGCGGAAGTAGCCGCCGACCCACGCCAAGTTCTGATTGAGCTGCGCGACCGGAACGAGCGTGACATACACCGCATCGCCCAGCACCTGGATGATCTGCGGTCCGATGGTTCCGCCGAAGCGAGGGTCGTTCGCCCAGCCATAGGTGTAGAGAAAGTTTGCGTACTGAGCCCCGCCGACACCCATAAAGAAGAGCTGAGAATCCGCACTCGGGCTGTAATTGAGGAAGAGCAACGCGCGGTACTTGTTTTTGTCGTAGGTGATGCCCGGAACATCGGTGTTCAGCATCAGCAGCGCCCCAACCGTGTTGGGCGGCAGCGTCGCCGGATTCACCAGCGTCGTCGCTTTCAACCCCGGGATCACGCCAGCCACCGCCGCACCACCCGCCAGCCCGGCGATGTACGGGACGGCCGGGCCTCCGCTGACGTAGGGCGAAGCCTGCGAGGCCTCGGGCACCATATCCGGCAGCGTGAGCAACGGTCCGTTGTTGGTCTCTGGATTGGCACTGATCTGCCCGGCGATTGCGTGGTTGTACGAAACAACCATGCGCCCCGTATCCGCACGCGGCAGTCCCGCAGTGTTCGAACCGCCGACCACGGTGTACGACGCCGTGACATTCATTTCCGTCGCGGAGAGGAAGATCGTGCCGCCCGATCCGCCCGTTCCCAGCCCGCCGGTTCCGCCATCGCCGCCACTTCCGCTGTTGCCTCCATTGCCACCCTTGCCGCCGTCGCCACCGTTGCCTGCTGGTGTGTTCACCCTCTGGCCCGGTTGACCGGGCCCGCCGCCGAAGCCGAATGTTCCGGGCAACCCTGCGGTTCCCGGGATCCGCGTGCCCGCGGCATTCTGACCCGACGCATCAAACGCGCCGCTGCCCACGGTCAGCTTGCCCAGCGCTGTGAACTCGAACGCGCCGCCACCCGCGGCACCCGGCTGTCCGTTTCCGCCCGCGCCGCTGTTGCCGCCGGGGCGACCGCCGCCACCCGTGCCTCCGTTGCCTCCTCTGCCACCGCTGTCACATGACGACGCGCCGCCCCCGCCGCCGCCGCCGCCGGAACCGCCCCCTTCTCCGCCGTTGCCTGGGCCCCCTCCTCCGCCCCCTGCTCCACCTCCGCCGCCGTTGCCGGCGATCAGGATGGCGGAGAGCGAGTTCTTGAGCGGGTTGAAGGGATTGGTCGCGTCGCCGCCGTTGCCGCCCGGATTCGAGGAATTCTGATGTGGCCCTGGATAGCCGCTTTGTCCATTCCCGCCGCTTGTGCCGCTGAAAAACCCGCTACTGCCACCCTCACCACCCCAAGCAATATCTTCAAGAAAAACGCGTCCCATGAATGGTGCGCCCGCGCCGGCACTGCCGCCCACGCCGTTGCCGCCATTCAAGTCGGGTTGATTGACGCCAAGGCCGCCGTCGCCTCCTGCGGTGCCTGGATTTCCCGGTTGCGCTTCGTCGTGGCCAGAGTTGGGTACTCCAGGAAAACCCGACGCCGAACCACCTTGAATCAGGCAGTCGGCATAGGCGCCCTCACCACCGTCGGCGATCGGTCCAATGCCGTCGCCATTGCGGCCGATCAAGACTGCACCGCCCTGACCCGCGGCGCCTGCTGCGCCGGCACCGGCGGTGCCGCTCGCGACGAGTTGCAGGCCACCCGGGAACTCGGCGTCGTTGCCGACGATGAAGCGGACGGGGTAGTCCGCGTTCTGAACCACGAACCTCATGGGGAATGGAAGTTCGACTTTCAGGTTTCCCTTGAAGTAGAACGTGATGGTCTTGGCGGCGTCATCGCGAACGGAACGAAATCCAACGCCGTTGAAGATGGAAGCATCGCCGCTGATGGTCCGGGAGTTGCCGTCGACGATGACGGTGGCGACCTGGGCCGCACAGGGCAGCGCGAAGCCTGCGACGAGGGTGACGGACAATGCGCGGGCACGAGTACGGGTCAGGGTGCGTGTGCGAACCATGGGATCTCGCCTCGGTCGGGCCGCCGGAGAGCGGGGCCGATCTGAAAGACTGGAAAGTGCGGGCCGCACGATGCGGGCAAACGGCACTCCCTCCTGCGTATCCACGAGGTCTTTGGGCGGCGATCACGCGATTCTCACAGAAAACAAGAAAAATCAAGGACCTTGTGAAATCGCACCGGAGAACGCGTGGATGGGGTAGGTAGGAGTTGGGGGTGGGTTGACGCCGCCGGTGGAAACGCTTCGCAAGCGCGTGCGGTAGGATGGGAGCGAACGTGCTTCGATGCGATCTCTCTGTGAGTGACATGCTTTCCAACGCGGCGTCGGGCGATGAGCGGTCGATGGCCGAGTTGTTGCCGCTCGTGTATGCGGAGCTGCGCGCACTCGCGGGGAGTTACCTGAACAAACATCGCGACGGGGATGGGCGCTCGCACACGCTGCAGCCGACGGCGCTGGTGCATGAGGCGTACATGAAGATGGTTGATCCCGGCAAGCGCTACGGGCGTGAGCACTTCATGGCGGTCGCGGCGACGGCGATGAGGCAGGTGCTGGTGGATCACGCGCGCAAGAAGGGAACAGAGAAGCGGGGCGGGGATCGGGATCGGGTGAGCATCTCGGGCCTTGCCGGCGGCGCGGAAGCGACACAGGAGATGCAGGTTCTCGAGCTGCACGAGTTGCTGGCCGAGTTGGCGAGGATGAACGCGCGGGCGGCGCGGGTGGCGGAGATGCGGCTGTTTGGCGGCATGACGCCGGAGCAGATGGCGATGGTGATTGGCGTGTCGCGGATGACGGTGGATCGAGATTGGGAACTGGCGCGGGCGTGGTTGGCGGGCAAGATGACGGAGTCAGACGATGAGTGAGCCGCGGCCGGGCGAAACTGCAAGTGGATCCGACGACGCAGCACGGCTGGAGCGTGCGGGCGACATTTTCTTCGCCGTGCGTGGGCTGGGCCTCGCCGAGCGGGACGAGGCGATCGAGAAGGCGTGCGCCGGGGATGCCAAGCTGCGTGCGCTGGTGATGCTGCTGATCCGCGGCGCAGATGCGCCGATGCCGATTGAAGGGCTGGCGGACGACATCCGCGCGGCGGCGGACGGAGCGGAAAGCCCGGACGGTGGTGCGGGTTCCGATGGCGATCGAATCGGGAACTACCGGCTGCTGTCGCGAATCGGCGAGGGTGGGTTCGGCGTCGTGTACGACGCGGAACAAGAGCGGCCGGTGCGTCGGCGTGTGGCGCTCAAGGTGATCAAGCTGGGGATGGACACGAGGCAGGTGGTGGCGCGGTTCGAGGCGGAGCGGCAGGCGCTGGCGCTGATGGATCACCCGAACATCGCGAAAGTGTTCGATGCGGGCGCGACGACGACGGGGCGGCCGTACTTCGTGATGGAACTGGTGAAGGGGTTGCCGGCGACGCGGTACTGCGATGATCGGAAACTGGGCATTCGCGAGCGGCTGGAGATCGTGGCGATTGTGTGCGATGCGCTGCAGCACGCGCACCAGAAGGGCGTGATTCATCGCGATATCAAGCCGAGCAACGTGCTGGTGGCGACGATCGATGGGAAGGTCGTACCCAAGATCATCGACTTCGGGATCGCCAAAGCAACGAACACGCGGCTGACGGAGAAAACGATCTTCACCGAATTCCGGCAGATGGTCGGCACGCCGGAGTACATGAGCCCGGAGCAGGCTGGTCAGAGCGCAGAGGATGTGGACACGCGGACGGATGTGTACGCCATCGGGGTGTTGCTGTACGAGCTCTTGACCGGCGCGACGCCGTTTGATTCGGAGCGGCTGCGCTCTGCGGCGTACGGGGAATTGCTTCGCATCATCCGCGAGGAAGACCCGCCCAGGCCGAGCACTCGCATCAGCACCCTCGCCGGCAAGATCGGCGACGTCGCGGCCACGAGGTCGATACAGCCCGCTCGCCTTGGCGCTCTCATCCGCGGTGAACTCGACTGGATCGTGATGCGGGCGATGGAGAAGGATCGGGCGCGGCGGTACGACTCGGCGGGCGCGCTCGGCGCGGACATTCGCCGGTATCTGCAGGGCGAAGCGGTGCTGGCGGCACCGCCGAGCCGTGGGTATCAGGCGCGCAAGTTCGTCGCTCGCAACCGCGGGGCGGCGTTGGCGACGGGTGCTGTCGGGCTAGCGCTCTTGGCGGGTGCGATCGGCTTTGCGTGGCAGGCGCGGAACGCGCAGCGGGAGCGCGATGCGGCGACCGTGGAACGCAATCGTGCCGTCGCAGCGGAAGCGGAGACCGCGAAGCGGGCGGACGAACTGAAGAAAGTCTCGGATTTCCAGGCGAAGATGCTCGCGCAGGTCGATCCGGTGGCGGCGGGCAAGGGGCTGGTCGCGGATGTCTCGGCACGGTTCGCGCGGGCGCTCGCCGACGAAGGCGTGCCGGACGCGGAGCGTGCGAAGCAGATCGAGTTGTTCGGCTCGCAGTGGAAGCGGGTGAACGCAACGGATGCGGCACGCGAGCTGATCGACCGGACGATCCTGAAGCCGGCAATCGAGGCGATCGACACGGAGTTTAAGGATCAGCCGGTGGTGGACGCGGCTCTGCGCCAGGCGATCGCGGATCGGTACGGCGATCTGGCGATGTTCGCGGAGGCGCTGCCCTTGCAGGAAAGGGCGCTCGCGACGCGGCGCAAGGTGTTGGGAGACGACCACAAGGACACGCTGAGCTCGATCAACAACATGGGTGTTCTGCTGCAGTGGTGGGGAAAGCTGAGCGAGGCGGAGCCGTACCTGCGGGAGTGTCTGGAGCGCAAGCGGCGCGTGCTTGGTGATGATCACAAGGAAACGGTGGTCGCGATCGCGAACATGGGCTCGCATATGATCTACCTGGGCAAGCCGATGGAGGCCGAGCCGTATTACAAGGAAGCGCTCGAGCGGAGCCGGCGGCTGAAGGATGAGCCCAATGACGTGATGATCAACATGCTCGGTTCGATGGCGACGCTCTTGAACGAACAGGGCAAGTACGTCGAGGCGGAGAAGATGAACCGCGAGGGGCTCGAGCTGAACCGGCGGGCGCACGGGAACGATCACAAGAACACGCTAGTCTCGATCGGCAACATCGGCACGGTGCTGAAGGCGCAGGGCAAGTACGCCGAGGCGGAACCTTTCATGCGCGAGGCGGTCGAGGGGAGGCGGCGCGTGTTGGGCGGCGAGCACCCCGACACGATGGTGGCGATCAGTGAACTGGAGATCCTGCTGCAGGCGCAGGGGAAGTTGGATGAGGCGGAGCCGCTCTGCCGCGAGGTGCTGGAGAAGCAGTTGAAGTTGTTCGGCTACGAGAGCGTGGATACGCTGATCTCGGTGAACAGCCTCGGTGGGCTGCTGCTGGCGAAGCAAAGAAACACGGAAGCGCTGCAGACAATGGTGCCCGCAGAAGCCGCCGCGCGACATGTGCTGGCGGGGAGCGCCCGGAAGCACCGGTTCCTGCTCAACCTCGGAACAGCCCAGAGCCGCGTGGGAGAGTTTCCGGCGGCGGAGGCGACGCTGATCGAGGCACACTCCACCGCGGTGAAGTCTCGGGGAGAAATCCATAAAGACGCTCGCAACTGCAGCCAAGCGTTGATCGATCTCTACACCGCGTGGGACGCCGCAGAGCCGGGCAAGGGGTACCAAGCCAAGGCGATCGAGTGGAGAGGCAAGCTGGAGGCGGCCACCAAAGAAGCCGAGTCGATCAAGAAGTGACGGGGACTGCGTGATTCTGGCAAAAGAGAAGCGGGCCGGCGCGATCGCGCCGGCCCGCGGATGGTCTTCTTGAATCAACGCTCCGGTCGATGCGGTAAAGCGACGCCGCAGACGATTCGGAGCAACTGGTCACTCGCACAGCAGCGCGTTGTATGCGTCAGCGAAGATCACAAAGTCGGCGTCGTCGGTGATGCCGTCGAAGTTGAAATCACCTGAGGGGTCAAACAGGTTGTTGTACGCCTCGGCGAAGATCACAAAGTCGGCATCGTCCACGAAGCCGTCCACGTTGAGATCGCACGGGCAGGGCAACTGCGGCACCAGGAACTGCATATAGCCCTCGATGGTGTCGACCTGATCGTCGCGGCCCGGGGTGCCGGAGATATTCGCGGCGAAGTTGCTGCTGGCGGTCGAGCCGAAGGCGGAGCCGGGGTTGCAGGCGCCGAGCTGGCCGCCGGAATCGGGGTCGCCGGGGCAGTCGCCGATCTCTTCGAACGCGAAGCCCTGGCCCCAGCCGGGAGCGCTGTCATAGGCGTCGGCCTGAGCGAAGTTCTGCGTGATGTAGGACGCGAAGCGGAGGTTGAGGGCGACCGGGCGCTGGGCGAAGCCGAAGGCCTTCCACGGGATGCGGTACTCGAATTCGCCGGCGTTGGCGTTGTGGTTGTCGTAGGCGGCGGCACCGTTGATAGCGGCGTTCCAGACGAAGCCGCGGTCGGTGACGCCCTGGCCGGCACTGCGGCTGACGACGCCGGGGGCGCCGACGGTGAAGAGGTTGGACAGACCACCGCCGCCGTTGCCGTTGTCGACGTACTGGGTGCCGACGAAGTGGGTCGGGGTCCAGCCGAGGAAGTCGACGGCCTTGACGCCGAAGGTGTTGTGGGCGCTCGTGGCCTTGAGTTCGCCAAGGGCGAGGCCGCCGGAGACATCGATGGCGAGGAACAGATCGGCAACGTCGTTGTTGGCGTTGGCGGATTGATCGGTGAACTTGTTGAAGGGGCCGGTGGGACCGGCGACGGCGAGGTAGAGGTACTCGCGGTCGTAGGCGACATAGAGGTTGATGATGTCGCCGCGGTTGTCGAAGAAGGCGACGTCCTGGTTGGCGAGCCCGTTCCACCAGTGGAAGGTGGAGGATTCGACGGACGAATCGGACTTGGCCGAGGAGCCGCCTGACAGCGGGGCGGCGTGGAGCGACTCGGTCAACAGCGACCAGTCGTCGGAGGCCTGGTTGATGGAGCCGTTGATCGCCGGGGCGGCGAACGCGGAACCGGCGACGAGGCCCAGCGCGAGTGCGCGGGCGGCGAGTGAAGACTGCGACATGAACGATCTCCCGAAGCCCACCCCGTGACAGCGTGCGTGCCGCGGCAACCCGATGCCGCGGCTGCGTCTGAGGCCGCTGCGATGCTGCCGACACCGACGGGCGGGCCGAGGCCCGTCCGGTCGTGTCAGCGTCCTCGCATGGGAATCCCACCCCCCTCCCCGACGCGGCCAATGAAATGCAGGTTGTGGGCGTGGAACAAACCGGGTGACCGAAAGACGCGTGATTGAAAGGGCTTTCACTCGAGAACCAGGCGAATGCGCCCCGGCGGTTTCCATGGTCGTTCAGATTCTGCTAGGACGTGCCTGCGGCAGGGCTGGTGGAAGGGTTCCCGCAAGTTCGGTGGTTGGAAGGCCGATAACCGGACGGGAGACTGCCGTGCTTCAACCAACGACTGGGCCGCAAGCCATCTTGATCGGAACCGCGTCAACGCTGAGCCTGCTGCTCGATCAGCTGCGTCTGCTACCGGATGCGCCGATGGTTCGCGGGATTGTGCGGTTCGAGGACGACGGTGCGCCGGCGATCGGTGACAGCGCGGAAGTGGAGCCGACGCTGCGCCTGCGCGACCTTGCCGGGCTGGCGGCATCGACGCCGGGCTTGGTCGGCATCGTGTCATTGCCGCGGGCGTTGGCGAGCGTGGAGCAGGCGGCGCGTTCGGCGCTGCGGGATGCGGGCATCGCCGAGCGTGTGGTGCCGCCGCTGAATGAGCTACTGGAGCGCGCGCCGTCGGTTGGGGGGAATATTGATCTGCGTGGCGAAGTGGATGTGACCGAACTGATCGGGCGCACGCCGTATGGAATTGATCGGCGTGCGGTGGCTGGCCTGCTGGAGGGCCGGCGGGTGCTGATCACGGGCGCGGGTGGATCGATCGGATCGGAGATCGCTCGGATCTGTGCGACGTTCAAGCCCGGAAAGCTGATGCTCATGGAGCGCAGCGAGAATGCGCTCTTCGAGATCGATCGGCAGATCGGGCGGAAGTTCCCGGGTGTGTCCCGAGCGGCGCTGCTGCACGACGTGACCGACGAGAGCGCGACCATGCGGCTGGTGCTGGAGCACAGGCCCGACGTGATCTTCCACGCGGCGGCGCACAAGCACGTCCCGCTGATGGAAGATCATCCGGCGCACGCGCTCACGAACAACCTGTTTGGAACCAAGAGCGTTGCGGACGCAGCGCTGGCGGCGGGTGCGTCGCACTTCATTCTGATCAGCAGCGACAAGGCCGTGAACCCGACGAGCGTGATGGGTGCGACGAAGCGGCTCGCGGAGATGTACATCCAGGGCTTGCACAAGAGCGGGCGGCGGATGAACGGGCAGCGTTCGACCAACTTCGGCATGGTGCGATTCGGCAACGTGCTGGGAAGCGCCTGCAGCGTGCTGCCGATCTGGAGCAATCAACTCCGCGAGGGCGGTCCGATCACCGTGACCGATCCGCGGATGACGCGGTACTTCATGACGATCCACGAGGCCGCGATGCTGGTGATCCAGTCCGCGGCGATTCCTGCTGCGGACGACGCAGCGGTGCACGTACTGGACATGGGCGAACCGGTGAAGATTCTGGAACTGGCGATGCGGTTTGTGGCGGCGCACGGATATGTGCCGCAGCTGCCGGCGACGGTGGCGGTTGACGACGAAAGGCGCGCGATCGACTTTGCGATCCAGCACGACCTGGGGGTGCCGGCGATGGAGATCGCGTTCACCGGAAAGCGGCCGGGCGAGAAGCTGCACGAGGAGCTGTGCTACGCCGCGGAACAACTGAGAGAGACTCCGTTCCCGGGTATCAACGCGTGGGCGGGCGAGCTGCGCGCGGACTTCAATCTTGCCGCGATGGTGGCGGAGTTGGGTGTCGCACGGACGCTCACGGATCGTGAGGGCGTGGTGCGGGCGATCCGTAAGCATGTGCCGGAGATGAGGCCCGAGGGCTTCACGGTGGCTGAGGTCAAGGCGGCTGAGGTGAAGACTGAAGCGGTGATGGGGAAGGCGGCGTAGCGGATCTCGGATGTCCGGTCTGCGATGTCGGGTCCGCGATGTAGGAAGGAACCAGCCGCGGGTGTCGCAGCGCATGCCCGAATCGCTGTCGGTTCGCGATCTCTGTGCCAGCTCTGACGGTCGAAATGTGAGACTTGAGATCTGCGCTGAGGCTCGTCTGCGTCACACTGGACCTGGCGCATCAAGCGACCACGCTCCGGCCGACATTCGACGCTTCACGTCCGAGGTCGAATTGGGGGAATCCCCGTCGCCGGGCCGCCGGGTACCATCCCGGGATGTCGCTTTCTGAACGCCAACGGGTTCTGGCCGAGACCATCGCTGCTCGCGAGAAGGCGGAGAGTCTCTTGAAGGCGTTGCAGGAGGCGCGGAGCGCGTCGGAGAAGCGACTGAGCGAGCTCAATCTGAGTGACCAGCTGAAGAAGGTGACGGGCAAGAGCGCGATGGATAATGCGGTCGCGTCGGCGCAGCGAACGGTGGACATGCTGACACGGGCGCTGGATGATTTCAAGAAGGAACTCTCGCCGGACGAACTGGCGATGGCGTACGACCGTCAATCGGGGCGAGCATCATGAGTGGAGCGGAGCCGGCATTGCGGGTGAAGAAGCTGAGCGAGCGGGCGACGGTGCCGTCATATCAGACCGAAGGTGCGGCGGGCATGGATCTCTGCGCGTGTCTTGATGCGGACCAGACGATGACGCTGGCGCCGGGGCAGATCGCGCTGGTGCCGACGGGGCTTGCAGTCGCGATCCCGCGGGGGTTTGAGGGGCAGGTGCGGGCGCGGTCGGGGCTTTCCACCAAGCACGGGATCGGCCTGCCGAACGCGCCCGGGACGATCGACAGCGATTATCGAGGCGAGCTTCGGGTTGCGGTGATCAATTTTTCCCGTGAGCCCTTCGCGGTGACACATGGACTGCGGATTGCGCAGTTGGTCATCGCTCCGGTGGCGCACGCAAAGATCGAAGTTGTCGCCGAGCTTGACGACACGGCGCGCGGGGGCGGCGGGTTCGGATCGACCGGAACCCACTAGCGGTCTGTGCTGGGTGCGGTTCGTTTGGGCGCGGCGTTGGTTGGCGGGGTCGGGTTGCGCGGCGGGATGACATCGAGCTGGCGTCGTGCGTCGAATTCTCCGATCCAGGGCACGTTGGAGGGACGTTGGTTCCTCATGTCCTTCGGCATCGCGGTGGGTTCGTTTCCGTCGGGGACGACGGCAATCCAGAACTTGCCGCTGAATGACAGCCGCTCGGGCTTGAATGTCGGGAATGAGCTGCCGTTGCGGACGGAATCGTCGTCGAGCCTGGGCGGTGCGTCGAAGGCGAGCAGGTCGCTGAGCAGTTCCCAACGGCTGGATCGGACGAGCGGCGTGGCATCGTCGTTCTTCCAAATGCCTTCGACATAGACGGCGAGCCGGTCCCGGGGCAGACGGCGTGATTCCTCGATGCGGGGGACCACTTCGATGGTGTCCCCGGCGACGGCAATGGGCGACGCGCCGCCGCCGCCGCGGACCACGATCGTGGGTGCGATGGCGTCTTCAAGGAAGCGGCGATACTGGGAATCGCTCCCGCGGCCGGAGAAGAGCTCGCCCTGCAACCAGGCGTAGGCGTTCGCATCGACGAGACGTGCTGCAAGCTGTTCCTTGAGGATGAGCTCGCGGAGCTTCTCGGCGTCGGTGTCGTCGAGGCGACGGCGGGTGAGTTCACGCCACCAGCTTGCTTCGAGGGATCGGGCGGCTTGGAGGCGCTCGGTGGCGCGGGCGAGAATCCAGCTTTGCGGCGTCAGGCTACGGACGAGCGGCGAAGTGGAATCCAGGCGCGGGAGCGGGGCGAGGGTGAGTATGAAGAGGAGGATGGCGGCGATGGCGATGAGCGGCGTGCTGCGATCGATCCGGCCGCGGACCAGGCGATGGGCCCAGACGCCTTCGCATTCGGGGCAGCGGCGCGGGAGGCTGAAGTCCTCGATCTCGTAGCCGCAGTGGGTGCAGTGGAAGGAGTTTCCGATGCGACGTGTCCACGCCGAGGCAAGCAACGCGGCGCCGGCGACGCCGCTGAGGGTGCAGAGACTGCGGTTGGGTGGTAGGAGCTTGTGCCCGGGCACGAGAAGGAGGTAGAGCGCGAGAGCGCCGAAGGCACCGAGGACGAGCAGGAAGTCGGTGGCCGCATCGTGGGCGGGGCGTGCGGGGTGATTGCGTATGAGCCAGCGACGCCACATCCAGATGGACGCGACGCCGATGGCGAGGCCCCACGCGGCGACGTGCGGGGCGGCGGGGTCGTAGCCGACGCCAAGGCGTTCGGTGTCGTCGAGGCCGAGGAGAATGCCGATGGCCCAGAGCGAGGGGACGCAGCCCGCGAGCCACAGCCAGTCGGGCCAGCGCAAGGCGAGCGTGACCGCCTGAAGGGTGCGGGCGAGCAGGCCGGGCTGGGTGGAGGCAGCGGGCACGAGATCAGCGTACGAGACTCGAGCGGCGGGTTGTTCGACCGGCGAGAAATGCGCGTCGAGGTTGGCCTATGCCGCTGGTTTCAGCGGAAGTGGAAGGCTGGGTTGGCCGATAACTGAAGCATGTCGTTGTCGAGCAAACTGGCCTCGAAGATTGTGACGAGGGAGGAGCTCCTGGCCCGCCGCGAGATCGCGCGGCGCGAGGGTCGCGCCGTGGTCCAGTGCCACGGCTGCTTCGACATCGTGCATCCCGGCCACGTTCGGCACCTTCGTCAGGCTCGCAGCCACGGCGATGTGCTGCTCGTGTCGATCACGGGCGACGAAAGCTACCAGAAGCGCGGCGGATCGCCGCTGATTCCGCAGGAGCTGCGTGCGGAGAATCTCGCCGAGCTTGACTGCGTGGACTGGGTGTTCATTGACCCGGACCCGACCGCGCTGCAGCTGCTCGAGTCGGTGCGTCCGGACGTGTACGTGAAGGGGCGGGAATACGAAACCAACAACGATCCGAGGTTTCAGGCCGAGCGTGACGCCGTGGAACGCCATGGCGGACGGGTGGTGTTCTCGTCGGGCGATGTGGTTTTCTCATCCACCGCGCTGATCGGTGCGATGGAAGCGTCGATCGATCCGTATCACACGCGGCTGAAGCAACTGCTCGAGGCGCCGTCGCTCGACGGGCCGACGCTGACGGGGTTGATCTCGGCGTTTCGCGGCAAGCGTGTGCTGGTGATCGGCGAGTCGATCCTGGATACGTACGTGCACTGCGACCAGCCAGACGTGGCGTCGGAGTCGCCGGTGTTGACGCTTCGGCCTTTGGAGCGCCGCACCTACGACGGCGGTGCCGCGGTGATCGCCCGGCAGATCGCGACGATGGGGGGACGACCGACGCTGCTCACTGCGCTGCCGACATCGCTCCAGGGCCACGCGATGGCGCAGCGGCTGATCGGCGACGGCGTGGATGTGCAGGCGATCGAGATCGATGCGCCCGTGGCTGAAAAACAGCGGTTTTTGGTGGGCGCCCAGAAAGTGATGAAGCTGAACAACCTCTCGCCGCTGGTGCTTGACGCCAAGGCGCAGGACGAGCTGGTCGAGCGGGCTCTGGTGGATGGATATGACGCGGCGGTGATCGCGGACTTTGGCAATGGCTTGCTGAGCGCGGGTGTGGTGTCGCGGCTTGCGAGCGGGCTCCGGCCCCGGGTCGGAACGCTGACGGGCGATGTGTCCGGTCGTCGCTCGGCGCTGATGCATTTCCGCGGCATGGATCTTCTGTGCCCGAGCGAGCGCGAGCTGCGCGAGGCGACGCGGCGCTTCGATGAGTCGATTCCGACGGCGGTGTACGACTTGCTCGAGCAGACGCAGTCGCGGGCCGCGATGGTGACGATGGGACCCGAGGGCCTGATCGCGTTCGACCGCCTCGAGCACGCGACCGAGGCGGCGGGCTTTGCGACTCGGCTCAAGAGCGAGCACGTGCCTGCGATGGCTGGATACGCGGTGGATCCGCTCGGCTGCGGCGATTCACTGTTGTCCGCGGCGACACTCGCGCTTGCGAGCGGCGGCACGCTGCTGCAGGCGGCGTTCCTCGGTTCGATCAGCGCAGCAGCTCAGGCGCAGCGGCTCGGAAACGTGCCCGTGACCGCCTCGGAGCTGCGCCACGGTGTCGTTCGTGCGCACACGGCGCGGCTGGCGTTTGCCCCGAGCACCGGTGCACGCCCCGGGCATCCGGTGGCGCTCGGTGCCTAGAACGGTCAATTCCGGACGAGAACGAGACGCGCCATGATCGCCTATGTCTTTCCCACTCGCGACCGGCACGATGACGTGCGACGCACACTGCTCGCGATCGAGGCACTGGGCAGCCACGCGACCGTCGGCGGCGCGGAGGTGATCATCGCCGACAACGCCGGTGCAATACCGCTCGATCTGCCGGGTGCGCTGCGGAACGGACTCCCGGTGCGGGTGCTGGAGCGAGAGACCAATGAGGCGGCCGCGGCCCGGAACGCGTGTGTGCATGCCGCGTCGTCACTAGTCGAGTGGATCATCATGCTCGACGATGATTCGGCGCCGTTGGATGGCGGGCTCTTTGATGCGATCCGTGACGCCGAGCCCGATGTGGCGGCGATCCAGGCGGAGATCGTGTTGCCGCACGATCGCAGCGAGCCGGCTAGGCATGAGTCGGGCGGTCTGCCGGAAGTCTTCATCGGCTGTGGTGTCGCGATCCGTCGGCGGGTGTTTGAGGAACTTGGCGGTTACGACGCGACGTTCGATTACTACGCGGAGGAGTACGACCTTGCAGCCCGCATGATCGGTGCTGGGTACCGGATCGGCTATGACGCCCGGTTTCGAGTGCTGCATCGCAAGGTGGCGGCGAACCGCGACTTTGGACGGATCGTGCGCCGACTGGTGCGGAACAACGCGTGGGTTCAGATGCGGTACGCACCCGCATCGAACGTTCTCGGCGATGTCTGGGAAACGATGTCACGCTACGCGGCGATCGCGTGGAAAGAGCGGGTGCTCCGCGGGTACGCGCGGGGGGTGCTCGATCTTCTGGCGACGGTCACCGATCAGGTGCGTGCGCCGATGACGCGTGGGCACTATGACCGGTTGACTGGTCTCGCGCACGCCCGCGATGCGATCGGACACGCAATGGCGGAGAAGGAATTTGCGAGCGCTGCGGTCATCGCGGCGGGCAAGAACGCCAGGCTCGTTGTGCAGGCGTTGAAGGAACGAGGCGTGGCATGCCGGATGGTCAGGCCTGGGCAGGAAGACGTACCCGAACGGGCCGATGTCATCGTGGTCGGCACACTTTCGCCGGGGCCGATGCTCGACGCCGCCGCTGAGGCGCGGCTGCGGTACCCCGGGAAGCGGATCGTGCTGGCGTGGACTGGGGCGTCGGCTGCAGCTAAGACGAAACGCGTCGCGGCGTAATGCACATTGCTTGTGGGTTGCGGGTGTTTTGTACACTGGTCGCCGATGTCGGCTGACGATGCGAAACCGAAGCGGTTCGAGTGGCCGCCGCAGCGTGTTGCGGAGTCGGAGCTGAACGCCCCGGCGAAGCCGCTGGATGCGGGCGGACGGTACCGCATCGTGTCGCGGTCGCGGGCCGCGGTCGATGATGACGTGGGTCTCGATGAGGATCGACTCCGCGCGTTCGACTGGGACGAGCCGGAGCACGACGTTGATGCCGATGGGGCGGATGGCGAGGACGTCTCGCGTGTTGAGCGAGACCTGGCGGTCGCTCCTTCGCCGACGCGTGGGGCTGCGCGATGGATCGAGTCGTTCGAGATCGCGTATCTGGGGCGAGTGTCGGCGTCGTGGGATGTGCGGGCACGCGATGCGGGTTGGCGGGCGGATGATGAGGGCGACTATTGCCCCCGCTGCGGCTTGACGGTGGGGGAGTTCGCGCTCGACACGCTGACGGATCCGCCGACGTGTCCGGCGTGTCGCGATCAGAAGCTCACGTGGGATCGGTTTGTGCGGCTTGGGGCGTACGAAGGTGTGATGGCGAGCGCGATCCGCGAGCTGAAGTTTCACGCGATGCGGGCGCACGGGGAGCGGCTCGGGGCGTTGCTCGGCGAGAGGCTTGCGGCGTTGCTGCGTGAGATGGGAGTCCACGGCAGAGAGGCCGCAGTTGTGCCGATTCCGATGACGCCGTGGCGGCGGATCGCACGCGGGGTGGATCACGCGACCACGATTGCAAGAAGCTCGGCACGCGTTGCGGGCGTGCCCCTGGTGCGAGCGCTTTGGCGGCGGCATCGGCCGACCCAGTGGTCGGTGCCGACAAGCGAGCGAAGGCGAAATGTCAGCGGGTCATTTGGCGTCAGAAAGGGGTGGTGGGGTGAACCTGGCGGTTCACGCGGCGCGATCGAGCGGCTCAGGAAGTGCCGCGTCGTGGTCGTACTGGACGATGTTCGGACGACCGGCGCAACGATGACGGAGGCGTGCCGGGTTCTGGATCGGGCACTGGCGGCCGGCAGATCGACATATAGTCCTATAATAATTGCGTCCACGGTGGCAGCGGCGAATATTCGCGGCAAGAGGTAGTCTCTGGACGCTGGTGGCGGCAGTGGTCGATACGGTCGTCTGGGGCTGCGATTGGGGGCACCATTGGCGGCTGCGGGCGGTTTTGGGGGTGGCTGAGCCGTTGGCGGGGCGTCTTGCGGGGGGAGGCGATCAGGAAAGCCGTTGGCGCAAGCGACTGATTTTTGGAGCCTTGCGCGAAATTTCACGTTTCGAGAAGGCTTGGTGACTTGACCGGCGAGGGTGGCGGGTTAAACTCCACCCCTGCCGAATCACATCGGCACGCCAACGGGCGAAGGCCTGAAGGTGTCACTCTCTGACAAATGAACAGTTGGGATCCGCGCGAGAATGTGCGGCACGGACATCCACACCATGTGGAGGCCAGGCTCAGGCTGTCCGTTGCCGATAGATCAAACAGCCCGATCGACGCTACAACACGTCGGTACGGGTGAGCCGTCCAAGATTCACAGCTTGGACTTCATTCTCGTCGTGGTTGATATTGAAGGTGAAATACCTATCGATTCACGAGAGTGATAGAACCGTTGAGAACTTCAACGGGCTTGTTGGACCGCAAGGTCTGGCAAGCGAAGACCGCCCTGTCGTCGATGTCTCGGCTTGCCGAGGGATCGGGGATGGGGAATACAGGTCAACGCTTCTCTTGAAATTCCCCTCCCGGGAGCCGCAAGGCGATCGGTGGGACCAAGAAAATCAATTGAAGAGTTTGATCCTGGCTCAGATTGAATGCTGGCGGCATGGCTAAAACATGCAAGTCGAACGAACCCGCAAGGGTGAGTGGCGAAAGGGTTAGTAATACGATCGAACGTACCCCGAGGTGGAGGATAGCGGTGGGAAACTGCCGGTAATACTCCATGATGTCTTCGGACCAAAGTTTTGGCGCCTTGGGAGCGGCGATCGTCCTATCAGGTAGTTGGCGGGGTAATGGCCCACCAAGCCTTAGACGGGTAGCGGGTGTGAGAGCACGGCCCGCAACATCGGAACTGAGACACTGTCCGGACTCCTACGGGAGGCTGCAGTAACGAATCTTCCGCAATGGGCGCAAGCCTGACGGAGCAATGCCGCGTGCGGGATGAAGTATCTCTGGTATGTAAACCGCTGTCAGGGGACGGAAACAATGATTGTCCCCAGAGGAAGTGGCGACTAACTCTGTGCCAGCAGTCGCGGTAATACAGAGGCCACGAGCATTAGTCGGAATCACTGGGCTTAAAGGGTGCGTAGGTGGCTTGCCAAGTGCTTTGTGAAATCCCACGGCTCAACCGTGGAACAGCAGGGCATACTGGCAGGCTTGAGGCAAGTAGGGGCTGACGGAACAGTAGGTGGAGCGGTGAAATGCGTAGATATCTACTGGAACGCCGATGGTGAAGACGGTCAGCTGGGCTTGTCCTGACACTGAGGCACGAAAGCGTGGGGAGCAAACAGGATTAGATACCCTGGTAGTCCACGCCGTAAACGATGCGCACTAGACCGGTGCGGTTTTGACGCCGTATCGGTCGTAGTAAAAACGATAAGTGCGCCGCCTGGGGAGTACGGTCGCAAGATTAAAACTCAAAGGAATTGACGGGAGCTCACACAAGCGGTGGAGCATGTTGCTTAATTCGAGGCAACGCGAAGAACCTTACCTGGGTTTGACATGCTTGGATTAACCTCTTGAAAGAGAGGCCACGCCCTTCGGGTGGAACAAGCACAGGTGCTGCATGGCTGTCGTCAGCTCGTGCTGTGAAGTGTCGGGTTAAGTCCCTTAACGAGCGCAACCCCTGTCGTTAGTTGCTCACAGGTAATGCTGAGTACTCTAGCGAGACTGCCGGTGTCAAACCGGAGGAAGGCGGGGATGACGTCAAGTCCTCATGGCCCTTACATCCAGGGTTGCAAACGTGCTACAATGGTGCATACAAAGCGACGCGAGGCCGCGAGGCGGAGCAAATCGCAAAAAATGCACCCCAGTTCGGATTGCAGGCTGCAATTCGCCTGCATGAAGTCGGAATCGCTAGTAATCGGAGATCAGCTACGCTCCGGTGAATATGTTCCTGAGCTTTGTACACACCGCCCGTCACGTCATGGGAGCCAGAAGCGCCCGAAGCCGCCCTAATTCAAAGGTGTCTACGGCGATGCTGGTGACTGGGACGAAGTCGTAACAAGGTAGCCGTAGGAGAACCTGCGGCTGGATCACCTCCTTTCTAAGGGATTTCCTTAGACCAGAGGGTTGGATTTATCCAACCCGAGAGCGATCTCACTCTGGTATGTCAACACATTCTCGCCGCGGGTTTCGACCCGCGTGAGGACGAGCGGCAACGCAAGTCCCGGCGACCCAACTGTTCTTTGCTGACCCGGCATTTGCCGGCGATACACCCCGCTTTACGGCGGGGTGTTTTCGTTTTGCGGCCGTAACGCTGTATCGTGCGATCTTCGCGTTCCCGCGGACTTGATGGTTCTGATAGGGTGGGTTGCAATGCCGCTCGATCCGGATCTCGGTCCGCCCTGTGACGAGGTGCCTGATGTTCAGTCGCCCGAGGGCTGGCGTCGCGTCGTCGATGCCGCGAGTCCTGCCACGCTGTTGCTGATCATCGAATCGCGGCTTGGGGTGGTTTCCAAGGAGTGCGGGGCCGAGGACGTTCTGCAGGAAACCCTGATGCGAGCCTGGCAAGCACGAGGGACGCTCCAATGGATGGGGTACCGTGCGTTCCGGTCGTGGCTTCTCACCATCGCGGACCGTTGCATCGCCGACGCTCGCGAGCGGCACTTTAGCCAGAAGCGGGGAGGCGGTCGCTCGATTTCGCTCAGCGATGGGTCATCGCCTGACACGATGGGGCTGGATCCCGCGGGCTCGACGACTCCGAGCCGCGTGGCCCGATTTCGCGAAGAGTCGCAGTTGATTCGCTCCGCGATCTCGGACCTGCCTGACGATGTTCGCGAGGTCGTTCGGTTGCGCTTGCTCGAGCAATTGACGATGCAGGACGTTGCGGCTCGGCTCGGCCTATCGCTGTCGACGGTGCAGCACAGGGTTCGACGGGGTGCGGCACTCTACCAGACCCGGCTTCGGGCGCTGTTCGCGACAAGTTCGATCGGCGCGCCCGTCGCGCGTTCGGACGCCGTTTCAGAAGAATGAGGCTTTCTTCTATGGCAGTGCGATCCGTGACAGGTCTGGCTGCCGGCACGGATACTGACCGGGCCGATTCGGATGGCATGTTTCTGGACGTTGCGTTCTGCCAGCTGCTTGACGCCGCCGAGGAGGGTCGAGACGACGCGATTGATGCACTGGTGTCGCAGCGTCCGGATCTGTCCAGATCCCTTTATGAGCTGGCCGATCTAGCCCGCAACGTGGCCGTTGCTCCGCGCGGCACGGAGCCGTTGCCCGAGCTCCCCGGCTACGAACTGGTAACGGAGATCGGTCGGGGAGGAATGGGACGCGTGTTCCTGGCGCGTCAGCGTGCCGCCGGGGACCGACCGGTCGCCGTGAAGCTTCTCCCGTGGGTGTCGGGAATCGCGTCGGGACGGGAGCGGATGAGACGCGAAGCGATCTCGATCTCGGCGCTTCAGCACCGGCACATTGTGCGGGTACACGATGTCCTCCGCGTGGAGAACAGCGACGCACTCGTGATGGAGTTTATCGAGGGTGGCTCGTTGCAAGAGATGGTTACAGCGCTTGCCGCCGCGGACTTCCCGCAAGGAACGGACGAGCATCACATCTCCTTGGTTGCCGGAGCTCTGGGAGGCACAACTCACGCGCTTCGTGCGTCGAGCTATTCCCGCCTGGTTGCGCGGATTGGCCTTCAGATCGCCGATGCGCTCCACACGGTTCATTCCGGCGGCATGCTCCATCGGGATGTGAAACCGTCCAACATCCTCCTGCAACGTGATGGAACGGCGCTGCTCAGTGATTTCGGTCTTGTGCAGGAAGTGCGTGACCGCACGATCACCACGCTGGGAGGCTTTGCGGGCACGCCGGCGTATTCCTCCCCGGAGCAACTGCGTTCCGCCGAGCGACTCGATGCACGTTCGGACGTGTATTCACTGGGGGCGACGCTCTTTCACGCGCTGACGCTTCGCCGGCCTCACGCGGGTGACTCGGCGGTCCAGGTGCTGCGGTCGATCGAGCATGGGTCGCCCCAGGCGGCCCCGCGTGTGCAGGGTCCGCGAGCCGCACGGGTTCCGCGTGATCTTGAAGTCATCGTGCGGAAGGCAATGGATCCGGATCGGGACCGTCGTTACGCGACCGCAGCGGAGCTGGCCGCGGATCTTGGGAGGTTCCTTGAAGATCGACCGATTCGGGCCAGGCCGGTCTCGTTGCTTGTTCACGCGTCCAAGTTCGCAAGCCGCAACCGGCGATCGGTTTTCACGGGTCTGCTTGTCGCGTTCGCCGTCGGCCTTGTTGCGGGCGGGGTGCTCGTGCGAGCGACGGTGCTCCCGAAGTGGAGCGCCGCAGCACTGCAGTCGGCGCGTTCACACGTCCTTCATCCCGGGCGTTCCGAGGATATCTTCAATTTTGCGTTCTGGGAGCTCATCGGCGATCCGCGGCGGTTCATTGCGGGTTCGACGGAAGCGACAGAGCCGACTCGCTTCGTGCGAGCCCTCGGCGAGTACGATCGCGCGATCGCGCTGGGAGATTGGTCAGACGCGACATCGGCAGAGCGTGACGCGCTCGCTCTTGTGACGCAGCAGTTCGGACGCCGCGAGGTGAAGACGCGTGCGCCGATCGGCCCCGGGGTGTCGTCGCACCTGCGATGGCTCCTCAATCCGGTTGCTCAGGCTGATTCCCTGCGCCCGGTCGAAGAGCGCGTCAGCCCCGTCATCGCGCGGCTTCAAGAGCTGTCGATCCGGGATGTGCGGCAGATCGGGCTGGTATCGGTCGCGCTGCGGGACCTCGGAACGGCGATCGCTGCGTGGGCCGAACTCGAGGCTCGCGGCTCGGACGATCCCTTCGGTGCCGGAGTGCTCGGTTCGCTCTATCTCATTCAAGGGCGGCCCGCCCTAGCGCACGCGAGGCTTCAGCGTGCCGTGATCGCCTTCCCCGACTCGCCCGAGTTCCTTGCCGCAGCCGCCGATGCGGCCCTTGCCTGTGGAGACACGGTGCTCGGGAGACGGTTTCTCGACCTCGCTCGACAGGTGGCGGGTGCTGATCCTGTCGCGCTCCGCCGCTTGGAACTGCTGGCTCGGTTCGACGAGGGCAAGGCGGACGAGGTCTGTGCCGAGGTGGCACACGCATTTGCTTCGGGTGGCAACGGGCAAGTTGTATCCGTGTATCTCCCGTATCAGCTCGCGATGCGGGCGAAGGCAATCGGTCGGAAGGATCTCGTGTTCGAGATGAGCGCTCTCGCCTGCGCCGGTGCACCGTCGCCGCGCCGGGCATTGCGGCTCTTCGCTCCGATGGCGATCGAGTACTGGAACAACGCAAGCCACGATGAGCGAAGGCGGGTCATCATCGAATGGGCGAGGCTCTCGAGTCCGGTGGTCACGTGGCGATCGGTACTTCCCGCCGCGCTCCATCAGGCGGCGATCCTGATCCCCGAGCAAGTGCCGGATGCCGCGGTGGTTCGAGCCGGGGTGGACGACTCCATGGCTCGCCTGCGCCAGTTGCTCGATCGAAGGGACTCGACCAAAGGGCTCCCGTGGATCGGTGACTTGGATGAGCCGCTTCGGGTGCAAGCCGCGGATTGGGTGCTCGATGGGGATGGTCCGTTCCCGGAGGCCGCGGCGGCCGTGCTGCGCGAGCGTCTTGCGGCGTCGAAGCAGCGCTGAACTGCTTCGCGGTAGAGCACAATGTGAGATTTCGTGGTGAAGGCGCGCCGGTTGACCCGGCGGTTGCCGTTCCCAGAACGGAGTCCTGGTCCGTCCACATCCGGCTTGGGTGGTGATCGGCGTGGCGGACGGGGAATCGGTGTGCGCGGTGATTGCGCCAGGCTTGGGTCCATCCGGTGTGGGGTGGAACGGGCGGTGGCGTGCTCCGGGCTCAACTGGCTCGCACTTGGAGACGGCTATGCAGAGTAACCAGACGTCCAGCGTTGTCTTCCCCGGTCGTTTCGGCCTCGCTCTCGCGGCAGCCGCGGGGGCTGCCCTCTTCGGGCCGTCTGACGCGCTGGCGCAGTGCGACCCCCAGTGGGTTCAACTCACGACGACCGGTCCTGCGTCGATCTACCGGGCGTCGATCGCCCTCGACCCGATCAATGACCGCATCCTCGTGGTCGGCGGGACGGGCACGTTGTCCAGTGCCGTGATTCCGCAGATCTGGCAACTCAACCTCAACACGAATGTCTGGTCGCGGCTGCCGGACCTTCCCGGTGGATTCTGCAACGTGCAGTCAGGGAACGCCATCTGGGATCCTTCGACGCAGAAGATCTTCTTCTCGATGGGGTTCACTTCGAACCCGAATGTTGCGGCCCCCACGTTCTTCCTGGACCCGGTGACGATGCAGGTGACGTCTTCCACCGGCAGTGGAAATCCGAACATCAGCGATCTCGGCCAATGGATGATGTACCGGCCCACGGGGTCACAGTTCATCGCGGGGGCCGCGTATGCGATCACGGGCTTCGGTTACCGGGCGCCGATGCTCTACAACCGCGGCAACAACAGCTGGGGCGGCTTTGGCGGCCAGTTGCCGTACGTCGCGCTCGAAGGCATGGCGCACGCGTTTGATGTGGCGCGCGATCGGGTGGTCTCATTCGGCGGCATCCGTCCGGTGAACGGCGTGTACAGCCTCATTCCGGGGAACACCACGTACGAATGGAACGCGGCAGTACCAGGGCAAGCCCGCATCGATCGAGCCTTGGGGGGACCCGCTGCGCGGGCGTACGCCCAGATGGCATACGACACGGTTCGCAATCGCACCATTTTGTATGGCGGCTATAACTACCCGAACAGCGGCGCAAGCGACTTCTTCACCGATACCTGGGAGTACGACGGTAACTCCTGGCGTCAACTCAGCAGCGGCACCGGACCGGGCAATAGAAACTTCGGCAAGATGATCTACGACCCCGAGCGCGAGCAGATGGTGCTCATCGCGTACAACGGCACCGAGGTGTACGACACCTGGGCCCTGCAGAGCCCCAAGGCTCCGGTGGTCACGGACAGCCCAGATAGCGTGATCGCGATCTCCGGTGCCGCGGCGCAGCTCTCCGCGGCGGCGGACGCCAAGGGCTTTGGCCCGTTGTTCTACCAGTGGTTCCATGACGGGGAGGCGATCGCCAACGGCGGACGCTTCAGCGGGAACGGGACGCCCACGCTCACGATCGATCCGGTGCAGGGCGATGACCGCGGCGCGTACACGGTCAAGGTCTCCAACCCCTGCGGGCTGTTCGCCGACTCCGGTGCCGGGGACCTGCAGGTCACTTGCCGCACCGATCTCAACACCGACTTCGTCACAGATGACTCCGACTTCGTGCTGTTCGCTGTGGCGTACAACGTGCTTGACTGCGCCGATCCGGTGATGCCCGTGGGTTGCCCATCGGACTTCAACTCTGACGGTGTCGTAGATGATGCGGATTTCGTCGTGTTTGCGTCCGCCTACAACGAGCTGCTGTGCGAGTGAAGTGATGGACGGCGCGCTCCGTTGGGTGTCGCATCGGCGTCCATGGCGACTGATCGTGATCACAATGCGTCACGGCCTTGGGCCCTTCGATCTGTGGTGCAGGCGGAGCCTCTGAACAAGGTGCTACAGGCACTCCGACGCTCGGTCTTCGGAACTCGCTTCTGGACGCACGAGCCGATCGAGGACGTGGTCACGCTCCGGTGCGCACTCTTCGCTTTTCTTTATGGCGCACGATCGTGCCGGTCGCGAGATACACAATGTCCTCGGCGATATTGGTCATCAGATCGCCAACACGCTCCAGCTCGCGGCCGAGGCGGTACATGTACATGCCCGTCGAGAGGGCCGCGTCGGTGTTGCCTTCGGCGCGGATGAAGTCCTGGATCTCTTCGAAGAGCTTGCGGTCGAGCTGGTCGATGATCTCGTCGCTGGCAACGAGGGCCTGAGCGCCCGCGACATCCTCGTCGAGGACGGCACGCAGCAACTGGTGGCACATCATCGGGACGCGCTGGCCAAGTTCGAGCAGCGAGGTCGGCCACTGCGGGGCGACGGGAGCCTTCTGCGCGATCTTGGAGGCGACCTTGGCGATCGAGCTGGCGTGGTCGCCGACGCGTTCGATGTCGGAGTTGACCTTCAGCACGAACGTGATGGCGCGGAAGTCGCGGGCGAAAAGGTGGTGGAGCGCGAGAATCTCATAGCACTCCTGCTCGATCGCGACTTCTTCGGCGTCGATGCGGTCGTCCTCGCGCCGGACGGCGCGGGCGGCGTCGATGTCCTGCTTGAACAGGGCCTCGACCGAGGCGTCGAGCATTGAGATCGCGATGCTGGCCTCACGCACCAGCCGGCGCTTGAGCGCGATGATGCGGCGTTCGTAGGTGAACCGCTGGTCCTCACGCGTGCGCGGGACAGGGGTCGGTTCGATCGGAAGCGGAGGTTCGTTCGGGTCGTCGGGCATGAAGGTGGGGTGGCGGCGCGGGCCGCGCTTGTTGGTCCATTCTATGACGGCGGTCGGGATCGGATGGCTTGGTGAAATGGCGAAAGGGCCAAAGATCCAAAGGGCTAAATCAATTCATGCGGCGACGCACGTCCTTGCTAGCCCTGTTTTTGGCCATTGGGCCCTTTGGCCCTTTGGCCCTTTTCCTCACCCCTCGAACACCTCGTCGACCATGGCCAACCCCTGGTCGATGATCGTGAACGCCTCGGCGATCTGCTGTTCGTTGATGCACAGCGGCGGGTTGCACATGATGCCACCCCATTGCAGGACGGTGAAGAGTCCGTTCTCACGGAAGTGCTTGCCGACCTTGGCCATCACCGGATGGGACCCGCCGTAGGGAACGAGGTAGTCGTTCTTGGAGTTCTTCCGCAGCTCGATGATGCCGAACAGCCCCGCGTTGCGGCACTCCCGCACGCAGCGATGCTTCTGTTGCATCGCGTCCATGTGCCGACGCATCACCTTGCCCATCGCCGCGGCGTTCTCGATCATGCCCTCGTCAATGAGCACGTCGATCGCAGCCTCGGCGGCGGCGAGGCACATCGGGTGCGCGTTGTACGTCAGGCCGCCCCAGAACACGTTCTCGCGGAAGTGGTTGGCGATGCGGTCGCTGAGCGCCATCACGCCCAGCGGCATGTATGAGCTCGTCAGCCCCTTGGCCATGGTCACGATGTCGGGGACGATGCCTTCCGGATTGCCCGGGTCGTCCTGGCTGTGCTGGAAGGCGAAGAGCTTGCCGGTGCGCCCGAAGCCGCACATGACCTCGTCGGTGACGAGCAGGATGCCGTGCTTCTCGAGCAGACGCTTGAGGCCGGTGAGGTAGCCCTTGGGCGGCGGCAGGATGCCATTGGTGCCGGTGACAGTCTCAATGAACATCGCGGCGATGTTCTTGGGGCCTTCGTACTCGATCACTTCTTCGAGGTACTTGAGGTTGTTGGCGACGATCTCGGCGTCGCTCGTGCCGAACGAGAAGTTGTACGGCTTAGGGTCCATCACCCGCACCACCCCAGGCATGCCCGGCTCGGTGGGCCAGCGACGCGGGTCGCCGGTGAGCGAGATGGCGCCGTTGGTCGCGCCGTGATAGCTGCGGTAGCGGGCGAGGATCTTGTGGCGACCGGTGAAGAGACGTGCCGCCTTGATCGCGTTCTCGTTGGCCTCTGCGCCGCCCAGCGTGTAGAAGAAGGTGTTGAGATCGCCGGGGACGAGCTTCGCGAGCTTCAGCGACAAGCGTGCCCGCACCTCAGTGGCCATGCCGGGGTAGGCGTACGCCAGCGTGGCGGCCTGGTCCTGGATGGCCTTGATCACGCGGGCGTGGCCATGGCCGATGTTGACGCTCATCAGCTGGCTGTTGAAGTCGATCCAGCGCTTGCCCTCGGGCGAGTAGAGATAGATGCCCTCGGCCCGCGCGACCGGGATCGGATCGACCTTGCCGGTGGCGGACCAGGAGAAGAGCGAGTGCTTGAGACAGATGTCCACCATCTCTTTGGAGGACATGGGAGTGTGAGGGGCGTTGTGCATGGTGGTGGGTCGGGAGAAGTGGGATGGGGTGAGGTATGAGGGGTGAGACGGAGATCAGCTCATCCAGGTCTGGTCTTTTTGCACGGCCCACTTGCTTGTGATCTTGCGTTGGCGGGTCCAGAAGCGGTAGCCGTCCCAGCCGGTGATGTTGCCGTGACCGAAGCACGAGTCGTTCCAGCCGCCGAAGCCGAAAGGCTCGCGGGGGACGGGGACGCCGACGTTGACGCCGCACATCCCGGCCTCGACGCGGTCCATGACCCGCTTGGCGATGTCGCCGCTGGAGGTGTAGACGCTGGAGGCGTTGCCGTAGGGATTGCTGTTCTCGATCTCGAGCGCCTGCTCGAGCGTGTCGACGCGAACGACCGAGAGCACCGGGCCGAAGATCTCTTCGCGGGCGGCAGGCATGTCGGCCTTTACGTGATCGATGATGGTCGGGCCGACCCAATAGCCACCGGCGTCCGCCTGCGCTTGACGGCCGTCGAGCACGATCTTCGCGCCCTGCCTTTCTGCGGCGTCGATGTAGCCGGTGATGCGGTTCTTGGCGGCCTGCGTCGTCACCGGGCCGAGGTCCTTGCCGGGCACGATCTTCGCCGCCTTCTCGCGGATCTTCTCGAGAATGTGATCGACCTTGCCGACGGCCAGCAGAACGCTCGCGGCCATGCAGCGCTGGCCAGCGCAGCCGACGAACGATGCGACCACGTTCTCGGCGGTGAGCTCGACATCCGCATCGGGTACGACGACGAGATGGTTCTTCGCGCCGCCGAGGCAGAGAGCACGCTTGCCCTCGAACGACGCACGGCCGTACACAGCCTTAGCGACTTTCGTCGAGCCCACGAACCCGACGGCCTTGATGCCCGGATGATCGCAGATCGCTTCGACAATCTCACGCCCGCCCTGCACGATGTTGAAGATCCCCTTGGGCAGCCCGGCCTCCGCGAGCAAGTCACCCAAGCGCTGCGTGCTCAGCGGCACACGCTCGCTGGGCTTCAGAATGAACGCATTGCCCCCGACCAGAGCCTGCGGCAGCATCCACAGCGGCACCATCATCGGGAAGTTGAAGGGCGTGATGCCCGCAACAACGCCGAGGGGCTCGTAGATGAGCTCGCACGCCACGCCGCGGCTGACTTCGAGCTGATTGCCCGACGCGATGTTGGGGAGGGCGCAGCCGTATTCGACGCACTCGATGCCCTTCTCGACCTCGGCCTTGGACTCGCCGAAGGTCTTGCCGTTCTCGTGGCTGACAAGCCACGACAGCTCGTCGAGGTTCTTGACCATCAATTCACGCAGGCGATAGAGCACTTGGGCACGCTCGCGGATGGGCCACTCGCGCCACGAGGGAAACGCGGCGAGCCCGGCCTTGACCGCGGCGTCAAGATCGGCCTTGCCGCTGAGCGTGACGGTGCTCATCGCCTTGCCGAAGCGGGGGTTGAGGATGTCGAGCTCCTCGGCGGGGGCGATGGGGTCGCGCCATTCGCCGCCGATGAGGTTGCGGGCGGGCCCGACCGCGGTGAAGTCGTAGCTGCGGGCGGGGAAGGTGGTGGTCATGGGTTCTGTTCCATCTGATGCCATTGTGCGTTTCTGGCAAGGCATTTCACCGCAGAGGACGCGGAGAACGCGGAGAGATTCAATGGGTTCAAGCCACTGGATCGGTGTCTTCGACTCGCATTCTCATCTCTCTTCTCAGCGCTCTCTGCGTTCTCCGCGGTGAAATGCCTTATCTCTTGACGCCCGTCGGCGCCGTCGCCGCGTTGCGGCGTTCCTGGGCGGTCCAATAGTCAGGGAAGCAAGGGCGGTCGATGTACTTGCCCGCGCCCTTCTCGGTCTTGAGCTGATTGTTCTCCCACACGACCTTGCCGCGGCTGATCGTGACGGCGGCGTTGCCGGTGACGCTCATGCCCTCGTAGATGTTGGTGTCCACGTTCTGGTGATGGGTCTTCACCGAGATGGTTCGCGTCTTGGCGGGGTCCCAGATGACAACGTCGGCGTCGCTGCCGGGGGCGATGAGGCCCTTGCGTGGGTGGATGTTGAAGATCTTGGCGGTGTTGGTGCTGGTGATGGCGACGAACTCGCTGGGGGTCAGGCGGCCCTGACCGACGCCGTGGTGCCAGAGGACGCTCATGCGGTCCTCGATGCCGCCGGTGCCGTTGGGGATCTTGCGGAAGTCTCCAAACCCCGCTCGCTTCTGCGGCGTGCAGAAGCAGCAGTGGTCTGTCGCGGTGGTGTGCAGCACGCCGCCCTGCAGGCCCTTCCACAAGGCGGCCTGGTGTTCCTTGGAACGGAACGGCGGGCTCATGACGTGTGCCGCGGCCTTGTCCCAGTCGGTGTTCTGATAGACCGAGTCGTCAATCACGAGGTGCTGGGCGAGAACCTCGCCGAAGACCCGCTGGCCCTCGCTGCGAGCCCGAGCAATCGCTTCCATCGCGTCGATGCACGAGGTGTGCACGACGTACAGCGGCACGCCCAGCACCTCCGCAATGCGGATCGCTCGATTCGCGGCTTCGCCCTCGACTTCGGGCGGACGCGAGAGCGGGTGCCCCTCGGGGCCGGTGATGCCCTTGTTGAAGACCTCTTGCTGGAGCCGGAAGACCAATTCGCCGTTCTCGGCGTGGACGGTGCAGAGAGCGCCAAGCTCGCGGGCCCGCATGAAGCTGGAGATCAGCACATCGTCATCGACCATAATGGCGTTCTTGTACGCCATGAAGTGCTTGAAGCTGTTCACGCCGTGCTGCTGCGTGAGCGTGCCCATGTCGGCCTTGACGCTGTCGTCCCACCAAGTGACGGCGACGTGGAAGGAGTAATCCGCGGCGGCCTTCTCGGCCCAGCCGCGCCACTTCTTGTACGCACCGAGCAGGGACTCCTGAGGCGCGGGGATGACGAAGTCGATGATCATCGTCGTGCCGCCGGCGAGGCCGGCATTGGTGCCGCTGAAGAAGTCCTCGGAAGCGACGGTGCCCATGAAGGGCAGTTCCATGTGGGTGTGCGGGTCGATGCCTCCGGGCATGACGAAGGCGCCGGAGGCGTCGATGACGCGGGCGCCCGCGGGTGCCTCGGCATCAGGAGCGACGGCGTGGATCTTCTCGCCGGCGATGACGACATCGGCACGGAACTGGCGATCGGCGTTGGCGACGGTGCCGCCTCTGATGACTAGGGACATGGGGTTTACTCCGACGAATCTCAAGGCAATTCACCACGGAGAACACGGAGAACACGGAGAACACAGAGGGAGGCAAAGGATCGAGGCATGACAGAGAAACAGGGATGACCACAAGTCCTTGTGTTCCTCTTCCCAACTGATTGCTCTGTGATCTCCGTGCTCTCCGTGGTGAATGTCTTTCTCGATTTCTGCTTCGACTGACCCTTGGCGTGCGGAATGCCGCTCAGTGCTCCACGATCTCGTTATACGCCTCCGGCCGGCGGTCGCGGTAGAACTGCCACGTGGCTCGCACCTGTTCGAGCACCGCGAAGTCGAGGTCAGCGATGACGATCTCGTCCTTGTCTTCGGAGCCCTGGGCGAGGATCTCGCCGCGGGGGTTGACGAAGTAGGACGTGCCGTAGAACTTGCCGATGTTCCACGGGGCCTCGGTGCCGACGCGATTGATGTTGCCCATGAAGTAGCCGTTGGCGACGGCGTGCGCGGGCTGCTCGATCTTCCAGAGGTACTGCGAGAGGCCGGCAACCGTGGCGGAGGGGTTGAAGACGATCTCGGCGCCGTTGAGGCCGAGGCAGCGGGCGCCCTCGGGGAAGTGGCGGTCGTAGCAGATGTAGATGCCGACCTTGGCGTAGCGGGTCTTGAAGACGGGATAGCCGCCGGTGCCGGGCTTGAAGAAGAACTTCTCGAAGAAGCCGGGGTTCACCTGCGGGATGTGCTGCTTGCGGTACTTGCCGAGGTAGGTGCCGTCGGCGTCGTAGATCGCAGCGGTGTTGTAGAGCACGCCGCTCATCTCGCGCTCGTAAACCGGCACGATGACGACCATGTTGTACTTCTTCGCGACCGAGGCGATGAGGTTGGTGGTCGGCCCGGGCACTTCCTCCGCCGCGGCGTACCAGCGCGGGTCTTGGCTCGGGCAGAAGTACGGCCCGTTGAAAATCTCCTGCAGGCAGAGGATCTGCACGCCCTTCTTGCCGGCCTCTTCGATCATGGGGATGTGCTTATCGACCATCGCCTTCTGGATCTCGGCGACCGGGCGCTTCTCGTCGTTGAGCGGGTTGCTGCACTGGATGAGGCCGCAGCGAACAATCTTGGACATGGGGGCCTTTCGTGATGGCTGATCGTTGTGAATCGGATTCACCGCGGAGTACGCAGAGGACGCGGAGGGAGTCAAGGGGTCAAGACATCATGTTGAGGCGAGCGGAACTCGAAACACCATCTCTTCCACGTTTTTGTCTTCCTCTGCGTTCTCCGCGTCCTCTGCGGTGAATGTCTTTCTTAGTGCGCACCCTTCTTCGGCCGCAACGACTTGCCGTCGTGGACGTGCTGATTCCAGGTGGCGGGTTGGTAGCCGTTGGTGACGGGCTGCATGGTGATGCAGCCGGGGACGGGGCAGACGATCTGGCAGAGGTTGCAGCCGACGCACTCGGACTCGTCGACGATCGGCACGCGTGAACCATCCTTGCCAACATCGTGGGGGGGATGGATGCACTGATGTGCCCCGTCGTGGCACGCGGCGACGCAGACCTGGCAGCCGATGCACTTGCTGGCGTCGATCTTGGCGACGGTCTCGTAATTGAGATCGAGGTCGCCCCACTCGCTGAAGGCGGGGATGGCCTTGCCAACCATCTGGTCGATGGTGGCGAAGCCTTTCTCCTGCATGTAGTTCTCGAGGCCGTCGATCATGTCCTCGACGATGCGGTAGCCCTTGAGCATGACCTCGGTGCAGACCTGGACGGACGACGAGCCGAGCAGGATGAACTCCACGGCGTCGCGCCAGTTGGTGATGCCGCCGATGCCGCTGATGGGCAGACCGAACTCCTTCTCGCGTGCCAACGCTGCGACCATGTGCAGCGCGATGGGTTTGACGGCCGAGCCGCAGTAGCCGCCGTTGGTGGAGAGGCCGCCGACGCGAGGCTCTGGAACGAAGCGGTCGATGTCGACGCCGATGATGCTCTTGATGGTGTTGATGAGCGACACGCCGTGGGCGCCGCCCCGCTTGGCGGCTATGCCGTGCGGGATGATGTTGGAAACGTTGGGCGTGAGTTTCACGAGCACGGGGACAGTCGAGTACTCGACGGCCCAGGACGTGATTTCCTGATTGATCTTGGGTTCCTGACCCACGGCCGATCCCATGCCGCGCTCGCACATGCCGTGCGGGCAGCCGAAGTTGAGTTCGAGCCCGTCGGCGCCGGCGTCGATGCTGCGCTTGATGATGTCGCGCCATTCCTCGCGGGTCTCGACCATCAGCGACACGACCATGGCGTGCTTGGGGAAGAGGCGTTTGGTCTCAGCGATCTCGCGGAAGTTGGTTTCGAGGGAGCGGTCGGTGATGAGCTCGATGTTGTTGAAGCCCGCGCCCTGCACGCCGCGGATGGTGTGCCCACCGAAGCGGCTGGAGACGTTCTGGATGGGCGTGCCGAGGGTCTTCCAGACGGCCCCGCCCCAGCCAGCCTCGAAGGCGCGCTGGACCTGGAGCCCGGAGTTCGCGGGCGGCGCGGAGGCGAGCCAGAAGGGGTTGGGGGCCTTGATGCCGCCGCAGTTCACGCGGAGGTCGGGCTTGAGGGAGGTTGTATCGCGATCAGCCATGATGGGCTCCTCCCGCGAGGTCGGGAAGTAGCAAAGGCAGTTTCACCGCGGAGGACGCGGAGAGCGCGGAGGAAGACAGGGAAAGGGTGTGGACCACGCACTTGGCGTTTGGCTTCAGGGAATTGAATCGAATCTCTTCCATCTCTTCTCTGCGATCTCCGCGTCCTCCGCGGTGCAATGCCTTCTCTCATTCACGTGCGTTTGGCGGCCATCAAGAAGTCGTGGATCGCGTGTGCCGCGGCTTTGCCCTCCGCGGCGGCGTTCACGACTTCCTTCCCTCCGTTCGTGCAGTCGCCGCCCGCGTACCACTTGCTGCGGCCGGTGAAGCCGTTCGCGTCGGTGACGACGCGGCCGTTATCGATTGTGATGCCGCTGAGCGAGCCGAGCATCTGGCCCAGTTTGCTCTGCCCGATGGCGACGAGCACGAGGTCGGCGTCGAGGGTGAAGTCCGAGCCGACGATGGGTTTCTTGTGCTCGTCGAGGCGCTGGCAGCGGATGCGTTGTACTTTTCCGGTGCCTTCGAACGCCACCGGCAGCGATCGCCATTCGCCGATCGCGCCGTGCTGCTTGGCGGCGTCCCATTCGTGTTGGTAGCCGGACATGCCCGCCTCGCCGCCGCGGTAGAGCATGGTGACGCGAGGGATGCCCAGGCCGATTGCTTGACGCACGGCATCGATCGCGGTGTTTCCGCCGCCGATCACGACGCATCGCTGCACGCCGTCGAGCGTGGCCTTGGCCCGCTTGATGTGCTCGATCCACTGCACCGCGCCAACAACGCCGGGGAGCGACTCGCCGGGAATGTTGAGCGTGGAATCAGCGCCGAGGCCCGCGCCGACGAACACGGCGTCGAACTTGGACTCAAGGTCCGCCAGCGGCACCTGCTCGCCGACGCTGGTGTTCAGCTTCACGTCGATGCCGCCGATGGCGAGGATCCACTCCACTTCGCGGAGTGATTGATCGGCCCGCATCTTGTACGGCGCGACGCCGGTGGTGTTGAGCCCGCCAAGGACGGAGCGCTTCTCGAAGATGATGCAGCGGTGGCCCAAGCGGCGAAGTTCGTGAGCAGCGGCGAGGCTGGCGGGGCCGCCGCCGATCAGCGCGACGGACTTGCCGGTGTCGGGCCCGGCCTCGAAGAAGCGCCAGTCTTTCTCGAAGGCGGCGTCGGTGGCATAGCGCTGCAGCTTGCCGATCTGGATCGGCGGGCTGTCCATGTTGTTGTACACGCAGTCGCCGACGCAGAGGACCTCGACGGGGCAGACGCGGGCGCACGACATGCCGAGGATGTTGGCCTCGAAGATGGTCTTGGCCGAGCCCTTGACGTTGTCGGTGGAGATCTTGCGGATGAACTGGGGGATGTCGATCCGCGTGGGGCAGGCGTTGACGCAGGGGGCGTCGGTGCAGAAGAGACAGCGGTTGGCCTCGGCGATCGCGTGCTCGCGGGCCAGCGGCAGCTTGTAGTCGGCGAAGACGGCTTCGGAGCGATCGGCTGGTAGCGGCGCGGACATGGGCACTCCACGCTGCCGCGGAGGGCGGCGAGCAATCCGGAGCTTAACACAAAGCACGGGAAATGGAAAGGGCGTTATCCGAGTTTGGTTTGGGCCGCGCGTCCCCGGCCCGCAGAGCGAGGAGGGGCGGTCGAGGCTTGGCGAGACCGAGGACGCGCCCGGTCACGCGACGACGTTTCGGATCTCGTCTGCGAGGGACTTCGCCGCGGCGCCCACGGCGTCGAGCCAGTGCTGGCCCTCGCTCGCTTTCGCGTAGATGACGCTGCGGCTGGCCGTGACGAGGACGCCGGACTTGTCCGGAGGCTGCGCGGCACGACGCATTATGCGGATGTCGTCAGCAGTGCCGCCCTGGGCACCGTAGCCGGGGATGAGGAAGATCTGATCGGGCATGATCGCTCGCAGCGCGCCGGCTTCGCGGGATTGGGTAGCACCGACGACGGCGCCGACGGCGGAGAGGCCGGTGCTGCCGCGGTGTTTGGTGCCGAGGGCTTGGACGAGCGAGCCCATGTGCTCGGCGACGGTGGGGCCGGTGGCGAGCTTCTCGCTCTGCACGGCGCTGCTGTCGGGGTTGCTCGTGCGGACGAGCACGAACGCGCCGAGGCCAGCGCTAAGGAATGGCTCGACGCCGCTCAGGCCCAGGTAGCCGCTGACGGTGACGAAGTGGGCTCCGGCGTTGGCTGCGGCTGCGGCGTAGTGGCTGCTGCTGATTCCGATGTCGCCGCGTTTGAAGTCGAGAACGACGACGAGACCGAGGCTGCGGGCCTGATTGATGCAGGCTTCGAGCACGCGCACGCCGCGCCAGCCGAAGCGCTCGAAACAGGCGGATTGGAACTTGACAGCGGGCACGGCGGGCGCGACGGCGTCGAGCACGCCGCGGGTGAAGAGTTCGATGGATTCGCACGCGTCGTCGCGCCGGAGCGACGCGGGCATCTGCTCGAGGGTGGGGTCAAGCCCCACGCAGACGGGCGAGCCTTTGGCGGCTATGGCGGCGACGAGTGCGTCGGCCTGAAAGGAAGCGTTGGGAGTGGCTGAAGTCACGGCGTGCCCTTCTTTTCAGTGGGCTTCGCGGCGGGCGTTTCCGGCGTGGCTTGCGGCGCTTTCTCCGGCACGGGCAAGCCGAGGAACTTCAGCATCGGCGGGTCAAAGCGGTCCGGTTCTTCGATGATGCCCCAGCCGCGCATGTTGTCGAGGATCTCGACGGTGACGTTGGGGCGGTTGTAGCCCACGTTCTGGAAGGCGGCCGCGAGCACCTGACGGTCGAGGCGCTCGAACCAGTCCGGGATGGTGGCGATGACGAGCACGGGAGTTTTCACGTTGGTCAGGTCGTCGCGGAGATCGAGGTAGAGTGATTCGAGTCGGTAGCGGCGGATGGCGACGACATTGACCCGCGAGTACTGGTTCACGAGCTCGTCGGCGAACTTGAAGTCGCGGCACTGGGTCGGCACCGAGTCGCGGACTTGGTTGAGCCAGACATTTCGCTTGAGCTCCATCAGGCTGGCCCGTTCGAGTCGATCGACCTCGCCGTTGCGTTCTTCGCGGGAGGGGATGCGTCCCGGGCCGCCGACGCCGCGGGCGGGGAGCATGTTGACGACGATGTAGGAGCGAGCGAGGTCCGGTTCGGTGATCGCGAGCATGTACGCGGCCATGCCGCCGATGCCGTGACCGAGAACGACGGGCTTGTCGAGTTTGTTGTCGCGGATGTACGCGGCGACGGCGTTGACGGCGTTGAGGAGCCACTCGGGGTCGTTCACATCGCCGCGGTGGAGCTGCGGACCCTTGGCGTCCTTGGTGGTGCCGGGCATCGCGAGCGTGTGGGTCGTGAAGCGCTCGGCGTGGCGCTCGGCGAAAGGCTCGTAGGCGATCGGCTCGGGGCCGAGGTCGCTGATGATGACGACCGGCAGCGGGCCGGTGCCCTTGACGCTCGACATCTGGATCGGAACCGGCTTGGGCATCGGGAACTTGGTCCACGCCGGGGCAGGTGCGCGCGCGGGTGTGGCGGCGGGTGTGGCCGGGGCCGGATTGGCTTGTGCCGCGGCGGAGAGCGCAACGGCGAGCGAGGCGAGGGACGCGAGGAGCGCGTGCCGGGGGTGGCGGGTGTGGGGG
>VYLH01000041.1_pt1 | contig 34057 bp, 44 predicted proteins | sample 5114361 | NCBI WGS metagenome assembly VYLH01 (sample SAMN12291772, study PRJNA351875) | freshwater metagenome | isolation source: freshwater lake | place: USA: Michigan, Kent Lake | collected 2013-08-15
GTGTGGGGAAGTGGGGAAGTGGGGAAGTGGGGAAGTGGGGTGTGGGGTGTGGGGTGTGGGGTGTGGGGTGTGGGGAAGTGGGGAAGTGGGGAAGTGGGGAAGTGGGGAGAATCAATAAAAATAGTCTCCTGACGACCGGCTACTGTCTCCTATCTCCTGTCTCCTATCTCCTATCTCCTGCCTCCTGTCTCCTGTCTCCTGTCTCCTGTCTCCTGTCTCGTGAAATATAAAGTCTCGGTTACAAAACTGACTTCCGAGCAATTCTCACCCCACCATAGAAACAGAAGCCCGTAGGAAAATCAGCCATGAAAGAACACGATGTCGTTATAGTGGGCGGTGGGTTAGCAGGATGCCGCGCCGCCTTAGAAATCAAACGCCTCAACCCGACTATCGATGTTGCTGTCGTTGCCAAAACCCACCCGATTCGTTCCCACTCCGTCGCTGCCCAGGGAGGTATCGCCGCCGCCCTGCAAAACGTTGACCCCAAAGATAATCCCAAGGCCCACGCCTACGATACTGTCAAAGGTTCCGATTTTCTGGCTGACCAGGATGCGGTGGATATCCTCACCCAAGAAGCCCCCGAAGTTATCATCGAATTGGAACATCTAGGCGTGTTATTCTCCCGTCTCGAAGATGGACGCATTGCCCAAAGAGCCTTTGGCGGTCACAGCCATAACCGTGCCTGTTACGCCGCCGATAAAACCGGTCACGCCATGCTGCACGAATTAGTCAGCAATTTAGGCCGTAATCAGGTAAAAATCTACGATGAATGGTACGTTTTGCGTCTTATCCTCGAAGAAGGTACGGCTAAAGGGGTAGTAATGTACCAAATCGCCACCGGACAGTTAGAAATCCTCCGGGCAAAAGCAATTATGTTCGGGACGGGGGGCTATGGTCGCGTTTATAACACCACCTCCAACGATTTCGCCTGTACGGGAGACGGTTTAGCTTTATCGGCAAAAGCGGGTATTCCCCTAGAAGACATGGAATTTGTCCAATTTCACCCCACTGGACTCTATCCCGTCGGTGTTTTAATCTCAGAAGCGGTCCGGGGTGAAGGCGCTTATTTAATCAATAGCGAAGGTCGTCGTTTTATGGAAGATTACGCCCCCTCGCGCATGGAATTAGCCCCCCGGGACATCACTTCCCGGGCCATTACCCTAGAAATTCGCGCCGGCCGGGGGGTAAATCTGGACGGTAGCGCTGGGGGTCCCTTTGTCTATCTGGATTTACGCCATTTAGGCCGGGAAAAAATTATGAGTCGCATTCCCTTCTGTTGGGAGGAGGCCCACCGTCTCGTCGGTGTCGATGCGGTAGAGGAACCGATGCCTGTACGTCCTACAGTTCACTATTGTATGGGCGGCATTCCCGTTAATACCGATGGTCGCGTTCGCTTAAGTGCCGATACCCTCAGCGAAGGCTTTTTCTCCGCCGGGGAATGTTCCTGTGTCTCCGTCCACGGGGCCAATCGTTTGGGCAGTAATTCCCTGTTAGAATGTGTGGTCTATGGGAGAAGAACTGGCAAATCGATCGCTAAATACGTCGAAAAACGCGCTTTTCCCGTCTTTAATCCCGATATTTACCTTCAGGATGCCAAAGAGGAAATCACCGCTTTATTGACCAAAAAAGGCACGATTCGCATCGGTCAACTACGTCAGCAATTCCAAGACTGTATGACCCAACATTGCGGCGTTTTTCGCACCGAAGCGACCATGCGCGAGGGAATTAAACAAATCGGCGAATTAAAGCGCAAATACGAGCAGATTTACCTCGATGATAGGGGTGATTGCTGGAATACGGAACTAATCGAGGCCTGGGAATTACAAAGTCTCATGGTGGTGGGGGAAATTATCCTCACCTCTGCCCTCAATCGTCAAGAAAGCCGAGGGGCCCACTCCCGCGAAGATTTTCCCCAACGGGATGACCAAAATTTCCTTCAGCATACCCTCGCCTATTATTCCCCCTCCGGCATCGATATCGACTATATGCCCGTGGTAATTCAGGATTTCACCCCCGTGGAACGTAAGTATTAACCTCTGGTCGGACGGTAAATGTAAAGGAATATTACAAACTCCTTGGCATTTACCGAGATTTAGTTCTATACTAGATAAAGCAACGCGGGATAGAGCAGTCTGGTAGCTCGTCGGGCTCATAACCCGAAGGTCAGTGGTTCAAATCCGCTTCCCGCCATTACTAATAAAGCCAGTTGTAAATAGATCGGAACGTGATAGGCTTCAAACAGTGCCAGAAATTTATCACATAAAGCCATTAAACGGGAATCTAGATCAGAAGCGATCGGTTTATTAATATCGGGGCTAAATTCCCGATAAACTGGCACATTCGGCCGAGTTGCTAGAATAGGATCGGCTTTGCTCAAATAGACAAGAACACGCCATGTCAGAAGCTATTACGATCGCCGATATTTACAAACTGTTTGAAAGAACCGAGGCTCAATTTGCCGAGTTCCAAAAAGAAGCCGAGCGCCGCAATGTTGAAGCCGAACGCCGCAATGCCGAGGCTGAACAACGAAATGCTGAGGCTGATCGCCGCAGTGCTGAAGCCGATCGCACGATGGAAGAATTGAAAAAGCAGGTACGGGCCACCACCGAAGCCGTCAATAACTTAACTACCCCTTTGTGTCTTTTTACAGAAGAAATGGTAGAGCCGGCGGTTGTGCAGTTATTTCAAGAACGGGGGATTGATGTCACCCAAACCATGAGTCGCTTAAAAAGTAAACGTCCCGGGGCAGCGATGGAAATTGATATTCTGGCGGTGAATGGCAGTGAGTTAGTGGCGGTGGAGTGTAAGTCGAGGTTATCGAAGGATGATGTAGATGACTTTCTTGATCGATTACAGCGATTTAAGTTAGCCTTTCCCCAATTTCGAGACTTTCAGGTTTATGGTGCAGTAGCGGGGATTGAAATCGATCAGGGGATAGATAGTTATGCTTATCGGCGCGGTTTATTTGTGATTAAGCAATCAGGAGAAACGGTTAAAATCATCAACGATGTTCAGTTTCGGCCCCTAGGTTTTCATTAGAAAACAGGTTTCTTAAAGAAACCCGTTTTCTGGGGGTGTTTTTCATCATCCCAAAAAATAGACTAAAATAAGCTATCCCAAACCTCTACCGATCTAATCCCATGCCTAAGAAGAGTTATGGCGAAACTGTTGAAAAAAGGGTCAAACGCTTGTTTGAAGTCTTATTAGATCATGTGGCTCACTGTCAATGTGAGGATAATGATTGGGGAGTCAAGCTGGCTCTAGGGGAAGAGGAGAAGCTTTTGCAGGTTAAGACGAATGTGGCGGCTTTAGTACGCTTGGCAGAGCAGAAAGGGGAAAAATTAACCAAAGATCAAGTTAGGGACTCGATTAGCCACTATTTGGCCGATTATCTAGGCATTCTTCGGGATGAGCGTCACGAAAATGAAAAGCAGGGGTGTGAGGAATGGCGGTTCTCCCTAACTCTGTGGGCGAAATGCGGCGATAAGACAACAAATTTGACTAAATTTTCGGAGGAGTGGCATAAAAGGCGCTCTGAACCCTCTAAAAAAGCGATCGCTAAACCTGAGAAAACCGCCGCGCCTCCTGTTACTGTTACTGCTTTAATGGATACTAAGCCTCAAACCGAAGCAAATCTGCAACTTCTCACATTTGATTTAACTGGAAAAGTCGAACAGCTTACAAGGTCAGAACAGTACTATGCAATTCTCACGGACATTGTCACAAAAAAAGACATCCTGAACGACTTATATGTTTCAATTGGAGAGGGAGACTTTGTTTACGCATGGATTACAAGAATATTTCATGAGGCTAATTTAGATAAAAAGCCTAAAATTAGTAGGCTCATACTGAAAAGATTGAGTGATGAACTTATTGATATATATATCTCAACCAATCGATTATCGATAAACTTTAAAAATAAGATTAATCGAAACCTTGAATTTATACTTGAGGATGAACAACTGAGGCAAAATAATGTAGAAATAGAAATTAAATATTGGCATACTTTTCCAAAGTTTCATGGTTATTTATATGGTGACGATATGTTGCTCGGTGAATGGGCAAATGATGCTAAAGGTTATATTCATGTAAAATCTCCTTTGTATTATACAAACAGGCAGTTTTTCCCTAAACAATATGATTTTATCAAAAATATTTTTGAAGAAAACTCAACATTTTGATATTGAATAAATAGACAACAAAGCGTTGAGGGTTGTCTTACTCGAAGATGGTATCACAGTTCACAATGCTTTTTTTGATAGGAATTTTAAGCCATGAAAATGACCTACTTTCAAGATACGGACACTCTATATTTAGAGTTCAATAACAATCCTATTGTCGAGACTCAAGAAATCAATGAAAATACCTTAGTCGATCTTGATAAAAATGGGAACATTTGTGCAATCACCTTGGAACAGGCCAGAAACTTAACGGATCTGAATGCTTTTTCCCTAGAAACTATTGTCGCACCTCAATTAGCTTCAAGTTTATAAAATTTGTCATAACAAAATTATTCTGCACAAATTCAGGAGAATGTAGTAAAATTAAGTAAATAACCTTTTTGATAAATGAACCTCAGCTTCTGTCAAATTAGGAGAAATTTCATGAGTACCACCATCAATCTTAAAATCACTTTTGAATCTCTAACTGAAGCGATTAAATCCCTTGACTTAACGCAAAAACAACAATTATTAGAAATACTAGAACAACAAATTTTTCAAGCAGAAGAAACTTCCTATCAAGACGACGAGGAAACCTTAGCAGAACTTCAACAAGTTCGCGATGAATATCAATCAGGCGACTATGTGACCCTTGAACAATACTTGAGCAAGGATTAAATCACGATAAATTATATTATTATCTGAGAAATTTAACCCAATAAAACCATGATGCAACTAACCGTAGATGAAGCTAAAAATCAACTTTCTGAACTCCTTAAAGCTGCCTCAAAAGGTGAACAAGTTATTATCCAGAATAATGAGGGTCAAGACTTTCAACTCATTTCTCTTCCTACTACTGTTAAACATCCCCAATATGGAAGCGCAAAAGGCATCGTTAAAATGCTTGACAATTTTGATGATCCCATCGAAGAATTTGAGGAATATATGCCATGAAAATTTTAATGGATACCCACGCCTTTTTATGGTTTATCGAAGGTGATAATAATCTTAGTGATGCTGCTCGTTCTCTTATAGAAAATAATCAATATCAAAAACGATTAAGTATCGCTAGTCTCTGGGAAATGTCCATCAAAGCCAGCCTTAACAGATTAGAATTAAAGACAACTTTCCCAAATTTAATTCAAAATTATGTTTATAATAACGGCTTTGATATACTATCTATTAACGCCGAACATCTCGAACAACTCAAGAGACTCCCTTACTACCATAAAGATCCTTTTGATCGCCTAATAATCGCTCAAAGCTTAACTGAAAATATTCCGATTCTCACTAAAGATGAGTTATTTAAGCGATATACTGAAAATTTATTATGGTAAACCTGAAAAGAAGAAACTTTAGCAAATTAATCACAAAAACTAACAGGCAAACTTTAAACCTTATTGATTTTCCATGCAAAACCCAATTAACCTCACTATTGAGCGCTTTCAAGAAAACGGACAAGATTACTATGTCGCCACCAGTCCCGATATACAAGGACTTGTCGCTGAAGCTGATACAATAGATGCTGTCATTGATATTGCCAAAGACTTAATTCCCATCCTATTAGAATTGGAAACAAAGGAGTGTGAATAATGCAAACCGTCCACAAAATGAGGAACAATTAATTATGAACATCAAAGATTATCCCTTTGCTCAAGACTTGATTACAGATAATCAAGGTCAGATACAGCAAGTTATCATTAATTTTGAAGATTATCAACAAATAATAGAAACCTATGAAGATACTGGACTCTATTGCGCCATGATAGACGTTAAAGATGAAACTCCCTTAACTTTGGAGGAAGCTTTAATTGAATTAGAAAAAGAATGAAAATTAACTATCTTCCTACTTTTATCAAGGATCTTAAAGATTTAAAAAGTACCTCCTCTTACTCAGTCATCAAAAACCTTGTCTTTACTGATATTTTAGCAGTTAAGCAGCTAAGCGAAATTAACAACCTTAAAAAATTAAAAGGAGAATATAATGCCTATCGTATCCGAATTGGTGACTATAGAATTGGTTTTTTTGTTGAAGAAGATACAATTACATTTGCTCCTGTTCTTCATCGTCGAGAATTCTATCGTTATTTCCCGTAAAATTTCGGTAGATAAAGAATCATTGAAAAGCCTTTGTCGAAATAGCCCACAAAATGAATCACTGCGATTGCGCTCTCAACTACTGCCAACAAGCGCTTGAATTATGCCAAGAATTGGGGATTACCTTGGTTAAAGAGTGTGAGGAACTGTTAGGGCAAATTCAGGGAAACCTAGGAGAAGCCAACAAATAAAATGAAACTTCCCAATGCCGATCAAGCCAACCTAGGAGACAAACTTGAACGTTACTGCCTCAATCCTGAGCATTCAAAAGGAAAACATAAAGCCTTGCTTTTCAAACAAAGATTAGGGATTACCTTAGCTAATAAAGAAATCCTAGAAAATGCTCTTAAAAAAGCAGTAATGGAAGGAGAAGCCGAACTTTATAAAATCGATCAATATGGCACTCACTATGATCTGAAATTTAACCTCTGTACCGACATCGGAGAATCCTTAATTTTAAGTTGCTGGATTGTCCAAATAACTGAAAATTTTCCTCGTCTTACTAATGTCTATCCCATTAATTAACTAGCCCATGATGAACACCATTCAAGAATACGATCTCGTTGCCCTAACGGAAGATGTTACGGCTACTCACAAAACGACCCATCAGCCCATCCTTCTGCGTCGCGGACAAATGGGAACTGTTTTAATGTCTTTTAATCAGCAAGCTTTTCTGATTGATTTTACCGATCAAAACGGCCAAACCTTTGCGATGGAAACCGTTGATCACTCAAAACTTCTACGGCTGATCAGTGAACCTGAATTAGTCTCAGTCTAAGATAAAACTTTCGCCAACTTTTAGATAGAACTCTTTATCTTGCTATTCGGGAAAAAACTTTCAACAGCTTATTTCATCAAGAAATTGGTCAAATACTCCTTGAAGAAAAAACACTAAAACTAATTATCTTTAACCCTGACAATGAGGTAATCACCCAATGGATAAACTAAACCATTACCGCAAAATTATTCATCAGATTCTTGTCCCCTATAGCCAAATTATTTATAACAATGCGGACATTCAAAATCGTCTAGCTTTTGATCCTCAGAATGATCAATATCTCGTCATTTCAGAAGGTTGGCAACAGAATCAGCGTTATCATGATTGTCTGATTCATTTAGAAATTATTAACGACAAAATTTGGGTACAATGTGACAACACCGAAGACGGTATCACCAAAGAATTACTAAGCGCAGGCATTGCTAAAGAAGATATTGTTTTGGGATTCCATGAACCTAAAATACGTCAATATACAGGCTTCGCTGTCGCTTAACTTTCAAATATGATGGACAATTCTCAAAACCGCAATCGCCGCCAAATGAATCACTATTAGAAGAAGATTAGAAACTCTTGATAACCCAAGTCAGCCATGAAAATCACCTACTTTCAGGATACGGATACTCTATACCTAGAGTTCAATAACAATCCCATTGTCGAGACTCAAGAAATCAATGAAAATACCTTGGTCGATCTTGATCAGCAGGGGAATATTTGTGCAATCACCTTGGAACACGCCAAAAGCTTAACGGATCTGAATGCTTTTTCCCTCGAAACTATTGTCGCGCCTCAATTAGCTTCAAGTTTATAAGAGTTGTCATAATAAAATTATTCTATAAACCTTGACGTGATATAATATATATGACATTTGGGCGCAGATTCCTTGTGACCCTATAATCGGACAAATTCGTTATTATCAATGACAACAACTTTAATCAATCACATTGAAATTACCCCAGAAACTTGTGGCGGTAAACCGCGCATCGCAGGTCATCGCATCAAAGTCCAAGATGTCGTTATTTGGCACGAACGCCTGGGAATGTCACCCGATGAAATTGTTTATCATTATCCCAGCATTACTTTAGCTGATGTTTACGCGGCCCTTTCTTACTATCACGATCACCTTGAAGAAATTAGACAACAAATCACAGATGATGATACCTTTGCCAAGGAAATGCAAGCTAAAACACCTTCTCTAGTCCAAGAAAAACTAAAAAAATGAATGGGCAATAAAATTAAATTTCACCTTGATGAAAATGTAAGCTATAGCATTGCTCTTGGATTGCGCCAGCGAGGCCTTGATGTTACTACCACTCCAGAAGAAAATTTATTGGGGGTATCTGATGAAGTACAATTGCAATTTGCCTTAGCCAATGGTCGCGTGATTTTTACTCAAGATACTGATTTTTTAAGAATCAATCAATCATCTATAACTCATGCAGGAATTGCTTACTGTCCCCAACAAAGTAAATCTATTGGTCAAATAATTCGAGGACTACTCTTAATCTGGGAAATTCTTGAACCAGAAGAAATGTATAATCACATAGAGTTTATATAGAACCGCATGAAAAAGTGAATTAGTATTTGGCAGATCGATAAAAATAATCAAAAAGCTAATTTTGTTACTCTTTACTACGATAAAATTAAGGAGTATGAATAATGCAAACCGTCCAACTTTTTCAACAAGTCAAATTATGTAGAGATGTCCCCGACACTATTTTTTAAAAAGGTGATCAGGGAACAATTATTGAATATTTACCTCCTAATGAACAACAATCAGAAGCAGGTTATCTCCTAGAAATGTTTGACAATAACGAAACCATTGACGTGATAGCGGTTCCCGTTTCTTGGATAAGTTCTATTAACTAACGATTAGCAAAAATTCAGGCTACATTAGAAGAAGATTAGAAACTCTTGATCACCTATACCAACCATGAAAATTAAAGCAATTCTCAAAATTTAACTTTTTATCCAAATAGGAGAAATTTCATGAGTACCATCATCAATCTTAAAATTACGTTTGAATCTCTAACTGAAGCGATTAAGTAGTCGTGCAAAATAAATTTCCTAGTGAAGAAAGGCAAGAGGCAAGGGGCAAGAGGGCAGGTGAGGCTAGTTTTTTGATTCTAGGGATTTTTCCTTTTCTCCTAATTCCCAGTAATTGAGCAGGATGGCATTAACTGTATTACCGATCACATTTAATACGGTTTTAAAGCCATCGGTCAAGCGATCGACCCCCGCTACTAAAGCCACTCCCTCTAATGGTAAACCCGCTGCTGATAATACGGTAGTCATGGTAATTAATGCGCTGCCGGGGACCCCCGGGGTACTAAAAGAAACCAATAAACCACTCAATGCGATCGCTAATAACAAAGAGGGAGTTAAAGGAACTCCGTAAACCTGAGCGATAAAAAGAGCATTAAATCCCTGTAAAATTGCCGAACCATCGCGTTTTAGTACCGTTCCCAAGGGAATAGCGAAACTGGCGATATCTTCGGGTAAACCGTATTCTTGAATTTCCCGCAAAACCACGGGTAAAGCGGCGTTAGAACTAGCAGTACCGAAAGATAAGGATAAAGATTCCGATAAAGAGCTAAAAAAGCGTCGAGGTTCTCCTTTGAGGGCAAAAAGGAGCAAAACATACACCCCAATCATCAAGGCACTGGCCAAAAACAGACCAAAAACATAGAAAAAAAGTCTCGCCACTAATTCTAATCCCTGGGTGGCGATAACCGAAGCAATCAGGGCAAATACCCCCACAGGTGCTAGATAAAGAATCACCGATAGGATTCTCTCGCTGATTAGATAAAGACTGTCTATCAAGAGAATAAAAGGTTTTGCCCCCTCTTTGGCCAGTCCGATGCCGATACTAAATAAAACTCCCGTCACGATTACCTGTAAAAGATTGCCCCCGGTAAGAGCTTCTAGGGGATTAACCGGGATTAAGCTAATCAGCCAATCTCTCAAGGATACTGGTGTATTGGTGGTCATGGCGGCATTAGTGGCAAATCCCTCTAAACCTATCCCCGGTTTTAATAACAACGCCGTCGCCATGCCGATTAACAGAGCAAGTGTACTGGTTAGCAGATAGCCAGTCATCAATCTGAGTAAATATCTACCGATCCGCGCCGCATTCTGTACCCGGGTTAATCCTAAAATAAGGGAAGAAAAAACGATCGGAACCACCACAAATTGAATTAAGCGCAGAAAAACCTGTCCCACTGGCGCGAGAATATAGTCATCTAAAGGTAGGATTAGCGCAGGAAAAAAACCATTCAGCAGCGCACCGAAAACAATTCCCGCACCGAGGGCGACTAAGATCAGGTTAGATAAATTCATGGCGTTAAGTTGAGAATTCCGAGACTAATTTGGGGCAGTATAGCACTAGGCTAATCTCATCGAACCCTTCTGTCATTTTTTGCCACAAAAGGGAGAGATGAGCCAATAAAAGCCCATCTCTTGCTAATTTATCGCTCTACTTTAGTGACAGCCAAGAAGACTTTACTTGTTACCATTACCTTGCATAGCTAAAACCGCATCGCGCAGTTTATCCGGCACTTCTTGCAGGTGATCCTCATCCCACCGGAAGAAACCGACCCCCATAGTCAGAGAACGCAATTCAACGATCAAATCGTGCATTTCCGCTTGGGGGAGATAGGCCGTCACCTGATCCCAACCTTTCCACTCCTCAGAAGCTTCAAAACCCTGAATTTGACCGCGTTTACCACTGATTAACTGCAAAACCTTGGCAGTGTATTCTGAGGGAGCGAGAACCGTCACCGATAGAATTGGTTCTAATAAGACCGGATGACATTTAGGCAGTCCCTCCGTCATCGCTAGACGGGCCGCTTGTTTAAAAGCTTGTTCGGAACTATCGACACTGTGATAGGAACCATCGGTGAGGGTGACATCGATATCCACCACGGGGAAACCCAAAGGACCATGACCGAGATATTCCCGCACTCCCGTTTCCACCCCGGGGATATACTGTTTGGGGACAACACCACCGACAATGCTTTCATGAAATTGGAAACCTTCCCCCCGGGCCAGGGGTTTAATATCCAGGTACACATCGCCAAAAGCACCGTGGCCGCCGGTTTGGTGTTTATAACGTCCGTGGGATTTGGTGCTGGTTTTGATTGTTTCCTTGTAGGGAACTTGGGGTAAATGGGTGGTCATCGGTAGATTATACTTGCGCGCTAGGCGATCGAGGGCCACTTGCAGATGAATTTCTCCCTGTCCCCAAAGAATCACTTCTTTAGTATCACCGTGTTGTTCCCAGTGGAGGGAGGGATCTTCTTCGATCAGTTTTGTCAAAGCTGAACTTAATTTCACTTCATCCTTGCGATTTGCGGCGGCAATAGCGAGAGCAAAGACGGGTTTAAGCTGTAATCCTTTGGGAAGATCGGGTTTTTGACTGCCGCTGCTAACCACGTCTCCGGTGGCGATTCCCTCCAAACGACCGAGAGCGACAATTTCCCCCGCTTGCGCTTGCTGTAGGGGTTGCTGTTGTTGTCCCATGAGACGATAGATACCACCAATCCGCACACCGTTTAAGGCCATGCCATCGTTAAGGGTTCCCTGCCAGATTCGCCCTAGGGAGAGGCGACCGCCCTGGGGAGTAAAATAGGTTTTGAGGATTTGTACCACTGCATCCCCATCCGCACTGGGATCGAGACCGCGACGATTGGCGGTAATTGTCGGGGCCGGTGCTTCTTCCACTAAAGCGGTGAGGAGATGACGCACACCATAGTCCCGTTCCGCCATACCGAAGAACACGGGTACTATCTGATCGGCTCCCAGTTCTTGTTTTAAGTCTTGGAGAATTTCTTCCCGGGAGGGGTTAATATCTTCGAGGAGTTCTTCTAAAAGATGATCGTCAAATTCGGCGATCGTTTCTAGCATTTCTTGTCGAGCGATCTGTTCTTCTTCCTTGAGGTGGTCGGGTAAAGCTACAGGGTCGGCGGGACTGTTAGCATGGTAATGATAAGCCTGTTCGTTGATTAAATCGATAAATCCGATAATTTCGTTGTTCTGACGGATAGGATATTGCTGGGGAACGAGGGGACGACTAGAAACGGATTTGAGAGCTTGTAGGACTTCGTTAAAGTGACTATTACAGCGATCCATCTTGTTGATGAAGATTAGATGCGGAATTTCCCAATCATCGAGGAATTTTAGCAAGGGAGCCAGGGTGAGAACTCGATCGACCACCGGTTCACAAACGATAATAGCAGCACCGGCCCCGACGAGGGCATTATAGGTTTCACTGGCAAATTCGATCGAACCGGGGCAATCGAGAAAGGTAAAATTTAGGTCTTGGTATTGACTATGGGCAACGGAAACTTCTACACTCATCTGTCGATCCCGCGCTTGCGTGGAACTATCACCAACGGTATTGCGATCGCTAATTTTACCTTTTCTGGTGATGGCTCCTGTGACGAAAAGTAAACTTTCCAGTAAGGAGGTTTTTCCACTGGAGTAGGGGCCGACAAGGGCCACATTACGGGTGTTTGCTCCGATACTTTGATTCATACAGATACCCCCAAGAATGATTTAGTGATTAGTTGCGGCGATTGGGCGATATTTACACTCGATCGCCCTAGGAAATATACTGTCATAGCACTGAAAATTACTCTCAGGACGTAGTTAGAAGTGAAAGGCCTGTCTTGCCATAATTTTGCCCAGTGCTACAGGTGTATTCTTTCCTACTCTTCACCCTAACTCAGTCTCAAGCATTACATCCCATTCTCGCAATCTCTTGTAAAGTCTCGCCTACTTTTAGTTAAGGAACTTGAATAAATGTTAACTAGGGTTTGCTAAATAAGTTTTTCGTGGGTGTGGGGTGTGGGGTGTGGGGTGTGGGGAAATGGGGAAATGGGGAGAATAAATAAAAATAATCTCCTGTCTCCTGAATCGGAGTCTCCTGAATCGGAGTCTCCTACCTCCAGGAAAAATTTTTTCAGCAAATGTTAACTAAGCTGTTGACTATCGAGAGTCTTTCTCCTCAACTGGATTTACAAAAACGAGAGGTTGCCTGATATAGTGAGAGGTCGGGATGATGTTTATCAAGCAATTTTTATGTTGAAAGCTGGAATCGTGGGACTGCCAAATGTGGGAAAATCCACCCTATTTAACGCTCTGGTGGCTAATGCTAAGGCGGAGGCCGCTAATTTCCCCTTTTGTACCATTGAACCGAATGTGGGTGTGGTATCCGTCCCCGATGAACGTCTGGAGGTTTTGGCTAAAATCTCTAATTCTGAGAAAATCGTGCCGACGCGGATTGAATTTGTCGATATCGCCGGATTAGTCAAGGGTGCTAGTCGGGGGGAAGGATTGGGTAATCAATTTTTGGCTAATATCCGGGAAGTGGACGCGATCGTTCATGTGGTGCGCTGTTTTGATAATGATGATATTATTCATGTTTCCGGTTCCGTGGATCCGGCCCGGGATATCGAGGTGATTAATCTAGAGTTAGCTCTAGCGGATTTGGGACAGGTGGAGAAGCGGGTGGAACGTTTACGCAAACAGGCGAAAAATAGCAAGGAAGCCGCCGAAGAATTGGCTATACTTGAAAAAATCCTAATTTGTCTTAATGACGGTATTTCGGCGCGAAAAGTGGATTTAAGCAAAGAGGAAGAAGAATTAATTAAAAATCTCGGTTTATTGAGTCGTAAACCGATTATTTATGCCGCTAATGTTAGCGAAGATGATCTGGCCACGGGTAATGATTGGGTAGAAAGTGTCCGTCAAATTGCCCAACAGGAACAGGCAAAAGTTGTGATCGTTTCTGCTCAAGTAGAATCGGAATTAGTGGAATTGTCGGAGGAAGAAAGAAAAGATTTTCTTGGTTCTTTAGGAGTAGAAGAAGGGGGATTAAAATCTTTAATTAAAGCTACCTACGAGTTATTAGGACTGCGTACCTATCTCACCACCGGTCCCCAAGAAACCCGCGCATGGACGATTATTGCCGGTATGAAAGCACCTCAAGCAGCCGGAGTTATTCACTCGGATTTTGAACGGGGTTTTATTCGTGCAGAAACTGTGTCTTATCAGGATTTAGTTAATAGTCGCACGATGAGCGCAGCCAAAGAAAAAGGTTTAGTCAGAAGTGAAGGCAAGGAATACATTGTTCAAGAGGGTGATGTTTTACTATTTCGTTTTAATGTTTAGCTAAAAATAAATCAGGTGAGTGTCACCCACCTGATCAAAAGGCTAAACAATAGGCGTTGTCAATAGCTGTAGGGCTAATTCATGAATTAGCCCTACAATTGGCGCTAATTCTGGAATTAGCCCTACACTTGGCGTTGTCAAATTGAAAGATGCTCCGAATTTCTGTCATCAACAATCTCTCAGCTTTTTTACTCACTTTGGTTAACATTAAACTGAATTTTTTATCTCTTGACATACTCTAATTTATATTCTATAATCAGGTATAGTGGCAAGTTCTTGTTTAATCAAGATAGCGATTATCTCTGTCCACTAAAAGACTGGTTTACTAGGAATGCAGTCGAGGCTAAAAATAGTCTATCTATTCCACAACCCGCAACGGAAAACGGTCAAATCAAACTGGAAAAATGAAAGAGCAAGGATTGTTATTTTCCGAAGATAGCCTGTTACCTGAAAAACTCCCGCAAATTCAGGAATTACGACCTTCTAACAATCTTTCCGCAGTTTTTGAAGAGTGCCATAATTATATTTACGCCAACGAAGGAATGCTCAAAGACAAGATTTTTCACGAGATGGTTAAACTAATCATCATCAAACTTCATGATGAAAAATCTGCCAAGCAATCTGTAAACTTTGGCGTTACAGCAAGTGAATATAAAGCCATCGTAGCAAATAAGTCCGATGAATTTATGTCGCGTCTCAGTCAATTATTTACCTCCATCAAGAATCATTATCGGGGATTTTTCACCGATGACACATTCAAGTTAAAACCTTTGACTCTTGCTTATATTGTAGGCAGGTTACAGTACATTAATTTAACTAAAACATCTGGCGATATAAAAGGGGAAGCCTTTCAGACTTTTGTAAATAGACACCAGCGTGGAGATAGGGGAGAATTTTTTACCCCTCACCCAATTGTCCGTCTTGCGGTTGAAATGATAGACCCCAAACCAAACGAAAAAATTATAGATCCTGCTTGCGGAAGTGGTGGTTTTTTAATTCAAGCAATCAACCATGTTCGACAAAATAACCCAGAGTTCGATATAGCAAGTTTTGTGCAAGAAAGTATTACAGGAATTGAATTTAATCCTGATGTCGCCCTTTCGGGAATGATTCGTTTAGTTTTTGAAGGTGGCACAGGTTCAGAAATTATCTGCACTAATGCGCTTATCGAAGATGAAAAATTAAATAATTCCTTTGATGTTATCTTGACCAATCCTCCTTTCGGAAATAAAGGAAAAGTAGAAGACCAGAAAATTCTTCAATCATATCTTCTCGCCAGGAAATGGCATAAATCAGCGTCCAATAGTTGGGAAGTTTCCCCAACCGTTTTAGCGGGTCAGTCGCCCGATATTTTATTTATTGAGAAATCTATAAAATTATTGCGGGCAGGTGGACGCATGGCGATTATTCTGCCCGATGGTTTATTACAAAATATCTCTAATGGACCGATTCGGCATTGGTTGCGCTCCCAAACAAAAATATTAGGTGTTGTTTCCATACCGCCGGAAGCCTTTGTACCCTACGGCACTGGAATCAAGACATCACTTTTGGTAGTTCAAAAATTACCAGCAAACCATGATTCTTGTTTTATGGCACAAATCAAAAAAATAGGCTATGACGTTAAAGGACAAACAATATATAAGCGCAACGAGTCGGGAGTTATAGCCCGAACAAAATCAGGTTTGCCAATAGTTGACGATGATATAGATGATATTTCTCACTCTTTTAGGTCATTTATCAATGGCGAATTTGCACAAAACAGCGATTGTATTTATACAGTTAAAAACACCCTGATCAATTCGAGACTGGATGCCGAACATTATTTACCCAATGACCAAAAATTATTAGAACATCTAAAATCTATTGGGGCGAAACCTTTAGGTGAAATTGCCGATATTTTGAGAGAGGCGGCTGATTTTCGTTTAGCTAGGGATAGTGAAATTAGATATATCGCCATTTCCGATGTTGATTACCGTACAATGCAAGTTGTTTCTCAACAAATAATTAAGGCACATGAGGCCCCATCTCGCGCAACTTATAGATTGTACAAAGGCGATATTATTACAGCAATTTCAGGAGCAAGTACGGGAACACCACGCCAAGCAACAGCCCTAATCACGGAAGATGAAGACGGAGCAATTTGCTCAAATGGATTTTCAGTATTAAGAAATATTCAGGGAGTCGAGCCTTTGTTTTTATTAGTATATATGCGAACAGACTTTTTTTTGCGTCAGGTTAAAAGGTACATGACAGGTCATGCTATTCCTACTATTTTAGGGGATGATTTGTCTAAAGTTTTAGTGCCTATTCCACCCCAATCTGAACAGCAGAGAATCGCAAAAAGTATGACCGAAATTCAAGCAATTAGAAAAGAAGCGTTAAAAGCAAGTGAGAATGTGGTTAACGAAATGAGTCTTTTACTTGGCCAATTTGAGTAAGGCAAAAAGCAGGTTAAGCTTAGAAAAAGTCTTAATACTAAATCCGGTTATTAAAAACTGATTATCTATTCCCCCTTTTGCCTGTCCTGATATGTAGCCTATACTCAACGGATTTAGTATCAGTCGCTAGTTAGGGAGAAGAATATAAAGAATTATTAAATTGTAGTTTTTGATACATTTGTGGGGGGGAAATGTGTATTATCTCTTCCGTCTGCCTGTTGTCTTGGGTTAGGCTGTTGCTTGACCAAGCTGCGAGGAAGACGATAGTTGCCTCTATTCACCCGTTTGCTCAATCAAGATGATTAAAAACCGATTAATTCCCACCCTAGCTTTAGCTGGCGCAACTTCTCTCGCTGCTATGCTCACTCCTGTGGCAGCAAAGGCTATTACCTATACCGTTAACCGCAGTTGGAGTAGTGGTAGTGATAACGCTTCTTTAGTGGGAACCGTAGATGTGCCAATAGGTAGCTATACTATCAACTCAACTGGTACTCCCAATCCCTTTAGCAACGTTAACCTTACCTTGACAGTTAATGGTACTCCTTTTACTTTAGATACTGCGACAACTTCTGGTGTTTTCGGAACAGGGCAATTTTTGGTTAATGCCACATCTTCAACGTTAACTTTTAATACAAACGTTCCTGGTGTTGACCAGGCCACAGTAAGGTTTCAGAACTCAGGAAATCCGTTCGGCAACAGGAGGTATGAAATCGGTACTTTCCTTGACGTCTTCACTTTTCAGCTTGTGAATCTTGAAGGTTCAACCGCTTCACCTGGTTTCACCGAGGTTGTAGCTTCAGTATCTTTACCCGTAACTTTTGGGACAGCACAAACAGCACAACAAGTACCTGAACCCGCCTCCCTCTTTGGTCTTGGAGTCCTCGGTACTCTCGGCGCAGCTTCAACCCTCAAGCGCAAACTAAAGCCATCCAAATCAGCCGAAAAAGAAACCACAAAAGTAGGCTAAATTGCTCACAAAAAATACAATAAATGCCCCCTTCAATTAGCCAGTTGAGGGGGGTTTATTTTTAGTCCATGTTTCTATTTAGGGTTTGCTGAATAAATGTGAAATATAGACGAGGTAAGGGTTTTATTGTCCTGTTTTGCTCTCACAGGTGCAAGATTTTGAGAGAATCGTGGTTCAAAACCTTGCGTCTTCATCGGCCCGCGTCCTGTAGAGGCGAAGCATTCGGGCAATAACCTATCGGTGAAACCGTAGATTTTCTATCCGAATGCTTCGCCCGTACTTTTTCAGCAAGCCCTATTCATTGATTTTTTTGTCCAATGGCAACTTTTACATCAATATCGTCAAATTCAATGAGTATGGTGATCTTGTGCTACAATAGAGGTCTGTTAAAAGTAAAAAGAACAATCAATTAAGTAGGTAGGCGTTAAAAATTATCAGACACCCCCCTTATCAAGGGGGGCAGGGGGGATCAACACCCCCCTTATCAAGGGGGGCAGGGGGGATCAACACCCCCCTTATCAAGGGGGGCAGGGGGGATCAACACCCCCCTTATCAAGGGTAGGGTTGATTCATGAATCAACCCTACCTTATCAAGGGGGGCAGGGGGGATCGAACCTAAAATACATTTTTAATTTAATTATAACCAGCTACTTACCATGAATAGCAAGACAGAAATCACTATTCAAGTTCCTTTAGAAATTGCTAGATATTACGCTAAAATTAAACCCAATGACCGAGGGAACATAGAAAACAAATTAACTGAAACTATTCAATTAGAATTAGAAAAATATCGTCAAAAAGCAGTGGCAAGATTATCACCAATTATGGATCAAGCTAGTGATGAAGCAGAAGCTAAAGGATTAACTCCAGATATTTTAGCGTCTATTTTAGAACAAATTGAGAGTTAATCACATTACTAAAAACGGATTAGCTGTAGGGCTAATTCATGAATTAGCCCTACAATAGGCGTTGTTATTCTGATCTGACAACGCCGATAAATCAACAGAGATTCTCAATTCGCTCGGGAAATGTGCGTCGCCAGGGCCGCCGATTGTAGGATGGGGGTAGTGGTGACGGAATCCGTCGCTAGGGTAAAGAGAGGATTGGAAAGGATACCGGCCAGGGAAGTCGCCACTAGGGAGAGGATAATGCCCACCTGTAGGGGACGCATCCCGGTAAGAGTCCAATTGATAACGGGGTAATTTTTCACCGCATCGGACATCTCTTGGGGTTCCTTGACCACCATCATTTTGACCACACGGATATAGTAGTAAATCGAGGCCACACTGGTGACTAAACCAACGAGGACGAGGGCATAAAGTCCCGCTTGCCAACCGGCCCAGAATAGATAAATCTTACCAAAGAAGCCCGCTAGAGGTGGAATTCCCCCCAAAGAGAGCAGACAGATGCTTAAACAGAGGGTTAGGAGCGGATCTTTCTGGTAGAGTCCCGAATACTCAGCGATCTGATCGGTTCCGGTTCTCAGAGCAAAGAGAATCACACAGGCAAAAGCCCCTAGGTTCATGAACAGGTAAATTAACAGATAGAAAATCATGCTAGAGTAACCCGCGTCAGTACCGGCGGTTAAACCAATCATGACAAAACCCGCCTGACCGATCGAGGAATAGGCTAACATCCGTTTCATGCTAGTTTGGGCTAAGGCGACCACGTTGCCGAGGATCATGCTCAAAATTGCTAGAGCGATAAAGATAAACCGCCATTGTTCGCTCACTAGACCGAAAACCGTCACTAATAGGCGAATTGCTAGGGCAAAACCGGCCGCTTTGGAACCTACCGAGAGGAAAGCCACCACGGGAGTGGGTGAACCTTCGTACACATCAGGGGTCCATTGGTGAAAGGGAACCGCCGAAATTTTGAAGGCGATACCGGCAATCACAAACACTAATGCGATCGCTAAGGCCAGGGACTGACCACCGTTAACATCGGTTAATTTTTGGGCAATGGCACTTAAACTGGTTTCACCTCCGGATAAACCGTAGAGAAGGGAAACACCATAGAGGAAAATCGCCGAACTAGAAGCTCCAATTAACAGGTATTTTAAGGCGGCCTCGTTCGATCGAGGATCCCGCTTCATGTAACCGGTCATTAGATAGGAGGAAATACTGAGCATTTCTAGGGAGATGAAGATCATCACCAATTCACTAGCGCCAGATAGGAACATTCCCCCGAGGGTTGCGGTGAGCATAATGGCCAAGAATTCCGCTAGGGAAGTTCCCGCTTGTTCCACATAACGGATAGACATCAGCACTGTGGAGGCGGTAGAAAGGGCAATAATCGCCCTAAAGACGATACTGAGATTATCGCCCTCAAAAGCCCCTAAAAAGGCCACTGGTTTCGGATTGTCCCAGGCAAAATAGAGAGCAGCCACAGCAGCGAGCAGACCAGCGATCGCAACGTAGGGCAGCCAACTTCTGGCACTCCGTCCCACGATTAAATCGCCGATTAAAATCACCATCAGGGTAATAATCAGGATTCCTTCGGGCCAGATAACGCCGGCGTTTAGCTGACTGGCAACAAGACTAGAAAAATCCATATTGATTGAGGTTAAAGGAATTTGAAGTTAAAAAAGGCTTAATACAAGCTTAGGGCATTTCATCAGTGATTCAGTTATCAGTTATCAGTTATCAGTGATCAGATGTGAGTTTTCAGTTCACCGATCGCCGCTATCGGGTTAAAATTTCTAAAAACCCAGATAAATTTGAGATAATCTTAGCTTTTATGGGTATTATACTTGTCTATTGTCTTTTTTATCCTCTTGTCTCGTAGTCTCCTCAGCTAAGGGAAAATCTTTGATTTTTGCAGCCGAGCTAATTTCTGGTGGTGACAACTTGTCACCGAGATGTATCCAAGTTAACAGGGAAAAAGTGAAAACTCAGGAAATCATGACATAGACTGGCATCGTTAGTTGTCGTTGAAGGATTCTGGTAAAATCAGGCTAGGGGAAACACCCGAAAAATCAATTGTTTTTGAGCCATCCGCTTGATTTTTTTGTGGAAAAATTTTCTAGTTCGCTCAATCCTTTTCCTTTAGCGATCGCTTGAATGAGTAACGAAACCTATCTCAATCATCCTACTTTCGGTCTATTATACAGAGTGTGTCTATTAGAAGAACATCGGGAATTATTCACCACTCTTTATGCCCAACGTCTTTTTTTTCTGGTGACGGTGGGACCAAAAAAAGTCTCGTTCGATCCGATTAGTCGTTCCGATGCTCGTCTTTTAGTGGAAAACCGGCTGCGAAATTTGCGCCGGGGCAGTAATGTGCAAGAATTTAACAGTCTCAACCAAACTTATCAACAAACCTTTTCAGTCTAGTTCATGACGATCGCTAGTCGTATCGAGTCAATCCGTCTTACCCTACCCCCCTCCACGCGCCTGATTGCTGTCAGTAAACAGGTATCGAGCGATTATATCCGTCAAGCTTACCGGGCAGGAGTGAGAGATTTTGCTGAAAGTAAGCTACAGGAAGCAATCTCGAAGCAGCAAGAACTAAAAGACCTGCCAGATATTTCTTGGCACTTTATCGGGCATCTACAGGCAAATAAAGCCCGCAAAGTCCTAGAATCTTTTGATTTAATCCATTCCCTCGATAGTTTAAAATTAGCCCAAAGACTCGATCGCCTAGCGGCGGAATTAGAGATTAATCCCCAAGTTTTGCTACAGGTGAAAGTTGTCCCCGATCCCGATAAGTTCGGTTGGGACAAGGCCGAATTACTAGCAGATATTCCCGATTTAGTCAACTGTAAACAGCTAAAAATTCAAGGTTTGATGACAATTCTGCCCCGAGGATTATCCGCTGGGGAAAAGTTAGCCGCCTTTGAAAAAACCAGCGATTTAGCCCAAATAATCGAGAATAGCTCTAGTTTATGCCTGCCTCATCTATCCATGGGGATGTCTAACGATTATCCTCTCGCCATCAAGGCCGGAGCCACTTTGATCCGGGTGGGAACTGGCATCTTCGGCGATCGTATTTACTGAACCATCTCCGTAAATTTACAGAAAAAACTCCTAGTAATTTTAATAATCGGTGACAATATATCTTAAGATTACAGCGTTCAGTCTAGAAACCGGTGGTTAGAAATGAGGAATTGACTTTTTCCCAATCCCTGAAAACTATCCCCTGATAACTGATAACTGAAAAGAGGGAACTAACCGCTGCCTCCAGACGACTAGAATGACGAACCCTGAACAAAATAGTTCTCCTGTACCAAGTGAGAACAAAAGTTGTTAAAGGCCACTAAAATAACCCCGACTCTAGCCAAGACCACCTAAAAAATCTTTTGAAGGACACTTAGACTGTGAACAACATTTTTACCAAACTCAAAGATTTTGTCGGCATCTCCGAACAACCAGAAGACGAAGACGAAACCGACTACGAAGAAATGAACTGGGAAAAGTCTTCCCCCCAAGATAGGGATCAAAACGAAGAAGAAGATCCCCTCAATCGTCGTCAACGCGAACCTTTAAATCTCAGTACAGCCACATCTATGGGACTCAACAGAAGCAACGTGATCGGTATGCCAGGTATTAACAACAATAATGCAGAAGTAGTCGTGATCGAGCCCCATTCCTTCGAGGAAATGCCCCAAGTTATCCAAACCCTGAGAGAACGCAAATCGGTGGTTTTAAATCTCAACGTCATGGATCCCGAAGAAGCACAAAGAGCCGTGGATTTTGTCGCCGGTGGCACTTATGCAATTGATGGTCATCAAGAACGCATCGGTGAGAGTATTTTCCTATTTACCCCCAGCTGCGTTAAAGTTAGCACCCTTTCCGGAACTATTCACGATATCGCTGATAACCCGAAAATGGCTCGTCCCGTTTCCTCCGCACCTGCTTGGGGAGCCGAAAGCAGTCGATTAGCTCAATGAATCCTGCCATAGTCCTCTCGTCAGGTTTGTCGAAGCTAGAAATCGATCGATTTATCGAGAGGATGCGTTTTTTCTTGGTAGGATAGCTAAATCTCTCTTTTTTACTTTTTACTTTTAATAATACTGTGTCTATTCGTTTAGGAATTATTGGCGGCGGCGTGATGGCTGAGGCCATTCTCAGCCGTTTATTAAAAAAAAATATTTATAGTCCCGAAACGGTGTTAGTCAGTGAACCCCAATCCCAACGGCGCAACTTTTGGGTTAATACCTACGGAGTACAAGTCAGTGAGGATAACCGGGAAGCCGCTAGAGCAACTGAGGTGTTAATCTTAGCGATAAAACCGCAAATTTTAGAGCAAGTAGTGAATAGTTTGCTGGGAATACCCGAAAAACCCTTGATTATCTCGATTTTAGCAGGAGTTACCCTCAATCGCCTAGAAATGGGCTTTCCCGATCGCCCCGTCATCCGGACGATGCCTAATACCCCCGCCACGGTGGGACAAGGGGTTACAGCAATCGCACCTGGTCGTTATGCGGAACCGGAACATCTGGCCGTAGCCAGAGATATTTTTGCTGCGGTCGGTTCGGTGGTGGAAGTTCCCGAAGCTTTGATGGACGCGGTAACGGGATTATCGGGATCGGGCCCGGCATTTGTGGCCTTGATGGTGGAAGCTTTAAGCGATGGTGGTGTGGCGGCCGGATTACCGCGATCAATCGCATCTCAATTGGCCATAGAAACAGTTTTAGGGACGGCAACCCTATTAAAAGAATCGGCCATACATCCTGGGGAATTAAAGGATCGCGTCACTAGCCCCGGAGGAACTACGATTGCCGGAGTGAGACAATTAGAAAAAGGCTCTTTTCGATCGACAATTATCGAGGCAGTAGTGGCGGCCTATCATAGATCTAAAGATTTAGGGCGTAGTTCTGAAAAGTAATCTTTGTATCTTTTTTAACCATAAGTAGGTAGGCGTTAAAAATTATCAGACACCCCCCTTATCAAGGGGGGATTAAGGGGGGACTAAGGGGGGACTAAGGGGGGATCGGCACCCCCCTTATCAAGGGGGGCAGGGGGGATCGAACCTAAAATCCATTTTTAATTTAATTATAACCAGCTACTTAACTGATGTCTCGATCTGTGATAAGATACGCAGCAATTCTTGTCCAGAAAAAGTTATGAATAAGAAATCTAATCGTTTTGATTTAATGGCATTAATTGCCATTGCTGTTTTTTTTCTGGGGATTGTTTTCTGGAAAGTCCCGCTTCATTATCCCTATATCCTTAATTTTGATGAAGCGGTGGCCCTGGTACTTGCCTACGTCACTAAACAAGGTTATCGTCTCTACGAACAAGTTTGGCACGATCATTTATCGGGTTTATCTCTTTTACTAAATAGTTGGTTAAGCGTGACAGGATTTACTATCCATGCCGCGCGCCTTATGGTGCTTTCTTTGTCCACAATTATGTTAGGAATTTTTTATCTAATTCTGAGAGTTAATTGCGGAATATTAGCTTCTTGTTTATCGGTATTTATTCTCTCAACCTGTCTAGTGTATATTACCCTATCAACGACAATGTTGCGGGAGTTACCCTCACTTTTTTTTACAATCTTAAGTATTTTTATCATCTTTAAAGCCGTTCAATTCACGGGTAAGCTTAAGTATGGACTGTATTTACTCAGTGCCATTGCTTTCGTTTTTTCCCTGCAAATTAAACTTTCAGGCATTACTATTATCCCAACTGTAGCTTTAATTATTTTTCTCAATCAACAAAGTAGCTTTATTAAAAGAATCATTGATATTGTTATTTGGTCAGTCGCTGTCGTTTTAGTCTTTGTCTTGGGTTCCCTGACTATTTTTCCTTTTTCCTACGAAAATATTATTAAATCTCATGTCAGCGTTGCCTCTAGTTTTACTCAAGAAAATCTCACCTTATGGACTCTCTTACAAAGCGCCCTACAGCACGAACCAATTTATCTAATCGTGACAGCGATCGCTATTATAGCGATGGTTTTTACTCGCAATATAATACCACTTTTACCGCCCTTGATCTGGTTGGGTTCTAATCTATTTAGATTCGCCACAGTCGCCCCAATTTGGCCTTATTATTATATCCATTTAATTATTCCTGCCGTTTGGATAATTGCCTTATTTGTCGAACAGTTTAAAATTAATGATAGTCTCGCAGAATTTAGGCAAAATCGAAAAATAACCCAGGAATTAGTTCTCAAAATGCTGATTTTTATCCCCCTGTCTGGTCAATTTCTCTTTAATACCTTGAGAATAATCACCAATCGTGATCCTGCAATTAATGCCTACGTTCAATTTAATAAAAGGTATAAACCTCTTTTAGCAGAAGCTGTGTTTGAAAAATTTAAAAACTCCGATAAACTTCTGTTAACCGACAATCCTCACTATATATATCAATATTTCTTGAAAACACCCCCAGAAACTGCTGTCATCACCAGAAAGAGATTTATGAATCAGAATCTTGATGGGGATTTTATCCTAGAAGTTATTGAAAAAAGACAGCCCGATTTGGTTTTTCTCTATCGATTTGAAAAGGAATTTCTGCAATCACCAAAACTCAAGGATTATTTAGAGAAAAATTATATCCAGTTTCCCGATCAGCAAGAAAAAGGAACTCTCTTTATCAGTCCGAAAACTTGGCAAGAATATCAAAGTAAGGCTAATTAGAAATTGTGGACGGGGACTATTAACGTTTTTTCTTTTTTACCGGTTTTTGAGCCACTTTTCGAGAACGTTTATAGGCCGATCCGATCCAATCACTACAACTATGACTCATCGCCCCTAATTCTAAACCCAGGAAAATAGCGATCGCTACCCGGGGATACTGTTGCCATAATGCGATCGCTTGCTGCGGCCACAGTCGCCAATCCCAGTCTATACCCCAGAAACTTTGCAGGATGGGAATGATGATGATCGCCGCTAGTAAAAGAAAACTACCGAAGTAAAATAACCGAAAAATTGTGCCGATCAATAAACCGTGGGATAACCAACCGCGATGACGGATCATGGAACGGTAGGGTAGCCACAACCAGCGCAGATAACCCCAACGTTTGTACTGAACCGAGTGGATGTCAAGATCCGGCCCAAACAGGAATCCGCTAAACAAATAACTGGCCAAGAGTAACAGGGTTAATTTACCACTGCCACTGACCAAAAAACTCGCCCCCGCAATCGGTGGCAACAGAATTAGGGTAATGCGATCGTGAGTTCGACCAGAGGGCATCGGAAAAAAATTAACTTGCTCAAAAAAATAATATACTTTTTTAAAAATATATGTTATGCTGAGAAAGTACAAAATTAATTCGGGCGTTTAGCTCAGTGGTAGAGCGCCTGCCTTACAAGCAGGATGCCGTAAGTTCGACCCTTACAACGCCCATTTTATTAGATCCTTGCCTAGTCAAGCTCTCACTCCCGATCGCTGGGTTAGATTAAAACTATTGAGGGGAATTGCTACTGGAAGGCAAAATTGCGACTATTTGCTAGTAAGCTAGTCAGTAGGTACTAGGATTAATTCGTCGCGGCACACCGGTTATATGGCCAATTGGAAATGTATTAAAAATTGTGGAGCTTGTTGTCAACTAAATCCCGATGAGCGTCCTGACTTAGAAGAATATCTGACTCCCGCACAATTAAGTCAATATCTCAGCATGGTGGGGGAAGAAGGTTGGTGTATAAACTTCGATCGCCAAACCCGTCTCTGTACCATTTATGACCAGAGACCAGAATTTTGTCGTGTTCAACCCGATATTTTTGCCAAAATGTATCAAATTGAACCGGGAGAATTTGAGCAATTTGCGATCGATTGTTGTCATGAACACATTGAGGATCTTTATGGGGAAGATAGCCTAGAAATGAATAGCTATCGTCAGCAAGTAGGCTAAGATTTATCCCTATCCCAGAAATAACTCGGACTGGAAAGAAAATAAGTGGTCTGGTTATTTTTCCTACCTTCTCGAGGGCTAAACCAGTAAAATTACGGAATTGATTGTTTCCCTGTTGAGGAGAAGTCTATAGGAAACTCAAAACCTCTAGTAGAGGTGCAGAGTTTGAGTTCAGGACAGGGAAAAACTATCATGGAAAAACCAGAAAAACAGCGCCGCAGACGCGGGGTTATCCTTACCACCACGGGACTAGAAAAATTACTTACTGCTAAACAAGAAGCGGAATATCGGGATAATCGCGGTTATCGCTTCACCCTAGAAGTCCTCAGCGAGAAAACTCTTTTAGGGGTAGATACTCTGATGAAGGTATTTGCTTGTGAATCGGGAGTGGATAAACAAACCCTGAAACATTGTTTTCAAGCCTTTAATTTAACTTTAGAAAATAGCGATTATTATCGTCCTAACTTACCAGAAACTAATACTATTAATCCTCAACTATTGCCTGAATTACCAGAGGGACAAGTCCCCCTCGATTCCCCCTTTTATATTAACAGAAATAATCTAGAACAGACTTGTTATCAAGAGATCTTGCGCGGGGGTAGTCTGATCCGGATTAACGCACCCAGAAAAATGGGAAAAACCTCCCTGATGGCCAGAATTATTAATTATGCTCAACAACAGCAATACCATACACTTTATTTCAGTTTTCGGTTAGCAGAAAGCTCAATTTTTCAAGATTTAAATCACTGGCTGCGTTGGCTTTGCGTTAGTATTAGTCGCCAGTTAGATTTAGATAATCATCTCCCAGAGGATTGGGATGAATTCTTAGGGGGTAAAATTAACTGTAAAATCTATCTAGAAAAGCATATTCTCCCCCATCTCGATCGCCCTTTAGTGCTTGCCTTTGATGATCTTGAATATCTTTTATCCTATCCACAGCTAAGGGAAGAATTTTTTAGTATTCTCCACCTCTGGCACGAGGAAGGCAAAAACAAACCTCTCTGGCAAAAATTACGTTTAATTGTTGCCTATTCCCCTGCACAGGAGCTTGATAAAACCTCAGATACCTATCAATCTCCTTTTAGTCTTGGTTTACCGATCGAATTGCCTAATTTTACCAGCGCACAAGTACGAGAATTAAGTCAAAGACAGGGATTAGAGCAGAATTTTGACTGCGAAAAATTACGGATATTTCTAGGGGGTAATCCCTATTTAATTCGTCTTGCTTGCTATCATATTGCTCGGGGTAATTGTACCCTAGAAACCATTTTAGCTACTTCTATCGGGGAGGAAAGTAATATTTTTGCAGACCATCTTAAACGTTTACTTTGGCATCTGCAATACTTAAAGGGCAATTTGGCGGCTATCTTTGCTAAGGTGGTGATGGCGGAAAAAGACATAGAAATTGATTTAATGGCGGCTTTTCACCTAGAAAGTCTCGGACTAATTCACCGACAAGGTAAGTTTTGCCGAGTCAGTTGTCCTCTCTACCGTCAATATTTTGGCGAATATTTCCGGCAACGTTCTGTTTTTTTGCCTCGAAAAACTTCTATCCTCACCAAAAAAATTACGCTTGCTCACTTTGATACTTCCGAAAAAAGTCGCTATGCCATCTAGTTTATCGAATGTCATTAAGTAGTCGTGCAAAATAAATTTCCTAGTGAAGAAAGGCAAAAGGCAAAAGGCAAGAGGCAAGGGGGGGGTTAGATATGTGTAATTAATTTTGCTTAGGTACTTATGAGGGAGTGATACTAAATCCTGTTTAAAAAGTATAGGAGAGTGGCAAGGGGGTTTTTAAAGTTCGAGTGGAATAGGCTTGTAGTTCCTCTGTTTTACGAATAAAACTTTTCGTACTCATCATGATCGCCAATCCAAAACCAGGTCACTGTATCCCCTGACAGCACTCCCAAAGCTCGATGACTCTTCGTTACACGCACTGACCAAATATCTTCGTCGCTGTCAATACACTTAAAATTTAACGACGGATGAAACGGATTCTCTACCCATAACCGATATGCTTTCCTGGCTCCGGCTTTGACTGCTGGCTTCAAGTCGCGATACTTCTGCCAAAATGAGGGCAATGTCGCGGAATTCATAGCTGCTCATAATCCATCGGCGCGGACAATCCTGCTGCAATCTCTTCTTTGGCTTTTCGGGCTGCTGCGACTAGATTATTCTTCGTCTGTTTAAACGACTGATCCCATCGTTTTTCTTCTTCAATTTCTGCAATATAAGCTCGAACATACTCTACTAACTGCTCTTGAAGCTCATCAGGCAGAGACTCAACCATCTTGATGATCGTGGTAATAGCAGGAGAGGGCATGGTATCTATCAGCGTAGTAGGTTTTCTCTATTCTACAACGTCCACCGCAAACCCAAAATGATATGATCTTTGTGTCCTCTGTGTCTGGAGTGGTTTTTATTAATGAGCCTTGCTCAAAACCAAACAATTTATAATTCAAGAGCGAGGTATTTATGGGTAAAGAAGAAGAACTACTTGAACAATGGCGAGAACTGACACCGGAAAAGCAACAAAAAGTTTTACAATTTGTTCAAACACTGAAATCTAAGTCAGAAACAACAGCACCACTTAATTAGGAGTCTAACCCATGAGCGGCCCCACCATCGAAACCGATTTAGGAAAAATCCTAGACCAGATTAATCAGAATCTTAAAGAGACCAATCAGAAGCTAGACGCGCTCCAGAAAGATGTCACAGAGATCAAGATTGTTCAAGTCAGATTCGAGGCCGAAGTCAAGGGAGATCTCAAGGCATTACAGGGAGAATTCAACACCTTACAAGGTGATCTAAAAGAGATTAAAGGTTCCCAGAAAGCCCAAATTTGGGCATTAATCACCATCTTGGCAACAGCAGTTATCGGAACTGTTATCCGCTTTGTCATCACTGTTCCCCCTGTTAGCAACCCCTAACTTCCACTGCCGGGGAACAGGCTTCTGGTTCCTGTTTGATATTCAGGTAGAATTAATGATAGAATTGGTGCGTTACGGCGGATTATTAATTTTGGTTTTTTGACCGGATTTGTAACCGCCTAATCCACCCTACACTTTACTAATTCTTAAGATTCCCATAGTTCACCTACTTCAAAAATTTAGGAGGCTTGCAAAAATGCTAAAACGATGGTCGCGCCGTAAAGTTTTAAAACAGTTGGGGTTAGTTACAGCCGGGAGTGTCGCTAGTGTTGTTTCTTCATGTCAGTCTATTACTCAATTTCGTCCTCAACCGATAAATCTAACTCCATTTACAGAGAAACTACCCAAGGGAGTAACACTGGAGATGGTAGGCTTACCAGCAGGTCAATTGCTTATCGGATCACTGTCAGGATATCCCGAGTCTAACCAGACTGAAAAGCATCAACATCTAGTTAAAGTAAACAGTTTTGCGATTGGCAAATATTCTGTCACTCAGGCACAATATGAAGCGGTAATGGGAAACAATCCCTCTCGGTTTCAAAACAATCCCCAAAATCCGGTAGAAAAGGTTAGTTGGAATGATGCTCAAGCCTTTTGCCAAAAATTGAGTCAAATAACCGGGAAAACCTATCGCCTACCGACAGAAGTGGAATGGAAATATGCTTGTCGTGCGGGGACCACTACTCGCTATTATTTCGGTGATGATGCCAATCAGTTAGGAGATTACGCTTGGTATAACGGAAATTCTCAGGGGACAGCTCATCCTGTGGGTCAGAAAAAGCCCAATGCTTGGGGACTCTGTGGCATGGGTGGCAGTGTTTGGGAGTGGTGCGAGGACAATTGGCATGATAGGTATAGGGATAGGGATGCGCCAAGTGACGGCAGTGCTTGGCTGACAAATGGTGGTGATTATCCAATACCGCGGGGCGGTTCTTGGTACGGCAATCCAGCTCTCTGCCCTTCCACTTTCCGCCATTCCGCTTACCGCATCGACATCATCCGCGACGACGGCATCGGCTACCGCGGTTTTCGGGTGGTGTGCGGTGCTGGGAGGACTCTGTAACCCTTTTCCCCTTTTTTTCCCTTTTTACCCTTTTTTACTTTTTCCAATTTTTCTCTTTTTCCCGCCTAGCGGCGGGTCGATTTTTTTGAAAAAATTGGGGTAGCTTGTAGGGTGTGTGTTTGCGCGTATTTAAAGGAAATTTGTTAATAATTAAACTATGATCGCGCCGTAACGCACCATCTTAAGAAAATTGGTGCGTTACGCTATCACTAACGCACCCTACTGGACTGTTTCAGCTAATTTGGTGTATTAGAAAAATGCTATAAATTCTATAATCTAAGACTTTAAGCCGAAATCTATTGCCCTATTTTAGTTGAAACAGTCCACTACAAGAGCCGCTACTGTGTCTGGAGTGGTTTTTATTATGATTATTTAACTGCTACCGAATATCCCCCCGCAGTAATCTCTCCCTAGTAACAGGTTTCTAGTTCCTGTTTGATATTCAGGCAGAATGAATGATATAATTGGTGCGTGGGGCGTGGGGGTTGGTTATCCTTCTCTCAAAGCTTTTAACCTGTAGAATATAACGATCTCAGGTTTTTTGTCAAGTCTAATTTGAGGGATTTTGCTCCCGTAAACATCAGCTTTTGGGGAACTCGATAGATAAATTATGAATTATGAATTATGAATTATGAATTATCAAAAAGAATAGAAGAAACAAATAGATATTCGGGAACGTTGTTTTGAGTATGCACTGCGAGCAATTAAACTTTATCAATAAACAATAATTTGAGAAAATGAACCAAAAAACTTACCAACTAACCTTAAACTTTGACCAGATTTTAGATTTGGTTAAACAACTCCCAGAAAGTGACAAAATAAAACTCAGTAAAGAACTCGAAAAAGAAACTTTAAATCAAAAATTAACCCAACTTTTAGAAACCTTTAAAACTGATGAGCTTTCCCTAGAGACAATTACCGAAGAAGTGGAGGAAGTTAGGGCTGAAATTTATGGACAACAAGCCACCGATTAAAGTTATTATTGATACTAACCTTTGGATTAGCTTTCTTATTGGTAAACAGTTAGCTGGTTTAAAATATCTACTGATTGAAAAAACTCTTGTGCCGATTTTTTCTCCACAGCTACTTAATGAAATTAACCTTGTTACCAAAAGACCAAAATTACAAAAGCATTTTTCCCAAAGAAAAGTTCAAGAATTACTTGAACTTTTAAGCATAATTGGGTTATGTATTGAGACTAAATCAAAAATTAATATCTGTAGAGACGCTAAAGATAACTACCTTTTAGCCTTAGCCAAAGATAGTCAAGCTGACTTTTTAATTACAGGCGATCAAGATTTATTAATTTTGCAACAATTTGGAATAACTAAAATTGTTACTTATCAACAATTTTTAGTAATCTGTAGATTGGGTTGAGGAACGAAACCCAACTCAATTATTTAAAAGTGTTGGGTTTCACTATCGTTCAACCCAACCTACGATAATACTTTATTGATGATCGCTGTCAATTTAATTGATGCCCGTAATATGTTGTAAAATCGTATCTAATTTTTGGTTAATCTCATCACGAAACTCTTCAAAATTCGATTGAAGCCGATCAACTTTATCTTCAAGATGATCAATTTCCTCATAGACTCGATCAAAACTCCGGTTTAGCTCTCTTCCTGTCACTTGGGTATCTTCCAGACGCTCCAGGCGCCGATTAAGACTCCTCAATTGACGCTCCACTTCATAATTTTTATCGTTCGGTTCCTGAGCTTGTGCCATAGGGAAAATTGTTGAATGAGAATGTCTTAACTCAATTATATGTTAACTTATTGACTAAATAAAGGATTCTACTTCTCTTAAATCAGCTTGTAGGGTGCGTGTTTGCGCGTATTTAAAGGAAATTTGTTAATAATTAAATTATTATCGCGCCGTAACGCACCATCTTAAGAAAATGGGTGCGTTACGCTATCACTAACGCACCCTACAAGAGCCGCTACTGTGTCTGGAGTGGTTTTTATTATGATTATTTAACTGCTACCGAATATCCCCCCGTAGCAATCTCTCCCTAGTAACAGGTTTCTAGTTCCTGTTTGATATTCAGGTAGAATGAATGATATAATTGGTGCGTGGGGTGTGGCTCTCTCTTGCAAAAGCTTTTCACCTGTAGAATATAACAATCTCAGGTTTTTTGTCAAACTTAGTCTTGAGGATTTTTATAACAAATTTATGAGCTTTTTATTTGTATTTGTCACATTTTTTCAAAAAAATGGTAGATAAACAACTGAAAACTTTTATCTGGATTGGAGCATCAAAAAAGGAGCTATTAGAATTTCCTGAAGAGGTTGTTGATGAAGTTGGCTACATTCTTTATCCTGTTCAGAATAATCAAAATCATCCTAAGGTCAAAAGCTTAAAGGGGTTTAATGGTGTTTTTGAAATAGTCAGCGATTATCAAACCGATACCTATAGAACAGTTTATGCTCTTAAACTAAGCAATGCTATTTTTATTCTCCATGCCTTTAAGAAAAAATCAAAATCAGGGATTAAAACACCAAAACAAAATATTGATCTAATCAAAGAACGCCTGAAAAAAGCACAGGAGATTGTCAAAGAGCAACAATAAATACCAAAAAGGGGATAAATGATTATGACAGAATATACTATTAGTTCAGGAAACATTTTTGAAGACTTAGGCTTTGCTAATGCTGAAGAAAAACTCGCTAAAGTCAAGCTGGCTTCAGTGATTTATGATCTGATTACTGAAAAAGGATTAAGCCAGCAGGAGGTCAGTCAAATTTTGGGAATTGACGAGGCTAAAATTTCTAACTTAAAAAATGGCAGATTGCAAAAATTTTCTCTTGAGCAGATGTTTAGCTTTCTAGTAGCATTAGGTCAGAATATAGAAATCTTAGTCACTCCCCAAGCCGTAGCAAACTCTAGTGTAAGTATCCAGGTCATGTATCGAAATAAATCCTAATCTAAGTGCGATCGCCGATCTCGTTAAGGTGTGTTAATATTAATGTAACGCACCAGCCAACTTTAAATAAAGGACTAAGCGCAATGTCATCGATCATTACCGAAGAAAAAACCAAAGAAATCCTAACCGAAATCCTCATTGAAATGATGCAAAACAAACGGGAACTATTTTATGAAATTGTTATCGAAGCCCTAGAAGATATTGGTTTAGCTAATGCTATTACGGAAGGATTAAATGGTGAATTTGTTCCAGAAGAAGAAGTTTTTGCTATTCTCAATGGAGAAGCTGAATGAAAATTCAATTTGTAGCCAAATTCTCCAAAGACTTAAGAAAAATTAAAGATCAAAAACTATTATCTGAGATCAAAACTGTTGTCAATGAATGCAAATTAGCTCAAACACTGGATGATGTAAAAAACCTCAAAAAGATTAAAGGTTATCAGGGTTTTTATCGTATCAAAATAGGAGATTATCGCATTGGTGTTGCAATTATTAACGATGAACTGATCTTTAGTCGATTCTTACACAGAAGAGAAATTTATAGATTTTTTCGCCAATTCAAAAATGAAACGCATCAACCTCAAGAGTTGACAAAGAAAGGCTCATCAGGTACTGTCTGATCATTAACAAAAACAAATCAGACCCAAAAATGAGCCACCAACATCTTAACATAGAACAAAGAAACTTGCTCTACCAACTTAGTCAGGAGGGAAATTTATCTCAACGG
>VYLH01000043.1_pt1 | contig 33165 bp, 22 predicted proteins | sample 5114361 | NCBI WGS metagenome assembly VYLH01 (sample SAMN12291772, study PRJNA351875) | freshwater metagenome | isolation source: freshwater lake | place: USA: Michigan, Kent Lake | collected 2013-08-15
ACCGCCGTGCCCCGTGCGCCCCACGCCGCTGGCATCAAACGTGGCTCCGGACACGACCAGATCGCCCGCGACCAGGATGCGCAGCGGCCGATTGCCGACGATGTTGATCCTGCGGCCCGCGCCCAGCGTCAGATCGCCGCGCACGAACACCAGCATGACATCGCCCAGCGTGGTGTTCTGAAGCGTGGTCGTGAAGGCAACACCGTCGAGCGTGCCGTTGAAGACCCGGTCGCCAGTGATGGTGACATCGGTGGTGTTGATGATGGTCTGGCCCGACGCGCCGGCGGCCAGCACCAGTGACGCGACCACACCGAGTTGATTCCGTTGCATACCGATCCCCTTCCGAACGTTGGCGGTGCGTCCTCACACGCAGAGCCGCGGGAACATCGGCGAGACCGGCAATGGCGGACCCTCACGGAATCTGAGAAAATCTCGCGTCGCGCTGAAGCCTTGTTCAGATCGCAACAGTGCTCAGGGGCACAAGACCTCGTTGTACGCCAGTACGAAGGCCTGGAAGTCCAGGTCATCGACCACGCCATCGAGATTGAGATCGGAAGGGCAACCCATCAACATGCCGGGGTCGGCGCAGTCGACGAGGTCGTACTGACGCGCGAAGATCTGGAAATCCAGGTCGTCGACGACGCCGTCGCAGGTGTGATCGGCGACGCACAGGCTTAGGCGAGACACGTCGCTCGTGATGCTGCCGCACGGGTTGATGACAACGCAACGGAAGTTCGCGACTCCCGAGGCGAATGCCTCGCGGAACTCCAGGCTCGGCGTGAGACGGAGCACCGTCGAGTTCTGTCCGCTGGCGCTGAAGGCGAAGCCGGACGTCGTCGGGAAGTTCCCGCCATCGGCGAGATCGATCCACGTGCCGGGCGCGGATGGATCCTCGACCTGCCAGAGCTCCGTGGACGCACCGCCGGTGGCGTCGATGAAGAGGCCCGACTCTCCCCAGCGGCAGATCGGCAGGTTTGGGTACGGCTGGGTCTGGATCGTCGGCGTCTGCGTGCAGGTCGTGACATCGACCGTGCCACCCCAGGCCGTCAGCGAGCCGACGTTGCACCCGCCGACGACGCCGAAGCCTTCGAGGTCGATCGTCAAGGGTCCCGGGGGCAAGGATGTGAGTTCGATCTCGGCGGAACTTGCTCCGGGCGCGACCGGCGGAATGGTCTCGTACAGCAATCCGTCCACATAGACGTACAAACCTACATCGGAGCAATGCCCGGGGGCCGCGTTATAGCGCAGACGCATCGTGCCGCAGGTCTCGCGGACGAACGTGGAGTAGTTCCCGCAGCTCTGCCCGAAACCGAGACAGGTGGCTCCGACGTCGATCGTCTCGGTGGTCTCGCCGCAGCCGGGGTCGACCATGAGCTCAGCGCTCTGGCTGGTCTGGAACGAGCAGGTGTTGCCGACGAGGCAGCGATACATCCCGCGATCAGCACGGCTGACCCCGATGAGTTTGAGCGTCGGCCCGGTGGCACCGGAGATGGTCGCTCCGCCCGGCGTCGGTCCGTCGCTCAAGGCATCGGCGCCGCGGTACCACTGATACGAGGCATCGGTGGGATCGGCCGCCGCGACCGTGAACGACACGGTCTCGCCGGAGTTGGCAACGTCGGACAGCGGCTGCTGCGCGATCGAGATCAGCGTCAGGCAGGGCAGGCCCGACACCACAAACGCCCGCTGCACGCCGAATCGCCGGCCCCAGCCGATCAGCGTGGTGCCGTTGGCCGCGACGTCCTCCACGGACTCGAATTCCCAACCTGTCAGGTCGGCGCCGAGTGCGGCGAGCTGCTCATCCAGCCGAGCCGCGGGAGCCGAGCCCGACCACAGCGCCGCTCGCACCGGCAGAAGCCCGTCGAATCGCGCCGAGCCGTACATCACGCGCCCGTCGGCGCTGATACCCCGCACGACGACTGGCTGGTCGTTGTCAGAGGACTGGAGCGTGGAGCCGTCGGCATCGGTGAAGCGCCAGGGCAAGAACGGCTGCGAACCGACGGGAGCGGTGTAGGTGATTCCGGTGATTATCCCGCCGAGGATCGTGCCATCAGCGCTCACGCCGGAGGCCGTCGCGCCGAAATACACGATCCCCGGGGTTTGCGAGGTCGGTATCGGCAGCATCTCGAACCCGCCCAAAGGGGTCCAGCGGAACAGCGCCGAGCCGCTGTCACCCGCGATCACGTTGCCGTCGTCGCTGATCCCATACGGGTTCGCATAGTTCGTCAGCGGATCGAACCCGATGGGCTGCAACACGCCGCCAACCCAGCGGCACGCGGGGAAGGTTCCTGCGGCGTCGAGGGTTCCGGCGATCACCGATCCGTCGGCGTTGACGGCGGACGCGCTGGAACTGGTCGCGGTGCCCAACGGCAAGGCCTCAAAGCCGGAACCCGCGGTCCACTTGAAAGCCCGCGGCAAACCACCGACCTGCATCGTGCCGGCCGCAGTCGTTCCATCGCGACTGATATCGATTAAGAAAGCCTCGGTCGCACCCGGGGGCAGACCAAGATTCAAGGCGCCGGTCGCGAGCGTCCATCGCACCGGGCGATTGGTCGGAACACCGCCGATCGTGAAGCCGCTTGCGATCGAGCCGTCGCCGCTGATGCCGTTCAGTCGCACCGTGTCGGCACCGGCGGGGGGCAGAACCTCGTGCACCACGGGCTGCCCCAGACACATCGTCGCCGACGCCGCCAGACCCATCACGCCAACCAGAACCTTCGACAACATCGAACATCCTCCAACACTGGCCAGACGCCGCCGCTTATGGGCAAAGCACCGCGTCGTACGCCACCACAAAGATCGAGAAATCCTGATCATCGACAAGGAGATCACTGTTCAGGTCCGCGCTGCAGCCCGCGGGCATGCTGATATCAGCGCAATCCAGGACGTCGTACTGCACCACGAAGATCGAGAAGTCGGCGTCATCGACGACGCCGTCGCTGTTGAGGTCGGCCGGGCACGGGCCGTAGAGCCGCAGCACGTTGGGGAGCGTCGCGATGGTGCCGCGGTTGGTGATGGTCTTGTAGTACACGCGGCAGGCCGGCGCGTTCAGCACCGCGCCGCTCTCGATGATGAGGTTCTCGACGTACACCGCCTCGCACGCGGATTGTCCGAGCGTGTCGTTGTCGCGGTTGTCGACGATCGTCACGATGGTCGGCTGGCTCGGGTTGCCGGGGCCGATCTTGAGCGTGCCGATCGGGAACGACGCGGCGAGAGCGGGGTTCAGCGCGGCGAGCGATTGCCCGCGGTCGCGCGACATCGCTTCCAAGGCCGACGACCCGCGGCCGTTGAGCTGGAGCGTGGACTGATTCATCGCGTAGCGGCTGTTGAGGTTGATGGCGCAGTCGAACCCGCCGGCGGTGCGCACGATGGTGCCGGACGAGGGCGTGAGCGTGGACGCCGCGTCCATGCTGATGCCGCCGGTCGTGAAGATGGTCTGGGTGGCGCGGTCCTCGAAAGGCGGGGCATAGAGGCCCTGCGGGTCGCTTGCGGCCGAGAGCGCCGAGCGTGAAGCGACGCTGCCGACGATGGTGCCGCTGTTGGCGAGCGTGCCGAAGACGGTAAGCGTGCCGCTGAAGACGGTGACGGTGCCGCCGGCCTGATTGGTGAAGTTACCGATGACCTGCATGTTGGCGTCGACATCGAAGAGGCCGGCGTTGGTCACTGGTGCCGCGATGTCGCCATAGCCGGAGAGCTGACCACCAGAAGCGTTCGAGACCGACGTCGCGGCGATCGTGCCGCCGAGCAGGGAGAACGTGCCGCCCTGCGCGAGCGCGCCGACACTGAGCGTTGCGTTGGGAAGGACGGTCGCGCTGCCGTTGAAGGATGGACTTGCCGGAGTGATCGTGAGTTTCGAACCAGCACCGACGTTGAGAGTCGATGGCAGGTCGAGGTTGAGCGTGCCGGCGCTGATGCGGGCGTTGGCGAGGGTCGGAACATCGAGCCTGTTCCAGAGCCGCATGTCAGAGCTACCCGTCGAGAGATCGCTCCCGTCGGTCAACGTGATGGTGTGGATGCTTGACATGAACGGCGCGACCGGGACGTTGAGCTTGGCCTCGGTGGCGCCGAAGCTGAACCCGCCAGAGCGGGCGAGCGGTCCGAGCTCGGAGACGAGGTTGTTGTTCAGGGCGGCGGCACCGACCATGCTGGCGATGCTGGCGTAGCGAGCGCCGGTGGTGCTGTTGAGCGGGAAGGGATCGAGGCGTGCGCCGAGCTGGAGACGACGCACGGCACCCTGATTGGTTCCGCCGGGAAGGCTGATGCCGCCGCCGCCGGCGAACGTGGCACCTCCCGCGTATCCGACGGCCTCGCCGAGATTGTCGCCCGCATCAAGGGCGCCGGGGTAGAAAAGCGTAGCGGGAGAGAGCGTGCTGCCGCTGCGGGGGAACCGGTACGCGGCCCCGCCCCCGTTGAAGCTGGGCACGCCGACCACGATGCAATCGGATTGCACCGAGACGGACGAACCGAAGGACGAGGTGTTGATACTGAGCGTGCCGCGGGTCTCGAGATTCGAGCCGGTCCACTCAGTGCAGATGACGAGGCGACCCGGGATGCTCGCCGCCGCGAACATGCCGGCGCGGGAAGAGATCACAGACCCCAGGCTGCCGTTGTCGGAGGATCCGAAATCTGAGTTCGGCGCGTTGTACACCCAGGCAGCCCCGTTCCATCGGTACAGGAAGTATGCGCCGCGGTTGTTGTTGGCGGCAGAGTCGTAGCCGGGCACGCCGATCATGGCGGAGTCGCCGTCGATCGCGACGGCGGCACCGAACAAGTCGTTCGCGGAGGCAGCGGAGTATGAGGCCTTCGAGACCTGCGACCACGTGCTGCCGGATCGGGAGAAGAAGTAGGCGCTCCCGGCGCTGGACTGGCTGACGGCCGAGACGACGATGTCGTCGTTCGGGGACCCGATCAGGGCGCGATCGCCGTTCACCGCGACCGACGAGCCAAAGTTGTCGGACGCTGTCCCGTCGCTGGCCGTGAGCTTGGCCTGCTGCGACCAGGTCAAGCCATTGAACGTGAAGACGTACGCGGCCCCGGCGCCGGACCCGAGCTGCGAGTCTTTCGGCGCTCCGACGATGATCGTGGTGCCGTCGATGGCGAGGGCGGCACCGAAGTTGACTCCCGCGACGGGGTCGGAGGGCAGGAGTTTCTGCTCGAGCACCAAGGACTCGTCCTGAAACTTGTAGACGTACGCCGCACCCTGATCGGCACCGGCAGTGCCGTCCTCCGCGAGCGCACCAACCACGATGCGGACGCCGTCGCTGGCCATGCGGTTGCCGAAGTTCGCGTTGTCCTGCGGCGTGGGCGGCGCGATTGTCAGCGTCTTGGCCGGCACCCCGCCCGCACGCCGGAACGCGTACGCGGCGCCCGAGAAGTTGGCACCTGCACGCGACCAATTTGTCGCGCCCGCCGCCACGAACTCGTCGCTCATCGCGACCGCCGAGCCGAAAGTGGCCGCCGCCTGCGTGTCGTTGGGCTGGAAGATCTCGCTGGCGATCCACGTCGTCCCGTTGCGGGTGAAGAAGATGCCGATGCCCTGGTTGGTTCCGGCGATGCCGTCGTAGTTGGCGATGCCGCAGACGATCGTGTCGCCCCGGACGGCGACCGCCCCGCCGAGGCTATCACCGACGATGGCCCCGGCACGGGTGAGTTTCTGCTGCAGCGACCATGTCGCACCGGAACCGGTGAAGACATAGACCGCACCCTCGTTGCCGCTTGCGGTGATGTCGTTGCCCGGTGCGCCGACGGCGACGGTGCCGTTGTGGATCGAGACCGACGAACCAAAGAAGTCCGACGCTCCCCCGAGTCCCGGGTCGAGCGCCGTGCGCCGGGTCCAAGTCGTGCCGCTGCGGGTGTAGATCTGCACGCTGCCGCGGTCGGTGAAGATGACGTCGTCGCCGGGCGAAGCGATGACGGCCGTGTCGCCCTCGAGCGCGACGCGGTTGCCGAACCAGTCTGAAGCGGAACCGCCAGTGTCGGTGAGCTGGGCCTGTTGTGTCCACAGGCCCGCAACGCTGCGCGTGAAGACGTACGCCGCCCCCTGCTGGGCGAACAAAGCTTGCTTCAGCCACGCGCCGGCGAGGATCGTGTCGCCGTCGAGATCGACGGCGATGCCGAGGTTGTCGTTCGCCGCGCTGTTGCTGGCGGTGAGCTTGGCAACCTGGGTCCACGCCGTGCCGCTGCGCTGGAAGACATAGACCGCGCCCGCGTCGGTCTTGCTCGGCAGGTCGTGCAGATACGCGCCCACCACCGCGGTGTTGCCCTGGATCGCGACCGAGGTTCCGAACCGATCGCCCGCGCCCGCGTCGCTGGCGGTGAGGCGTGCTTCCTCCACCCAGGTCGTGCCCTGCCAGCGGAAGATCACCGCCGCACCCGCGCCAGACTTGCTCGGCAGATCAAACCCCGTCACGCCGACGATCATGGTGTCGCGATCGACGTCAACCGCGGACCCGGCGCCGTCGTTGGTGACGGCGCTCGAATGCAGCATCTGCACGCCGTCCCATTGCGCGTGCGCCGCCGTCGCCACCACGCCGCCGACAACGAGACCACAAACCAGATCAATCCAGCGCATGCAGCACCCTCCGACCGCTCATCGCGGCGTGTTTCCATTCTCGCCGATCACGGCAAAAACACCAACCCAAACTTGCGGCTTCACCCAAACTTTGCCCGGTCCCCCATGGCTGCTGATGCAGAACCGCACACACTCTCGGACCCTCAAAAAACAGCCCCCGCACAGGGCGGGGGCTGCGAGAGTCACTCGATTGTCGGCCCACTCAGCGCTTGCGGCTGATCGGGGTCTGGCCCGTCAGGGTGTAGAACCGGTTCTCGTTCAGCACCGGCAGACCCATCGCGGTCGCGCTCTTGAGCAGCTCGTTGTAGCGGTTCACGCTCCGCTCCAGACGCACGTACTCCTGCACCACCTCGATCGGCTGATCCACACCCGGGCGGGGCGGCAGCACCGGGCGCGAGCCCAGCACCAGGAAGTCCACATCACCCTCGAGGTCGTCCACCACTTCGCCACCCCACGACGTGACCATCGCAGCGATGTCGGTGCGGCCAGCGGCGGTCGGGTTGCCCGTGCCCTTGGTGTCGAAGTTGCCAAAGACCACGAACTTGTAGATCTTGCTCGGGTCGTAGAACGCGTTGGCGATCACGTCGCCGTTGACAACCGGGTTGCCCTTGGTCTCGCTGATGATGCGGGCGGTCGAGGTATCGTCGCCGACGTTGATGATCTCGATCGTCGCCTTGCCGGGCTTGTAGTTGCCGTCCTCGTCGGTCTTGATCGCGTTGGCGTCGGCGTACACGGCGAAGGTCATGCCAATGACGACCTTGTGGCGACGCCCGATGTTCAGGAAGACCTGCTTCTGCGCCGGGCTGTTGCCGACGATGTAGCCGTCGATCAACGCCTCTTCCGAGGTGCCGCGGGCGGTGGTCTTGCTCCGCTCGCCGCGCAGACGCGAGATCTGATCTTCGAGAATCAGGTTCTTCTGCTGCAGGTCGGCCAAGCGGCCGGACAGCTCAGTCTCGCGAGCCTTGGCGCTCGCCAGGTTGGTGTCGAACTGGGACTGCATCTGGTTGCGAACGTTGTCGATGCCGCCGCGGTAGAGCGCGAGCTCTTCCTTGTACTTGCCCACCTCGGTGTTGAGGGCGGTGACGGTCTCGTTGTGACGGGCCACAATGCCCGAGACGCGGTCCTGCTCGTTCTTCAGGTCGGTCTGCGCCGCCTTGCGAGCGCCGTCGCTCTGCTCCAGCTGCTTGGTCAGGTCGGCGACCTTCGCCTCACGCTCCTGGGCGACGCGGAGCAGCGGCAGGTTGCCCGCCTTCTCGCTCTCCTTCTTGATCTGCTCCAGCAACCGGTCCGCGGCGTCGCGGCTGTTGCCGGTGATGGCGGCCGCGAGGTCCTGGTTGGTCTTCACGAGGTAGCCGGTCAGCGACTGACCCTGCGCCTTGCGGGCGGCCTCGACGAGCTGGCGGACGTCGTCCTGCTGGCGCTCGCCGTCCTTGATGAAGTCCTTGATGCCAACCTTGGCGTCATTGAGTTCCTTCAGGGCTCCGTTCCACTTGCCGTAAAGCACCGCGGAGGAGATGAACAAGCCCAGGGAGGTGATGCCCAAGAGGACAATGGCAACCCCGGTGCCGACGTTGCTGGAAGTGCGACCCGCCATACTGACTCCTGTCGCCCGCGCTGCGGGAGAGACGTTCCCCGCGGCCTGTACCGCGAAGGGTCGGAAGTTTACCCAGAACCCGCCCCCGACGCCGAAGCCTATTCGCAGGAAGTCGACGAAGGGTGCAAACCAACCGGAACCCCATGCGCAAGCGTGGGGTCACCGATGCACCCGGAGCACGCTCGCTAGGCCTTTTTCAGGGTTCCACGACACCGGAACCCCACGCTTGCGCATGGGGTTCGTACTATCTCCCGTGGCCAAGAAACGCCAGATCGTCCTGATGAGAGGGGCCTTGACCGGCCTTGCCGCCCTCAGCTCGGGCTCGCGCCCCACGCGCCCCGACTCCCCCCATCAGGTCGGCCCGCTGGGGACGCCCAAAGAGGTCAGGGAAATCCTCGCCCGCTACAACACCGCGCCCGACGGCTCGCCCCGCACCGCCAGCCTCGGCACCGAGATCCTCCACGGCCCGGGTCTCATCGTCGAACTCCCCAGCAACATGGAAGAGGTCACCCAAGCTCTCGTCACCGTCACCGACGACGACATCGCCTGGCCGGTCTTGAGCCGCATCTGCAAGGCGGTGGGCTGGAAGATGGTGGACGTCGAATCGGGCCGCGTGTTCGGCTGAACCCAGGACCTCCTCGAAACATCGAAGTACAGCCATGCCCACCTACGTCTACGAAATCCTCGACAAATCCGGCACGCCCACGGGCGAGACGTTCGAGATTGTGCAGTCGATGAAAGAGGATGCGTTGACGAAGCATCCCAAGACAGGGCAGCCCGTCCGCCGCGCCATCGTCGCCCCGGCCATCGCCGGGCAATGGTCGCCGATCAAGGAGAAATCCACCCTCTCGAACAAGAACCTCGAGCGGCTGGGCTTCACCAAGTACGAACGCAAGGGCAAGGGCTACATGGAACGAGTCGCCGGCAAAGAAGGTCCCAAGTCGATCTCGTCCGACGATTGAGGCGGCACCGCTCATGGATGCGCCGCCTTTGCTTGCGCACCCGTCAACCAAGAAAAGACCCGCGTCGGAGACGCGGGTCAGCAGGGCTTGGCTGTCGATCATCGAGAATGGCGAGTTCTACAGCGCCGACCGTTCCAACTCAAACTTCAACGCGGGCCTCGCCTTCTTGCCCTTCGCCGCGTCCTCGGCGCTGGGCTCGACGAACGCCACTTCGATGAAGAGCTTGCCGCCCTTCACCTCGTAGCGACACGAGGCGATGTCGCCGCAGTCCTGGTAGGCCTTGAAGTGAAGCAGGTTGTCGCTCTTCTCGGCCAGCCGCATCGTGACGGTCCTGTCCTTCTCTTCCCAGGTGGCGCCGGTGGCGGTCTGGTGGCGCAGCCGCAGCGCCAACGTGCCTTCCTCTTCCTGGATCGTCAAGAGCTCGAACATCGACGGCGTGCCGTCGGCCTTCAGCCAGCGGAACATGCCGACCACGTTGTTGCCCGATGGGTTCGACCACACTTCCTCGACGTGGTTGTCCTTGTTCTTGCCCATCTTCCCCTGCCATCGCCCGGCAAGAAACGACACCTCCGCGATCTTCGCGGCGATCCCCGCGTTGCTCGCGCTCGGCGCCGCGGGCGTGCCTGCTGGAGCGGGTTCCCCCAATCCCACCATCGCCAACCCCGCCACGCAAAGGACTCCCGCAGCGACGCCGATCCGGATCTTCATCACGCTCTTCATGTTCGCACTCCTGACCCCTCGAAGTTGATTTCGATCAGAACCCACCTGCCTGGGCGATTTCTCAGCCGCCATGCAGTTCCTGGAACAACATCAGCGCGTTGCCGTCGGGATCAAAGAACGTCGCGAGCTTCACCAGTCCCGGGATCGTCTGCGTCTCGCCGTCGAAGCGCACCTTCTTGGCCTCGAGCTTGGCCCGAGCGGCTTCGATGTCGTGCACCCCGAACGTCGGCACCGGCCCGCCCACCTTCGGGTTCTCCACCTGCGACAGCCCCACGTTCACCTTGACACACTCGGTCGCCAATTCGCACCAGCCGATGTCGGGCAACTCATAAAGAGGAGTAAACCCCAGCACATCGCGATACCACGCCCGGGACTTTGGCATGTCCTTGCACTGGATCGAGATGGTCAGCCCGGCGTTGAAGCCGAGCGGCGACTTGGCGGGCGAGGTTGCTGGGGCGGTGGTCATGGGCGTTCTCCGAACGAGGCTCTCGCATGATCCCGCGTGGGGGCACGATGCCGCCGCGCGAAACAGGCTTGACTTCATAAAACATATCAGCTATACTTTATGTGTCAAGAGACCATCTCGGATTTCCCGCCAACTCAGCAATCGAGCGCAAGCCGTTGTGATCGAATCGACCGACCCATCCGACTCCCTCAGGCCGCCGCGGCACCTGCTCGACCTCTTCGGGCGCCGCTGGGCCGTGCCCATCTTGGCCGAGCTCGCCCGCAACAAAGGCAGCAAATTCGTCACGCTGCATAACCGCCTCCAAGCCAGCCCCACGGCGGTCCGGCAATCGCTCGACCATCTCATCGAGCTCGGCTGGGCCATGCGCAACCCCGGCTACGGACATCCCTTACGACCAGAATACATCCTCACGGTCCAGGGCCTCCGGCTCGCCCCCGCCTGCCTCACCCTCGACGATGCGATCGCTCGCCTGCGCCTTAGCGAGGTGGCGTTTCGGCGCTGGTCTCTTCCGGCTCTCCATGTGATCGCCTCGACAGACGCCCCGGCCCGGTTCTCCGGCGTCTCCAGCGGCTTGGGACGCATCACGGATCGCTCGCTTGCCATGACCCTCAAGGACCTGCAAGCCCACGAACTCATCGATCGGCGCGTCCGCGATACCTATCCCCCGACGCCGGACTATTTGGTCGGCCCTCGGGGCGAGCCGCTGGTTCCGGTGCTGACCGAGCTTGCCAGCACCGGCCTTTAAATAGATGGGCGCACGGTCCGGAAAATGGCCGCGGCAGCGAGAACGCGCAATTCTCTCGCTCGATCTCGATCCCCTTGCGATATTCTCTCGAAAGAGCAACGCCGGGCCGACATGAGTTGTCGTCGTTGTTGCAGAGCGTGAACATGGCCGGGGTTCGGAGAGGCCGTCGGTGGATTTGGAAGGATTTGCCACTCATTCCCGTGATCTGCAGATCGTCTCGTTCCGCGAGACGGTGCGTCGGTACGTCATCGAGGCCGATTCCTGGCGGCTGCGCCGCGGCGGCGAGCTCACCCAGGCGCTCGCCAAGCCGCGTGTGCACTTCATTTATCTGCACCACGTCTTTGACGACGAGATCGACGGGTTCCGCCGCACGCTCGCGGAGATCCAGAGAAGCCACACGTTCGTCACCTATTCCGAAGCTGTCGAGCTTGTGTACGCCGGGACCGTGTCTCGCCCAACCGTGTGCGTGAGCTTCGATGACGGACTTCTGACGACGCTCAAGGCGTCGCAGGTCATGGACGAACTGGGCATCAAGGGCTGCTTCTTCGTCTGCCCCGCGATCGTGGGCGAGAAGAAGCGCCCGATCGTGAAACGCTTCGCTCAGACCCGACTTGGCTATCCCGCGATGGACGTGCTCGACTGGTCACAGTGCGAGGACATGCTCCGGCGCGGACACGAGATCGGCAGCCACACTTTTTCCCATCCCAACATGGGCGACGTGTCGGTCGAGCAGGCGATTGACGAACTGCAGTACTCGAAGGAGCACCTGGTTCGCCGGCTTGGCAAGGTCGAACACTTTGCGTGGCCCAGCGGACGGTGGAACAACTTCAGCAGCCACGCGGCCAAGGCGGTGTTCGATCTGGGCTATCGCAGCGTGGCATCGGCGGTGCGCGGGTGCCACATGCCCCGGGTGACGCCGGTGCTGCCGCGCCAGGTCTGCCTGCGGCGTGACCACGTGATGGGCAGCTGGCCCTTGCACCACAACATGTACTTTCTGGCCCGCAGTGTTCGACGTGCGGCACAGCACGACTACGAATGGCCGCGATCGTGGATGCCGACGATCATGCGGGAACGCGTCAGCAGCACGAACGATCGCACCCGCATCGACGTGCCCATGGCCGGGGTCTCACACTGATGCCGGGCACGCACCTGTACTCGGACCCCGAGATCTACGACATTCTGCACGCGCCCGGAACTGCCGACGAGGTGCGGACGCTCGCCGACGTGCATCGACGCTTTGCGTCGGGATCACCGAAGGTCGCGCTCGAACCGGCCTGCGGCAGCGGCCGCTACTTCCCCGGCCTGCTCCGCCGCGGCTTTGAAGTCCACGGCTTTGACGCCGACCCCGGCATGGTCCGCTACGCCAAGAAAGCCGAGGCGAAGACGATCATCCGCGTCGGACGATTCGACACGTTCTCGACGACGGGTCTGGTGCGTCGAGGAGCCGGTCGCGTCGGTCTGGCCTTCTGCCCGATCAACTCCATCCGCCACGTCGCCAGCGACGCCGAGATGGTGCGGCATCTCAAGCGCGTCAAGTCGTGCCTGCACCCACAGGGCGTCTACGTCGTGGGCATCAGCCTCAGCGCGTACGGGCTGGAGATGCCGACCGAGGACATCTGGACCGGCAGCCGCCGCGGCGTGCGGGTGAAGCAGGTCGTGTCGTTCATCCCCGCCCCCGGCGACCGCACCGCCCGCGAACGGGCCGAGCAGGTGCACAGCGTGCTCGAGATCCGCACAGGCCGCAAGATCGAGACGCGGTCGTCGTCGTACTCGCTGCTGAGTTACTCGCGCGAGCAGTGGGAAACGGTGATCCGGCGGTCCGGGCTGCGGGTGATCGCACGCACGCAGGAACAAGGCCGCGTGTACGACCCGGGGGCGATCGGGTATGCGCTGTGGGTGCTGGGGCGCAGGACGCGGGGTTGAGTCGAGTTGAGTTGAGTCGAGCGCGTCGTTGAAGGCCGCTCGCGCCCGCGGCTATCGCGTCGACTCCACTGCCTTCCGCCCGGAGGGCGCACGACTGTTGCCGGCAGATTCATCTGCCGATTGCGTGACTTTGAAGGAGCCCCGCCCCGGAGGGGCGGACGATCTCCACGACGACTCGTTTCCCCCTCCGGGGCGAGCAAGAGATTGGTCGGCCGGTTCCGGCGGCTGAAGCCGCCGGCAACAGTCGTGCGCCCTCCGGGCGGAGAGCCGCAGAGACCTTTTGATTGTCGCCCGCGGCGTGCGCTCGCGAGTTCGGATTGCCGCCAACCAGTCCATCATCAACAAGGGTCGATTGCTCAATCCCGCAACCCCAAACCTCCCAATCCGAACATCCATGGGTGATTTTCCCGTAGGATGTGCCACGCATGGACCGACGGCCGCGGGGCTGGCAACTTTGGAAGGTGGCGGGGTGCCTGGCGGGCATGGCGGTGGCGGCGTCGCTGGTCGCAATGACCGGCTGCGAGCGGGCGCCCGATGGCAAGCCCATCGCCGTCAGCCGCGTGCTGGGTGAGGTGGGCATCAGTCCAGGTCAGTACGCGTTCCCGCGCTGCCTCGACACCGACGGCCGCTCGCTGTGGGTGGTGGACAAACTCGCCCGCGTGCAGCGGGTGGACCTCAAGACCGGCAAGGGCCTCAGCGGCTGGAAGATGCCGGACTCGGACCTGGGCAAACCAACCGGAATCACGGTCTTCGACCCGACGGGGCGCGACGAGGACCAACTCGTGTTCGTCGCCGACACGCACTATCACCGCGTGCTGGTCTATCGACCCGGGCCGCAGGGCTCGCGCGAGAACGCGCCGGCGGCGTCGTTCGGCACCTATGGCCGCGGGGATGGGCAGTTCATCTATACAACCGACATCGCCGTGCTGCCGGATGGCAAAGGTGGCATCGAGCGGGTGTATGTCAGCGAGTACGGGGGGAATGACCGGATTTCGATCTGGGAGCCGACGCCAGACGCCGCAGGCGGCACGATGCAGTTCCGCTTCGTGCGCTCCTTCGGCGTCTACGGCGACGAGGCCACGGCGGGGCAGGTGGCGTTTCGCAGGCCTCAGGCGCTTGAGATTGACCATGTGCGCCAGCGGCTTGTCGTGGCCGACGCGTGCAACCACCGCATCGGGCTCTTCACACTCGAAGGTGCACCCATCAAGTGGATCGGTGCCGCCAAGGATGGCAGCCAGGTCGCGGCGGGGCAGAATGTCGAATCGCCGTTCCGATATCCCTACGGCCTGACGCTGCTGGATGACGGCACAGCGCTGGTGGCGGAGTTCGGCGCGGCGCGGGTTTCACGCGTGGATCTCGACAAGGGCACAATCGTCGCAACCTACGGCAAACCGGGCCGCGGCGATGGCGAACTGACCACGCCTTGGTCGGTGGTGGTGACCGGCGACGATGCGTTCGTGCTCGATTCCGGCAACAACCGGATCATGGCGTTTGCAGCGCCGGCGCCGAGGACGGAAGTCGCTGGTGCCGGGGGGGTGGGGGCGAGGACGCCCCGGCTCGCTCATGCGGGAACGGACGCGTCCGATTCCAAACCCAAGCCGGATGATGTTCAGCGTGCGAGTGCACCGCGCCGAGAGGAGGCTCCGCGATGAGTCTCGTGCTTGGTGCGCTCATTGTCGGGCCGCTGCAGTTTGACACGCCGATGTGGCTCGCGGTCGGGGGCGGGCTCGCGCTGCTGTCGGCGTGGATGACCCGCCGCAGCATCGCGGCACTCGGGCCGGTGGCGCGGTGGGTCTCGGTGGGCGCACGCGTGCTCCTGCTCATGCTGATCTTCGCGACACTCGCCGAGCCTCAGCTGCGGCGGGTCAGCGAAGACGTCGCAGTGCTGGGCGTGCTGGATTCCAGCCAATCGGTGCCGGCGGAACTGCAGAGCCGCGTCGACAAGTTCCTTGAGACCGCCCGCGAGGGACACAAGGAAGAAAAGGATCGGCTGGGCGCGATCACGGTCGCCCGCACCGCGATCGTGCAGCAACTGCCCAGCGACAAGACCCGCATCATCGAGCGCCAGAACGTCGGCCCCACCGATGGCAGCAACCTCGCCCAGGGCGTGCGGATGGCGCTGGCGCTCGACAATCAGGACGCGGCACGTCGCATCGTGCTCGCGACCGACGGCAACGAGACCGAGGACTCGCTGATCCAGGCCGCCGAAGCCGCCAAAGCCGCGGGCGTGCCGATCGACATTCTGCCGCTGCGGTTCAAGTACGAGAGCGAAGTGCTGGTCGATCGCCTCGTCGCGCCCTCGACCGCTCGCGCCGGCGAGACCATGAGCCTGCGCGCCGTGCTGCAATCGACCACCGCGACCAGCGGCCGCCTGGTCGTGCTGCTCAACGGCCAGCCGATCGATCTCTCCGGCGGACAAGGCCAGATGGGGATGGACGTCGATCTGAAGCCGGGCTCGAACGTCTTCACCGTGCCGGTGATCGCGCCGCGGAGCGGGGCCCAGGAGTTCCGCGCGGTCTTTGAGCCCAAGCAAGCGTCGGGCCGCCCGCAGGGCGACACGGTGCTGGACAACAACGTCGCCTCCGCCGTCACGTTCGTCAGCGGCGAGGGCAAGGTGCTGGTGATCACGCCCAACGAGCGCGAGTCGATGGAACTCGTCCGCGTGCTGGAGGGTGCTGGCATCGGCGTGCAGACGACCTCGCCCGAGGCCGCCCCGCGCACGCTGACGGAGTGGAGCCCGTACGACGCCGTCGTGCTGGTGAACCAACCCGCGTACAACTTCAGCCTGCTGCAACAGGAAGAGTTGAAGCGCTATGTGCAGGACTCCGGCGGCGGTCTGGTGATGACCGGCGGGCCGGACTCGTTCGGCGCCGGCGGCTGGATCGGCTCGCCGCTGGAAGATGCCCTGCCGATCACGTTGGACCCGCCGCAGAAGCGACAGTTGCCCAAGGGCGCACTGGTCCTGATCACGCACTCGGTGGAGATGCCCAACGGCGTCTACTACGGCAAGCAGACGGCGCTGGCCGCGGTGAACGCGCTGTCGCGCCTCGACCTCGTCGGCGTCATCGAGTACAACCCCGGCTTCGGCAACGACTGGGCGCATCCGCTGTCCACGGTGAGCGACGGCTCGGCGGTGAAGCGGGCGATCAACAACCTCGTTTTCGGCGACATGCCGGATTACACCCCCCACTTCCGCCTGGCGTATCAAGGGCTGAGCAAGGCCGATGCGGGGCAGAAGCACGTGATCCTGATCTCCGACGGCGACGCCCAGTCGCCGCCGAAGTCGATGCTCAACGACTTCCTCGCCGCCAAGATCACCGTGAGCACCGTCGAGGTCTTCCCCCACAGCGGCGCGGACACGCAGAACCTCAAGAGCATCGCCGAGGCCACCGGCGGGCGGCATTACTTCGTGAACACCCAGGCCGCGCTGGCCGCCCTGCCGCAGATCTTCACCAAGGAAGCCCAGACGGTGAAGCGCCCCTTGATCTGGGAGGGCGAGGCCTTCGCGCCGCCGATCGTCGGTGGCATGCTCGACACGCTCCGCGGCATCCGCGGCGTGCCGGCAATCACCGGCTACGTCGTCGCGGCGGATCGCGAAGGACTCTCGCAGGTCACGCTCCGCGGCAAGGAGAACGACGCGATCGGAGCCCAGTGGCAGTTCGGCCTCGGCCGCTCCATCACGTTCACGTCCGATGTCTCCTCGCGCTGGGCCAAGTCGTGGACCGCGTGGCCGGGGTTCAAAGGTTTCTGGGAACAGCAGGTCCGCTGGGCGATGCGCCCGAGCAGCTCGCCCAATGTGCGCGTGACCACCGAGGTGCAGGGCTCGCAAGCACGGCTGTTCATCGATGCGCTCGACACCAAGGGCGAGCGGCTGAACTTCGCCGCGTTCCGCGGGCGGGTCGCCATGCCCGACGGCACAAGCCAGAGCGTCGAGGTGCGCCAGGTCGGTCCCGGTCGCTACGAAGGCGTGATCAAGAACCCGCCGCCGGGAACTTCGATCGTGGGACTCGTGTACTCCGCGCCCGGCGACAACGGCCCGGTCGAAGGCAGCATCCAGGCCGCGGTGAACCGGCCGTTTGCGGATGAGTTCCGCGTGCTGGAGGACAACTTCGCGCTCCTGGAGCAAGTGCGCTCGATCACCGGCGGCCGGCTGCTGAGCGACGATGCGACCAAGAACGACCTGTGGAGCCGCGAGGCATTGACGATGCCAGTGGCGCTCCGCCCGATCTGGTCGTGGCTCGCGCTGCTCGCGGCGGGCGTCTTCCTCGTCGATGTCGGCGTGCGGCGTGTGCGGGTGGACCTGATCGCGCTGGCGAAAGCCGGGCTTGGCCTCTTCGGGCGCGCGAAGCAGACGCAGAGCCAGCAGATCGATCGCCTGCAGGCCGCCCGCGAGCAGGCGCGCCAGCAGATGGCGTCGCGAGCCGTGGAAGACGTGCGCGACGCCACCGCGGCCGCGAGCTCGGGCGTCAAGTTTGAAGCCGACGCGGGCGCGAAGGCCGGCGGGGTGGGGCCAGTCATCGACACGCCCCGCGACGCGGGCGGCAAGCCGATCGGCCAACCAACAGGCAGGCCCGCGACCAAGCCCGACGCGGCGAGCGGCGAAAAGAAAGACGAAGGCATGTCCGCACTCCTGAAAGCCAAGAAGCGAGCGCGGGACGAAATGAGCGAGTGACACGAACTGGTGGGGGCGGGTCCTTCCAGGCCCCGCGACAAGGCAGATGTGAGAACGGTCGGGATTGCAAAGGGAACACATGAGCACGGAAATGACTCCGGAACAACTCAAGGCGGCGTGCGAGAACTTCCGCACCACCTTCACCACGCTCAAGGCCGAGATCGGCAAGGTGGTCGTAGGCCACTCCGAGGTCGTCGAGGCCGTGCTGATCTCGCTCTTCGCCGGCGGCAACGTGCTGCTCGAAGGCGTGCCGGGCCTAGGCAAGACGCTGCTCGTCCGCACGCTCGCCCGCACGCTGAGCCTGCCCTTCAGCCGCATCCAGTTCACGCCCGACCTGATGCCCGCGGACGTGATCGGCACCAACGTCGTCATGGAAGACCCGGCGACGGGCCGGCGCAAGTTCGAGTTCCAGAAGGGCCCGATCTTCGCGCAGGTCGTCCTCGCCGACGAGATCAACCGCGCCACGCCGAAAACGCAGTCCGCGCTGCTCGAAGCGATGCAGGAGCGCAGCGTGACCGTCGCGGGCGTGACGTACAAACTGGAAAAGCCGTTCCTGGTGCTCGCGACGCAGAACCCGATCGAGCAGGAGGGCACCTACCCGTTGCCCGAAGCCCAGCTGGATCGCTTCATCTTCAAGATCGTCGTCGGCTACAGCAAACTCGACGACCTCATCACCATCCTCGACCGCACCACCGGCCAGGACAACCCCGACGCGAACAAAGTCCTCGACGGCCCCGGCATCCTGCAGGGCCAGGACCTGGTCCGCGGCGTCATCGTCGCGCCGCATGTGAAGGAGTACGTCGCCCGGCTGGTGCTCGCGACGCACCCGGGCACGAACACCGCTGCGGGAGGCGCCGAGGGGCCGACCAACAAGTACATCCGCTGCGGCGCATCGCCCCGTGCGGCACAGGCTCTGTTGCTCGGCGCGAAGGTGCGTGCCCTGATCGAAGGCCGCTTCCACGCAAGCTACGCCGACGTGAAGAGCGTCGCGGCCCTTTCGCTACGCCACCGCCTGCTGATGAACTTCGAAGCCGAGGCCGATCGCATCGACCCGGACGCGATCGTGCGGCAGATCCTGGAAATGACGCCGACGGGGCCGGAGAAGAAGTAAAGCCAGCGACAGACTGAAGAGAACGCGGAGGGGCGGAGTGGGCGGAGTTTCGCGGAGGAGAGAGATTGGTCAAGGCAATCTGAAAGGTGAGTATGGGGCGTGATGAACGATCGCATCTTGGGCCGGATGATGTGCCGGCGGAGTGGAACCGATTGACCGAGGCCGTCATCGGTGCCGCGATGGCCGTCCACTCGGAATTGGGGCCCGGACTGCTGGAGAAGTTCTACGAGATCGCCTTCTGCCGCGAGCTTGAGATGCGCGACATCGCGTTCGCTCGTCAGCACCCGATCAGGCTGGAGTACAAGGGCCTGACACTCGGCGATCAGTACGTCGATCTGGTCGTCGCAGACCTGATCGTCGTGGAGCTGAAGGCGGTGGAGCGAGTATCGGACGTGCACCTCGCGCAACTGACCAGCTACATGCGATCCGCCAAGCTCCCCCTCGGCCTTCTCTTCAACTTCAATGTCGCCCGTCTCAAGGATGGCATGTACCGCCGGGTGCACAGCAAGGACACGCCGACACCCTCTGCGTTTCTCCAAATGAATCCCACCTCCGCGTAACTCCGCATTCTCCGCCCCTCCGCGTTCTCTCCCTCCCCGATGCTCAGAACCAGTTCCATCTCCCGCCCCATCAAGCTCGAAGACCTCCTGTCTTCCAAGGAGATCGCACGCCTCGATCCGCTCGACCTCGCCTCCCGCCGCGTCTTCTTCGGGAAGCTCAAGGGCGAACGCCGCTCCAAGAAGCGTGGCCATTCCGTCGAGTTCGCCGATCACCGCCAGTACGTCAGCGGCGACGACATCCGGCACATCGACTGGAACATCTTCGGCCGCCTCGACAAGCTCTTCCTGAAGCTCTTCCTCGAAGAAGAAGACCTTTCGCTCCACGTCGTGCTCGACGCCTCCGCCTCCTCCGACTGCGGCGAGCCCAACAAGTACCTCTTCATGCAGCGCTGCGCCATGGCGCTCGGCTACGTCGGGCTCGTCAACCTCAACCGCGTCGCCTGCACGATCATGTCCGGCGTCAACGCCGACTCGCCGTCACCGGGGAATGGGGCCGGAGGATTGGTTGGTTCGTCAGCGTCGTCTGCTGCCAAACCCTCCCCCATCCGCGCCCTCCGCGATCTCCGTGGGCGTCGCCGCGTCCACGATCTCGCCCGCTTCATCTGCGGCACCACGCCCGGCGGCACGCTCAGCTTCCGCGCCGCCGCCGAACGCATCGCCCTCTCCCGCCGCGGCAAGGGCGTCATGATCATCTTCTCCGACTACTTCTTCAAAGACGGCTACGAAGACGGCCTGCGCCTGCTCAGCGGCCACGGCTACGACCTCATCCTCGTCCAGGTCCTCAGCCCCCAGGAACTCGAGCCTCCAATCAAGGGCGACCTGCGCCTGAAAGACATCGAAGACGCCGACACCGCGGAGGTGACGATCAGCGCGCCGCTCTTGAAGCGATACCAGGCGAACCTCGCCGCGTATTGCAACAAGCTCCGCGAGTTCGCCCACCGCCGTGACATGGCGCTGCTCACGGTGAAGAGCGACACGCCGGTGGACTTATTGGTGGCGGACCAACTGCGGCGATTGGGGGTGCTGAAGTGAACTGGTCCTCCATCAGCTTCATCTCCTGGCCCCTGGCCCTCGGCGTCGCCGCGGTCGCGGTGCCGGCGCTCATCCTGCTCTATCTTCTGAAGCTGCGTCGGCGCGACATAGAGATCTCGACCACGCTCCTGTGGAAGAAGGCCGTGCAGGATCTGCAGGCCAACGCCCCGCTTCAGAGGCTCCGCAAGAACATCCTGCTCCTGCTGCAACTGCTCGTGCTCGCGGCCCTCATCTTCGCGCTCGCCGAGCCGGTGATGAAGTCCGCCTCGTTCACCGGCCAGAAGCACGTCATCCTCATCGATCGCTCGGCCAGCATGGCCACGCTCGATGCGAGCGACAACCCCAATCGGCGCGAGACGCGGCTCGATGAGGCCAAGCGCCAAGCCATCGCGATGATCGAATCACTCCGCGAGCCTGGGCTGATCGCCAAGGCCACCAACGCCGTCGGCGACGAGGCGATGGTCATCGCGTTCGACAACGTCTCCGACGTGCGGCAGAGCTTCACCAGCGACAAGCAAAAACTCCGCGCCGCGGTCGAGAGCATCACCCAATCCGACGCCCCCACCAGCATGGGCGAGGCGATGCGATTGGCCAAGGCCCACGCCCCCAAGCGCCTGCACGTCGAGAACAACCAGACGCAGGTCATCGAAGGCCTGAGCGGCGGGGCCCCGATCTCGATCCATCTCTTCAGCGACGGACGCGTGCCCGACGCGGATGCCGCTAAACCGAGCCCCGAAGACTCCTTCGTCTTCCACCGCATCGGCAGCGAGAAGAGCGGCAACGTCGGCATCACCAGCGTCCGCGCCCAGCGGTCGTACGAGAACCCCAACGCGCTCTCGTTCTTCGTGGGCTTGCAGAACTCCGATCCCGCCGAGCGCACCGTCGACGTCGAACTCGTCGTCGAAGGCTCGGTCGCCGCGATCAAGCAGGTGACGATGCCCGGGGCCACCAAGCCCGCGGCGGACGGCGCCAACCCGGCGGCCCCGCCGAAGCCCGATCAGCCCCAGGGCGCCAACGCCGATGTCTCGGGCGACGAACAGCAACGCATCACGTCCGATCTCAACCCCGGCGTCGGCGGCGTGGTCTTCAACGTCGAACGCGAGGATGCGCTGCTCGCCGAGATCCGCCTCCGCGCTCCCACCGGCTCGGGAGGCGACCTCGACGCTTTCCCCACCGACGACCGCGTGTACGTCAACGCCGGCCCCGCGAAACGCCTCCGCGTCGCGATCGTGACCAGCGGCAGCCTGTTCCTCTCTTCCGCGCTCGCCGGCCTGCCGCTCGCGGAACTCAAGACCGTCACGCCCACGGAGTACAAGGCGCTCGCCGACAAGGGCACCACGCTCCCGGCCGATGTGATCATCCTCGATGGCACGCTGCCCGCGGCGTCGGCGAACGCGCCCGCCGCGGGATTGCCGCCGGGTCGCTACCTCATCCTCAACGCCGTGCCCACACCCAAGACCGCGAGCCAGCAATCGCCCCCGCCGCTGACCGACAAGGGCAAGGGCGGCAACGCGACGATCGTGGACTGGCAACGCACGCACCCGGCGCTGCGGAACGTCGGCCTCGATTCGGTCTTCCTCGCCGAGACGCGGGACGTCGACGTCCGCCCCGGCTCGACCGCGGTAACCCTCGCCCGCACCGAACGCGGACCGGCCATCATCGAGTTGTCGAGCGGGCCGACCCGCGCCCTGATCGTCCCGTTTGACATCGGGGCGACCAACTGGCCGCTGGACGTCTCCTTTGTGGTGTTTCTGGCCTCGGCGATCGACTATCTCGGCGGCGAATCGCTGGCCGGATCGACCGACACGCCGCAAATGGGCTCGACGATTTCCGAACGACTCCCAACGGGGGCGACGGACATCCGGCTGCTGGGCCCGGGCGAGACGAGCGAAGCGACGCTCACGCCCTTGCCCGACGGCTCGGTGGTCTTCGGTCCCGTCCGCCGCGCCGGCGTGTATCGGCTGTCGTGGAAGGGTCCGGCGGCGCCGGGCGATCTGACGGAGGGACAGCGTGCGGTGCGGCGCGTTCCGGCAAACCTGCTGGATGCGCCAGAATCGGTGGTGGCGAGCAAGCAGACGATCGCGCTGGCCAGCCGCGTCGTCAACGCGGCGGGGTCGGACGCGTTCAAGGGCGATCAGAAACTCTGGCCATGGCTGCTGCTGGCGTGCGCGGCGATGCTGATGATCGAGTGGTACGTGTACAACAAGAAGACGCATTTGTGACCCGCATCCGACCGATCGCCATTCTCGCCGCCGCGTTGCTCGCCGCAAGCGCACTCGCTCAGCCCCCCACTTCCCTCGCCGGCCCCGAAGAACCGATCCCTCCCGCTCCGACGACTGGCCATCGCCGACCGGCCACCATCGAAGCCGTCCGCCTCGGCTGGCGCGGTTACCTCCTTTCCGATTGCTGGTCACCCGCCCGCATATACATCAGCGGCAACTCGCCGTACCACAACGGCGCCTTCGGCGGCACGCTCGAACTGCTCTACGCGCAAGACGGCTCGCAATCGGCGCAGATCACCGTGCCCATTGCCACCACGCCCGGCCGCGTGACCCCGGTCGAAGTCGCCATCGCCCTCCCGCAGAACGCCAGTCGTCTCACCGTCACCCTTTACAACGACAACGGTCGTCCGGTCGATTCCCGTCGATACGCCCGCGGCAGCGACTCGCTCCCCGCCACCATCCTCCACGCCACGCCCATCATTCTGGCGGTCGCCGAACGCAGCGGCATCAGCCCCAGCGTCACCAAGGCGTTCGAAGCACCCGGCCTTCGCGCCGTTGGCGTCGCTCCCAACACGCCCAACTTCGGCCAACCCACGCCCGTCCGCAACCCGCTCGACGACACGGTCTCGATTACCGTCACCAGCGAGGACCTGCCCGAATCGTGGGCCGCCTACGAAGGGGTCACCGCCGTCGTCATCGGCGCCGACGAGATCGCCGCGCTGCCACAGGCCCGACTCGCCGCACTGCGTCAGTGGGTCCACAGCGGCGGATGCGTCATCACGCGCGTAGGCATCGGCACCACCGGCCTCGCCAAGCTCTTCGAGGACACACCCTGGCGCGTCGAAGTCCTCGAGCAACGGACCGTCGCGCCGGGCTCGGAACTTCAGCGTGTCTTCGGCGAGACGATCCCGCTCGAAAAAGACGGCAAGACCATCGAGACCCGCGCCGCGCTGCACGACAGCCTGCCATCCCGCGTGCTCACCCTCGGGGCAGCGCCGAGCCCGACCGACACCGACGCCGACGCCTGGCGCATCCGCTGGTCGCCGCGCGACACCACCCGCGTCAATGGCCTCGACACCCAAGGACTCCTCGCCGAAGGCCCCATGGGCTTCGGCTGGGTCGTCGTGCTCGCCACCGACCCTGCGCTGCTCGGCACCGGCGCCGACGACGCCGCGGCCCGCGCCGCCTGGCGCGACATCATGCGCCCCGTCTCTTCCGAACTCGCCACCCGCGCCCGCGATTCCCAGGAGTACGCGTGGGGCGAACGCGGCAGCGGCCCCGATCGCTCCGCACGCATCGCCCTGCGCTCCACCCTCAACCACCTCAGCAGCGTGCCCGCCCTCGGCGACGGGGCGTTCATCATCATCGGGCTCTGTCTGCTTGCCCTGGCAATTGCTGTCGGCCCCTTCGACGCGATCTTCCTGGGCATCAAACGAAAGCGCCAGTTCTCCTGGGCCACCGCCCTGCTCTGGATCGGTATCGCCTCCATCATCGCTGCCGCCGCCCCACCACTCGTCCGCAGCGGGGAATCCAAGCTCCAGCGCCTCCGCGTCGTCGACGCCATCATCACCCCCGACGCGACACTCGCGTACCACGTCGGTGTCACCACCATCTTCGCCGGCAGTGGCGGCACCGTCGCCCTCACACCCGCCGACAACGCCACGCCCACAGCCCCCTCCACCACCACGACCGCCCTCGACTCCTTCTGGTTCCGCGGCATCTCCCCGCTCTTTGTTCAGCCGTTCGACAGCACCGACCCGCTCAGCCGCTTCGCCACCGTCCAGCGCGGCTCCGCCTCCGATCGCGCCCGCTCAAACCAACTCGATCAAGCCTCCCCCATGCGCATGGGCCAGTGGACCTTCCGCACCCTCATGGAACAGGGCCCAAGCACCGCGCTCGCCGCGGAAATGAGGCGTCCGCTCGCGCTTGAGCGCGATGGCACAACATGGACTGTCCGCACCGCGCTGCCGCCCGGAACACTCCGTGAGGCCCATCTCCGCGTCGGTCAGGTCTGGCAACGCCTCACACTCATGCCCGGAGGCGAACTGCGCGGCGCGGGCGACGCCGATACCGGCAACTGGGCGATGCGCGACGCTATCGCTCGCGCCGAGTACTACAGAGACCTCGACTTCCAATGTGGCATGGCCCTCGAACTCCCGGGCGTCCGCGAACGCTCCCGCACCATCGACGCCCGTCTCGCCAGCGGCCGCTGGGGCGTGCTCTACCTGCACACCAACGCCGCGCCGCCGACGCTCCTCTGCCGTCGTCTCACGTGGACCGGCGCCGGCGAGCCCTACGCCTCCACTGAAGAAACCGTCTATCGCATCCTCGTACCGCTCGGTGATTCCAGCATCGAACGCTCCGCGTGGAACGTGACGCTCCCGAAGTCGATGACCTCCTCCGACCAAGCCGGCTCGCCGCGTCCCGCCGCTCCCAGTCCGCCGATCGCCCCAACGGTCGTGACGGAGTCGCAAGTGACCCACGAAGAAACCGGTCCCGCCGACAAGCCGTCCGCCCCCAGCAACAAGCCGGACATTCGCCCCACCACTCCACCGGAGCTCCACCCATGATCGAGATCACGGGACTCACCAAACGCTTCGGCAAACTCATGGCGCTCGACAGCCTTTCGCTCTCGATCGGCCCGGGCGAGATCTTCGGCTTCATCGGCCCCAACGGCGCCGGCAAGTCCACCACCATGAAGATCCTCGCCTGCCTCCTCAAGCAGGACAGCGGCGAAGCCGTCGTCTGCGGCAAGAACGTCCGCACCGATGCCGACGCCATCCGGCGCCTCGTCGGCTACATGCCCGATTTCCTCGGCGTCTACGACGATCTCACCGTCGATGAGTACCTGCAGTTCTTCGCCGCCGCGTTCGAGGTGCCCCGCACCCGACGGCGATCCGTGATCGACCAGGTGCTCGAGCTCACCGACCTGACCGAGAAGAAGCACGCGATGGTCGATTCGCTCAGCCGCGGCATGCAGCAGCGATTGGGCGTCGCCCGCGTGCTGATCCACGAGCCGCAGGTCCTGCTCCTCGACGAGCCCGCCAGCGGCCTGGACCCGCGGGCCCGCATCGAGATGCGATCTCTGCTCATCGAACTCCGCAAGATGGGCAAGAGCCTCATGGTCTCGTCCCACATCCTCAGCGAACTCGCCGAGATGTGCACATCCATCGGCATCATCGAGCGCGGCAAGCTGCTCTACGCCGGCTCGATCGAGGACGCGTATGCCAAGGTCCGCTCCGCCGCCCTCGACGCCCAGCCGGGCGAGGGTGCCAACATCGGCGAGCGCATCGAGATCGTGCTGCAGGCCGATTCCGTCGAAGCCGCCCGTCTGGCCGACAAGCTGGGCGGCGATCCTCGCATCGCCGGGGTGAAGGCCGGCCCCTCCCGCCTCACCATCGATCTCCGCGCCGACGCCAACAGCCACCACTTCCTGATCGAAACCATTTTGAACAACGGCGGACGCATCCACAGCTTCGCGCCCGTCGAGATCAAGCTCGAGGACGCGTTCCTGAAGCTCACGACGGGGGCGCTGCAGTGAGGAACCCGGCCACGATTCTCACGAGAGGCCTCACGCGGGGCCTCTTCGGGCCTGTCTTCCAACGCGAGGTTCGCAGCAGCGGGCGCAGCGTCACCACCTACTGGATCCGCGGCGGATACGTCCTCGCGCTCACCTTCGTCTCGTGCATGCTCTACTTCGGGTTCACCGCCGAGTCCCGCTTCGGCTCCCGCGGCAACGCCGAGAACCTCCAGCAACTCCAGACCTTCGCCCCGGCGCTCGGCAGCTTCTATGTCTGGTTCCAGTTCGCCGTCATGTGCTTCGTCGCCTCCACCCTCACCGCGCCGGCCATCTGCGACGAACGCCGCAAAGGCTCCCTCTCCACACTCATCGCCACACCCCTCACCGCAACCCAGATCGTCCTCGGCAAGCTATCCGGCCGCCTCACCCAGCTCGTCATCCTTCTGCTCGCCGGCGTTCCGCTCCTGCTCGCGGTCCGCGTCTTTGGCGGCGTTTCCGCCTGGTTCGTGCTCTCCGCGACGTGCATCACGCTCTGCACCGCGCTGCTCCACGCTTCCATCGCGCTTGCGGCCTCGGCTCGCGTGCGAACCCCCACCATGGCCTCTGGTACCGGCTTCGTTTCCGGCATCGCGTTCTGTCTGCTGCCGATGTTCCTCGCGCTGTTCATCAGCGTCACCGGCTTCCGAGGCATGAGCGAGGTCCTGCTCGGCGTATCGCCGTATGTCGCGCTCGGCTTCGAGACCGCACGTTCGCTCGGTGAATCGCCGGGCGTGTCGTTCTGGAACTATGCGTGGCTGCTGGCTTGCGGCTACGCACTCGGCCTGGCCGCTCTGTTTCTGGGCATCGCGATCTATCGCTTCAAGCGACTCGCCGCAACCGCCGGCGAAGTCGGCTTCTCCCCCGAGCCCAAGCGCACCCGCGCTGCCACACGGGCCGCTACACGCTTGGTCAAGCCCGCCGCGCAGGCGTCCGTCGCGGCCGGCTCAGCCACGTCCGACTCTGCCCACACGCCTCCTCCGCAGGACGACGAGATCATCATCCGCGGCAACCCGGTGCTCTGGCGCGAGCTGCGCCAGCCCGTTTTCCTCCGCCGCTGGCACCCGTGGGTTGCGCTCGGCGTGATTACCAGCGTGCTCGGTTTCGCGTACTACCAAGTCGGCTTGAACGAGCCGGTGCCGATGTACGCAACCCAGGTCGTGTTCGCGGCGATCTTTCTCTTCCAGGCTTGCATCATCGGCGCCGGCGCCATCGCTGGCGAACGCGAGAGCCGCTCGCTTGAGACACTCCTCGCCACGCCGCTCTCCGCACGCTCCATCGTCGTCGCCAAGTGGCTCGGCGCGATGCGCCGACTCTACCCCATCCCAGCGCTCACGCTCACGCTCCTGCTTCTGCTCGGCGTGCTGCCCGGCACATTCCGCCTCGCGGTGGTCGCGCACTACATCCTGATCTTCGCCGCTCCCGCCGCCGCATTTGTGGCGTCGGGCATCTGGCTCAGCGTCGTCACCCGCAAGACTTCCGTCGCCGCGACCTTGAACGTGCTGCTCGCGTTTGCGTTCTGGGCCGGCGTGCCGTTCATCGTGATGATGACCATCATGATCGTCACGATGGGCCAGGGACCGGGCCGCGAGTGGGAGCCGATCCTCGCGACGCCGCTCATCGCCCACCCCGGACCGATGTACATCACCGCTCTCAGCGCCACCAGCGACCAGTTCCGCGGCAACCGGGCCTATCACACCTTTGTCGAGTTCACGCCCGAGCTGTTCATGCTCGCCTGCGTGGCCAGCACGGTGCTTTACGCCGTGATCGCGTGGGGCTTCCTCCAACTCGCCGCCATGGCCCTGGCCGGCCGGACCAACCGCCGGGCCTGAACCTTCCAGCCGCCAAACGCCGATACACAACCTGGGCGCGGACGGTGCGCGCCGGCTGATCGATGCACTCTTCACGGCTTGCCATCTCCCGCACCATGCCCGCCGCGCTCGCTGTCGCGCTCGTCGCCGGCATCGCTCTCGGGCAGCAAGTCGTCGAGATTCCCGACCGTCCGACGCCCGTCCCGGTTCCCGAGCCGATGCCCAAACCCGAGCGCCCCGCCGCCAGCGGGCGGCTGGTGCGGATCTACAACTTCGAGGAACGCGATACCAACCCATCGCCGGTTCCCATGCACTGGACCCGCTTGCAGGATCAGGACGAGCGTCCACGACCCGGCTTTCCCCGCTACAACATCTCCGAACTCGTGGATCTCAGCGACCAGCCGGCGGCCAGCCGCGGCTGTGTCCGTCTGGAGACCCGCGGCGGATCGACCTCCCTGCAGCTCGACCCCGGCGTGCTACCGGTCTTCGCCGATGCCGACTACCTCGTCGGAGGCCGCATCCGCACCGAAGGCCTGCGCGCCGCCCGCGCGATGCTCGCTTGCCGCTTCCTGAACGAAGCGCTCGAGCCCATCGTCGAGAGCGAGCGTGTGTCTCAGCTCGTGCTCTCCGAGGGTCGCTACGTCACCGTTTCGATCAACATGCCCGGCGAGTTTCCGGCAGCCCGATACCTGCAGATGGAGCTGCTGCTGCTGCAACCCGACACGCAGCCGACGCGGGGACGCGGCGCACCGGCCAAGCCGCCGGCCGGCCAGCTCTACATCCCCGATGTCTCGGGCGCGGCGTACTTCGACGACATCAGCATCGTCCAGCTGCCGCGGCTCGAGCTCTCTACCCAGAACGCCAGCAACGTCTTCGTGGCTCCCGAGAAGCCCTCGATGCAGTTGCTCGTCCGCGATCTCACCGGCGAGGAGTTGACGGGGTCGCTCACGATCCTCGATGCCACGGGGCGCACCGTGGACACCCGCCCGCTGCGACTGGGAGAAGGGCGCAGCACAACCGCGTGGTCGCCGCGCCTGACCGGCTTCGGCTGGTATCGCGCCGTGCTTGAGATGTCGAACCAGGCGATCCGCGTCGGGGCGACGGCGGTGGACTTCGTCTGGCTCCCGCCCCGCGACGACGTGAACTCACCCGACGAGTCGCGGTTCTGGATCTATTCCGGTGATCTCGCCCCGCCGGTTTTTCCCCACCTGGCCAAGGCGGTGCGTGCGCTGCGCAGCAGCGGCCTCAGCACGCCGATCTGGGCCGCGGACCTGACGCCGCAGGGTGTCTCGAAGCACGCCGACGAGCTGCGGCCGCTCGTGGATGCGTTCCGCTCCGAGCGGCTTGAGCTCGGCATGTCGCTGACGCGACTTCCCGGTGCGATCTTTGCCGGCAAGCCGACCGACGTGCATGATCCCTGGTCGCTGCTCACACGCCATGCCGACGTCGCGGCACCGATGCTCGACGAGTTCCTTGATCGCTACGGGCAGACGGTCCAGCGTTGGCAGATCGGCGCCTTCGACGGACGCTCGTTGTTCAACCGCGACAACGTCGGGGCCGGAGCGACCGCGATCGAGGCAACACTCGGCAAGCTTGTCGCGGGCCCGATCATCATCGCGCCCGCGACGCTTGAGGACGCCGCCGCCATCGGACCGCTTGGTCGCACCCATCCGTTCCTGGAGCCCGCGCTCTTGGCACCGGCGTCGGCGCACGCCGACTCGGTCGGCATCGCGATCGCGTCGTGGCGACGCTCCGGCACCGCGGCCGCGACCCGTCGGGCGACGCTCGCGCTCCAGACCGCGGGCAAGGACGAACTGGATGCGATCGACGCCGCTTCGGCGATCTCCAAGAAAGCGGTGCGAGCGTGGGCGGCGGCAGCGAGCGCTGCCGGGCCGTCACCGGACCTGCTTCGGCTTGCATTGCTGAACCCATGGTCGATCCGCGTCGGCGAGCGGCCGCAGCTGATGCCTCGTCCAGAGGTGGCGGCGTGGCGAGCCGTGATCGATCGCCTGGCCGATCGCGAGTTCACCGGCACGCTCCCGCTTCCAAACGGAGCGGAGGGATACATCTTTGCCAATCGCCGAGCAACCGACCCCAACCGCGGCGGGCTGCTCGTGGTCTGGAACGACGCGACGCTTCCGGAACGCGCCGAGCTGCGGACATATCTGGGCCCGGGCACGCCTTGGATCGCGGACATCTTCGGCAACCGCTCGGAGATGATCGACCCGTCGCGCCGAGCGTTGCCGCTGTCGTCGACACCGATGTTCATCGAGGGCGTGGATGCCGAGCTGCTCCGCTTTGGCGCCACGATCTCGATCGAGCCGCCGCTCTTGTCGATGACGCAGTCAGAGTCCCAGCATCGGCTGCGGCTGACCAACCCCTGGGCGACCAACATCTCCGGGCGGCTGGTGCTGGTCGAGCCGGGCGGCGGGAGCAAGGGCGGGGCGCGGGATCGGTCGTGGCGCATTAATCCCCGGCTCTTTCCCTTCGCGCTGGCTCCGGGCGAAACGGCAGAGTTCCCGTTCACCGTGAGCTTCGGTCCCGCGGAGGAGATCGGCACCAAGGCGTTCGTGTTCGACACGGAGCTGACGGCGGTGCGGGCGTACGACATCTTCAAGGTGTCGACGACGATGGAACTGGGAATGAAGGACCTGGCGTTCTCGGTCACCGCCGTCGCACGCGGCGACAGCGTGGAACTCGAGGCCACCATCAGCAACCAGACCAAGGCGCCGCTGACGCTGGAGCTCACCGCATTCCCGCCCGGAACGCCGCGAATGGCGATCGATGTCGGCGAGGTGCTGGCGGGCAACCAGGCAATCCGTCGCTTCGCGATCCAGAACATGTACCCTGCGAAAAAGGGCAAGAAGATCGCCGTCACGCTCACCGATGCGGAAACGGGAATCCGCATCACCCGCAGCGTGCTGATCCCCTGAACATCCGTCGGACCGGCTTCCCGCCGGTCAACGAACGGCAATCCCACAAGGAACCCTCATGCACTCGCAAGCCCCTTCCCAACCCAAATGGATGACCATCACCGGCTGGGTGCTCACCGTCCCGCCCGTGCTCCTTCTCGCGATGAGCGCGACGATGAAGTTCCGGCAGCCGCCCGACTTCCTGAAGGAGTTCGAGAAGTTCGGCTACCCGGCCTCGACCATCACACCGATCGGCATCGCCGAGGTGATCAGCACACTGCTCTTCGTCCTGCCACCAACGCGCGTGCTGGGCGCGGTGCTTCTCACCGGCTACCTCGGCGGCGCGACGGCCACGCACGTGCGAGTCTCGGACCCGTGGTTCGCACCAGTGATCATCGGCGTCATCATCTGGCTCGCGCTGTTCTTCCGCGACGCCCGCGTGCGGGCGCTGCTGCCGATCACGAAGTAGATCGACGGGTTCCGCGCCGCCGCCGCGCCTCCTCTCCCCGCTTGCGGGGAGAGGACGACTCGATGCGAAGCATCGAGTCAGGTGAGGGGATTGCGGGTACCTGGTCGCACTGAGTTCCGAATCCGCAACACCCCACCCCGGTCTTGCTGCGCTCGACTACCCCTCCCCGCCGCGCGGAGAGGGGATGCCCCTATGCCAGCAAGTCCATCACAATCCCCACAATCAACTGCTGCGGGCTCTTGTTCGCGTTCTCCAGCACCTTCATCGTCTGCTCGAACTGCAGCGCGGCCTGGGCCAGTTTCAGCGCCTTGGCGCCCTCGGTCCGCAATTGCCGCTCCTGTTGCACCGGCTGCGGCACGCTCGGCATCGACGCGATCCGGGCCGCCAGGTCGCTCGCGGTCTTGCGGCTCTGCTGGTTGCTCTTGGATAGATGCGTGTCGAACGGCGTCGGCATCGTGCCGTCGAGCAGATACCGCAGGTACGCATTCTGCGACACCAGCACAACGTCAAACGGCGGCTGCGCCCCCGGCGGGATCGCCGCCGAGTACTGGCCGTCGTGGCGCACGATGACCGGAATGACCGTGGGGGTCACCCCGTTTCCCTGTTCTTGTCTCACCGGCTGGATCAGCACATCGCAACACATTCAACCGCCGTGCCGAGTTCGAGCCCGATCGGCACCGCGCCGGAGCGTCCGAGAAACGCCGCCCAGTTGCCGCAGCAAGCCATGAAGCACCACGACACGCCGCCGCACGTCGCGGCCGGCGCCGCCGCGGCGGTCCGTTTATTCCACCTGTCCATCCGCCGCCACGCGGTGCGTCGCAACCCGACACCAACCGCTTCGCCCGCGCCAGACGCAAGCACACCCGGTCCGCGGCGTTACGCTCCCATCATGGCCGAACCAACCCCAGCCACCGACGCCCGCGGCCGCGCCGCTCACGCCTGGCTGCTCGTCGCGATCCTCATCCTCACCGCCATCGCCACGCGTGCCGCTCGGCTCTTTGCCCACACATTCCCGCCCGGCGTCGACGCCGGCTACTACCCGCTGCAATCCCGCGGCCTGTTGCTCAACGGCACGCTTCCCTACACCGATCTGCCGCTCTTCTTCTATCTCAACGCCGCCGTCGCCAAAGCCGCGATGCTCGCCGGACACACGGTTGACAGCGCAGCACTCCTGGCTTCCAAACTCGTCGACGCGGCGACGCAGCCCTGGGCCGCGATCCCCCTCGCCGCCGCCGCACTCGCGTTCATTCCGCAATCGCTCGGCAAGTCCAGAACACTGGTCATCCTCGCCGCGTCGCTCACGCTCGCCGTCCTCAGCGCCGCCAGCATGCGCATGGTCGGCGACTTCGAAAAGAACTCCCTCGGCCTCGTCTTCACCGCGGTCGCGATCTGGGCAGTACGGCGGACAATGTCGAGCGTGCACAGCCCGGACGTCACGACCAGTTCACCACATCCGACATTCCACATCCGACGCCTGGCAATTCCTCTGCTCCTGCTTCTCGCCTCGCTCGCGCTCGCCGCCCTCACGCACATCGGCGCGTTCGGCGTCACCCTGCTCGTTGTCGGCGCGGCGCTGGCGGCGTTTGTGGTGCGGATCTTCCCCCCACGGCGCGTGATCGCAGCCGCAGCGATCGGCGCCATCGCGGCCGCGACATTGTGGGGCGTCGTCTACCTCGCCGCACCGCAGAAGGCCGTCGGCCTCTTGCAAGGCCCGATGAAAATGCTCGTCACCGGCGATCGCGCCACCGGCACGCCAGCGTTCGGCGCGAAACGCGACGCCCGCGCGGCGGAGCCAAGCCCCGATCGCCGCGAAACCGCCCGACGCAGCGGGCCCGGCGGCCC
>VYLH01000044.1_pt1 | contig 32777 bp, 26 predicted proteins | sample 5114361 | NCBI WGS metagenome assembly VYLH01 (sample SAMN12291772, study PRJNA351875) | freshwater metagenome | isolation source: freshwater lake | place: USA: Michigan, Kent Lake | collected 2013-08-15
GGTTCCGTTTCGCGTCCGCATTCGATCTGCACGCCAACCGCGGCCAGCACCGCATGAAGGAATCACGATGTTCACTCGCTCCGCAACGTTCCTGCTTCTCCTCGCCAGTCCCGCCCTCACGGCCCGCGCCGGCTTCTCGTACGCCGAGTCTGTGCACGGCGAACTCTCCGACAATCGCCTCGCCCCCTCATCGCTCGCCGCGTCATTCGGCTCCAACGTGCTCTCCGGTACCATCGGTCGGAGCGCGGTTCCCGACGCGCCCGACCTCGACTATGTGACCATCACCATCCCGGTTGGGATGCAGCTGACGCACATCAACCTTCTTCAGGCCAACGTCGGCGGTGCCGTCTCGTTCATCGGTGTTCAGCAGGGTCCGCAGGTCACGGTGCCGTACACCACGGCCGACGCCTCGCCGCTGCTGGGGTGGCACCACTTCGGCGGTTCTGAGCAGGGCTCCGACATCCTGCAAGCCATCGGTGCCGGTCCCGGGGCGATCGGCTTTGCCGGCCCGCTGGGGCCGGGGCAGTACACGTTCTGGATCATGGAACTGAACACCGCCGCCGCCCGGCCGTTCTCGGTCGAGTTCGTTGTGGTGCCCGCTCCATCGACCACGTTCCTCGCCGCCGTCGGGGTTGCGATTGCCTCCACCCGCCGTCGCCGCGGAACGCTTTGAACCAGCACTCCGATCCGCCGCGGGCGGACAAACCCGCGCAGCCCTCATCCGTCTATGGCCGAGAGAGAGTCTGAGTCGTTCGAGAGAGAGATGTTCGCGCCCGATCCGTTCTTCAGTTTGGCCTGTGCGAGGGTTGTGATCCGTGTCGAGGCCCGCGTGAGAGCGCGGGCCTCTTTCTTTGCGGCGCAAACAACCGCGCGGGTTACTCGTCGAGCAGCACGCCCTTGACGCTGAGCTTGGCCGTGGTCTCTTCGTCGCACAGCGGCTTATTGCTCTTGGGGTCAAGCAGCAGGTCGGCGAGGCTGACGCCCTTGTAGATGTCGATCACCGCGGCGGCGGCCTGGTCGGCCTTGCGGTGCAGCGGGCAGAGGTAGCTGCCGTGGTTGGTCAGCCCGAGCGGGCAGCTGGTGATGCGTTGCACGGGATCGACGGCGTTGATGACGTCGAGGAGTTTGATCTCGGTGTTGGGACGCGAGAGCTTGTATCCGCCGCCAACGCCGCGGCGGCCGGTGATGAGTCCGGCGGCGGCGAGCTGCTGAAGCACCTTGGCCAAGTAGTTACTCGGCACCTTGGTCTGCACGGCGAGTGTGGTCGTGGGAACCAGCTGATTGCCGTGCATCGCGAGGCAGGACATGGCGCGCAGGGCGTATTCGGCGGTGAGCGAGTGCATCGAAGACTCCGTACCCCGGAACGGTTCGCGGGCGACACGCCCATTTCCCGGAAATGAGGATACACACATGCTGAGGAGCGTGCCGGATGAGTTGGGGTTGGTTGCCCGTTCGCGCACGCTCGGGGCTTGTTGAGCGAGCGGAAAGCGCCTCTATGCTCGGGACTCGTTGGGGTTGGCGATCCAGAGCAGTCGGAGCGAGTTGAGCACCACCAAAAGTGTGCCACCTTCGTGGGCGAGGACGCCGATGCCTAGGGGAACCCTGTGCCCGGTGAGCGAGCCGACGAGCGTGGCCAAGCCCATCAGGCCGATCACGCTGAGGGCGAAGATGAGGTTGGCGCGGACCGTCGCGCGGGCGCGACGGGCCAGACCGACGGCCCAGGGCACGGTGCCTAGGTCGTCGGACAGCAGCACGATGTCGGCGGATTCCAGGGCCGCGTCGCTGCCGATGGAGCCGATGGCGACCGAGACATCCGCGGCGGCGAGCGCGGGTGCGTCGTTCACGCCGTCGCCGATGACCGCGACACCCAGGTGCGTGTCGCCGGTGGTCTGGGCCCGGTGCTTGAGGTCGTTCTTCAGGCGTGCGACGGCGTCGAGCTTGTCCTGGGGCAGCATCTCGGCCTCGAAGGCGTCGAGCCCGAGGCTGGAGGCGACCCGCTCGGCGGTGACCTTGTTGTCGCCGGTGAGCATCTTGACGGGCTTGACGCCAAGCGCGTGGAAGCGGGTGACGAGTTCGCGCGCGCCCGGGCGGACCGCGTCGGACATGATGAGCACGGCGGCCTGGCCGACGGTGGCGGACTCGATCGAGCGCTCGTCGCCGGGGTGATCGACGGCGATGACGACGCCAATCTGCCCGCGGTTCTGGATGGTGCTGAGCACGTCGTGCACGCGGTTGCGGAGGCAGACGGGGGTCACTTCATCGGTGTGGGCGCGGCTGCCGAGGCGGACTTCGACTTCGGTCGCACTCGCTCCTTCACCGACGGGCAGCTTGGCGCTCATGCCGCGGCCGGTCGTGTGGGTGATGCTGCGGAGCGCGGTGCTGGGGGCGACGCCGCGGATGACGGCGGCCTCGCGGATCGCGGCGGCGATGGGGTGGGTGCTCTCGCCTTCGATGGCGGCGGCGAGGGAGAGGAGTTCCTTGCCGTCGGACCAGGCGACGGCGTGGACTTGTTCAAGACGCGGGCGGCCCATGGTGAGGGTGCCGGTCTTGTCGAAGCAAACGGCCCCGATGTTGGCGAGTCGGGTGATGGCCTGGCCGCCCTTGAAGAGCACGCCACTGCGGGCGCCGCGCGCGATCGCCGAGAGCGTGGCGGTGGGCGTGGCGATGATGAGGGCGCAGGGCGAGGCGACGATGAGGAGGGTGATGGCGGTGTAGACGGCGTCTTCGAAGGGGCGGGCGAGGGCGAGCCACCAGATGAGGAAGACGGCGGCGGAGATCAGCATCACGCCGATGGAGTAGGGTTGGCTGAGGCGGTCGATGACCTGCTGCACGGGCTCGCGCTGCTCGCGGGCGGTGGTGACGAGGCTGAGAATTTTCTGCAGGCTGCTCTCGGCGGCGCGGCGGACGACGATCGCTTCCACCGGGTCGTCGAGGTTGATCGTGCCGGCGAAGAGTTCGTCGCCTTCCTTGACCGTGCGGGGCATGCTCTCGCCGGTGATGGCGGATTGGTCCATCTCGGTCGCGCCCTGCACGAGGCGGCAATCGGCGGGAGCCTTCTGCCCGGGCTTGATCTTGACGCGTTCGCCGATGGCGAGCGATTCAGGGGAGGCCTCGACCCACTCGCCGTTGCGCAGGACGGTGGCCTCGGTGGGCATGAGCTTGTGCAGGGCCTCGACCTCGCGCTTGGTGCGGGCCATGGCGAGGTCTTCGAGCGCGCCGGCGAGGACGAAGAGGAAGAGGAGAAGTGCACCGTCTTCGGGATGACCGATGGCGGCGGCGGCGACGGCACCGACGACCATGAGCACGTCGATGTCGACTTTTTTCTCGAACAGGGCTTCGCCCGCAGCACGCAGGCCGTGAATGAGGCCGAGGGCGAGCGAGGCCCAGATGAGAATGTCGCCACGCGGCCAATCGGCGAACTTGTGGAGGGCGAAGCCGAAGAAGAGCCAGACGCCGGCGAGGATGGCGGAGTAGAGCTCGCCTTTGGTGGAGAAGAACGCGGCGAGCACGCGGGAGGGTGTCGTCGGAGGCGTTGGAGTGGTCGTGGAAGTTGGTGTGACTGGGCTCGACATGAACGGATGAGCCTAGTCGCGAAGTTCTGGCGTGACGCCGCTGCGTCCTGGTCTCACCGTCTGACGTCTGGGGCGGCGTAGAACGCCTTTAGGCTCGTTGTGACGGCGTCGCCCTGGATCGGCGAAATGCGTTGGAAGGCTTTGGGAGCATCTGCGTTCCTGGGGATCAGCATGGCGGCACCGGTGAAGCGGGGGTTGGCGAGGACGACCGATTCGAGCCGGGCGCGGAGGAAGTAGATGCTCTCGGAGAGTTCGAGCGGGTAGGAGTTGATCTCGCCGTCGATGCTGAAGTCGAGGGCGGGATCGCGCTTCTGGAGGGCGCTTTGAAACTCGACGGTGTTGAGCGGCTTGTCGTCGAGCGTTGGGACGACGTTCTTCTGGGCGTCCACGAAGACCCAGGACCCCAGGTCGCGGAGGTACGCCTCGGCAACGACGTGCGACGAGCCCAGGAGCATGGTGTCCACCTCGGGGTGCATCATGATCACCTCGCGGGCGGAGATGCCGACAGCGTTGAGGCAGGCGGTGACGACACCGGCGTATTCGGAGCAGCTGAAGCGTTCGCCCTTGCGCCCGGCCTCGATGATGTCGATGGTGTTGGTGAGGGCTTTGGTGGGCGTGTTGCTGTGCTGCCACTGGGAGTGGACCCAGTCGCAGATGAGACGGACGCGTTCAAGGTCGGTGGTGGCTTCGGCGATCAGGTCATCGAGTTTGTACGTGTCGCGGAGCTTGCGGGCGAAGGCGCGGTCCTCGACGCCGCAGATGAAGGCGGGGAGCGGGTCGCCGTCCTCGGCGTAGATCACCTCGGGTAGGCCGCGATCGCGGACGCGCGTGTAGCCATCGGGCGTGGGGAGTTCGGTGTCGCACTTCTCGGCCGCTTCGAGCGAGAGGATGTCGTGGGTGATGTTGTTGTTCTGGTCGTAGCGGCGGCGGGGCATGGAGTCGCTGACGCGGATCCACCAGCGCAGTTGTTGGCCGTCGCGGGTGATGACATCGATGATGTCGCACTCATCGGTGCCGATCGTGGCCCGGCCGGAGTATGTGACGCGGGGTGAGCGGAGGGCCTCGGCCATTGGTGCGCCGGAGGTGAGATCCCGCATCATGAGCACCGAGAGGAACGAGGTCGCCGACGACGCCACGTCGGTGAGGCGGCCTTCGTGCACGGTGTGGCGGTGGTGATCGACCACTTCGAGGGTGCGGCCGTTGTAAGAGATTGTCTTCTTTGTCTCGGGAACGAGGTCCGTCGGGAAGTTGGTTTGTTCGGCGAGGAAGCCCGGGGTTCGCCCGGGGCGTCGCCACTGACAGACCTTGACCTCGGCGGCGGCGGGTATGCCGCGGTCGGGGTCGCCGAAGTAGCAGCGGGCCAGATAGTCGATGCGTTCGACCTTGCGCAGGGCGGCATCGCAGCGTTGGAGAATGGCGCGGGGGTCGGAGTCGGCGCTTCTGCCGATGAACTCGGCCTGTGCGCAGGTGATAGTGTGGGCGAGAAGCCCGATGGCCAAGATGCGAGCGATACCGCGCGTTCGTGTGTGCACTCTGATTTCCCCGCCGACTGGATGCGATACGCGGTGGAAGGAACGTTGTTGCACAAGGAGGCGGAATTTCGCATGTTCAGGTGCGAAGTTCGTGGGTGGTCTACTGTCATCGCGTCGGGGAAGTGCTACTGCGGTACGGTGAAGCAATGGAACCACATGAGGTCGCGCGACTTGAAGAGGATCGGCTGGCGGTGGGGGTGTCTGAGATATCGGAGTACGTGAGGCCGGTGCGTGGCGGCGGGGTGGCGTGCCGCGATGTGCCGGGATCGTGGAACAACATGATCGTCGGCGTGGGGATGCAGGGGCCCTTGCCGTCGGATTGGGGCGAGGAACTGCGATCGATCTGCGGGTGGTACGAAGAGGCGGGGGTGGAGCCGCGGATCGAGGTGGCGCCGTTCGCGGACATGAGTCTGCTCAAGCACTGCGAGGCCGAGCGATTCGCGGTGCGGAACTTCGACAACGTGCTGTACCGCGTGCTGCACCCGGACGAGCGAGTGGTGACGGCGCAGGCGTCCGATCCGCGGATCCGCGTGCGACTTGTGAAGAAGGACGATGACGCCGATGTTCGCACGGCGTCGCGGATCGCGATGACCGGGTCTCATCCGCCCGGGCACGAGTTCGAGGAGAGCGACTACGCGCTTTGGGCCAAGATCGTGAAGCATCCGCGGACGCAGACGTTTGTGGCAAGCGTCGAGACTCCTGAGGGCCTGGTGCCCGCCGGGGCGGGGTCGATCGAACTGCACGGCGAAATCGCGTGTCTGTTCGGGCTGAGCACGGTGCACGCGTTCCGGAGGCTTGGGGTCCAGCAGTCGTTGATCGCGGCGCGGCTGAACCTGGCGATCGAACAGGGCGTGAAGGTTGCGACCATCGGTTCGCGCCCGGGCGCGGGCACCGAGCGCAACGTGCGGCGGATGGGCTTCCAGACCGCGTACACCAAGGTGATCCTGGCGCGGCCGCGGCCGGGGCTGGCCGCAGCGCGGGGCTGAGCGGCAACAATCACGGCATGGATCATGCGAGTCACGTGAGTCACACGGTGCATGTCGTGGAGTCGGCGGCGGAAGTTGCGGCCGCGGCGGCGCGTCGGGTGGCAGCGCTGATCGGCTCCTCGATCGCGGCGCGAGGTGTCGCGCATCTCGCGCTGGCGGGCGGGAGCACGCCCAAGGCGATGTACGCGGTTCTCGCGACGCTGGAGGGGATCGACTGGAGCTGCGTGCATCTGTGGTGGGGCGATGAACGCTGCGTGCCGGAGACCGACAAGGACAGCAACCAGCGCACGGCACACGAGGCGCTGATCTCGAAGGTGCAGGTGCCGGGGGCGAACGTGCATCGGGTGCGGACGGAGTTGACGCCGGCCGCGTGCGCTGAGGAATACGAGATCGAGTTGGGTCGCGCGATCGGGGCCGGGGTGCCCGCGATCGATGTGCTGCTCTTGGGGATCGGAACCGACGGGCACACGCTGAGTCTGTTCCCGGGTTCGCTGGCGCTGCAAGAGCGGCAGAAGCTTGTCGTGGCGACGCACGCTCCGGCGGCGAGCCCGGTGCGGGATCGGGTGACGTTCACGTTGGCGCTGGCGCGGGCGGCGCGGCATCGTGTGTTCTTGGCGACGGGGGCGGAGAAGAAGCCGCTGGTGCAGGCGTGTGTGGGTACCCCTCCGAGCCGCGGGCTTCAGCCCGCGCGGGAAGGTGCCGCGTACCCCGCCGCGATGGTGGGCCCGGCGGAGTGGTTCCTCGACCGTGCCGCGGCGCCGTGACGCAATCAACAATCGGTCATGGCTGCGACGATCCGTATCGCGACGACGAGCGACGCACACGAGGTGCTGGCGATCTACGCGCCGATTGTGCGGGAGACGGCGATCACGTACGAGACCGAGGTGCCGAGCGAGAGCGAGATTGCGGGGCGGATCGCGGCGACGCTCGAGGCCTATCCGTGGCTGTGCTGCGAGATCGACGGGCGCTTCGCGGGCTACGCGTACGCGAGCCGCTTTCGGACTCGCACGGCGTATCAGTGGACGGCGGAGACCACGGTGTACGTGGCGGATTGGGCGCGAAAGAGGGGCGTGGCGCGGGGGTTGTATGTCTCGCTGTTGGAGTGCTGCCGCGTGCTCGGGTATCGCACGGCAGTGGGGGTGATCGGCCTGCCGAACGAGCCCTCGGTGCGGTTTCACCTCGCGATGGGGTTTGTCGAGGTCGGGGTCTTCCACCGCTGCGGGTACAAGTTCAGCCAGTGGCAAGACGCGGGGTGGTACGAGCGGGCGATCGGTGAGTATGAGAGGTTGCCGAGCGTGGCACCGGAGCTGAAGACGCCGACGGCGTGTGCGGGCACGGCGGAGTGGTCGGCGGCGTTGCGATCCGGGCTGTCGAGCATCCGCGCGTGAGTCGGGTACGATGGTCTCAGTGCCGGGGCGAGGACGCCCAGGCTCGCTGTGCGCGGCGCTCGTCGCTGGTTGCACGGACGATCGTGCGTCGCCCCTTCTCCGCTGCTCCCCTGCACCCCTTCTCCCCTCCCCCCCATGCCCTCCCTCGACATCGTCTCCAAACTCAACTTCGCCGAGCTCGACAACGCCATCAACAACGCGAAGAAGGCGGTGATGGCGCGCTTTGACTTCCGCGGCTCGCACACCGAGATCGAGATCGTCAAGGAAGGCGAGAAGAAGGAGCAGGGCATCAAGCTCACCGCCGACGACGAGGGCAAGATGAAGGGGCTCAAGGAGATGTTCGAGTCCGCGTGCCTGAAGCGCGGCCTGCACGTCCGCTCGTTTGAGTGGGGCGAGGTCGAGCCCGCGCTCGCCGGTAAGGTGAAGTGCCAGGCCAAGATCAAGAACGGCATCGAGCAGGAGAAGGCCAAGGCCATCGTCAAGATGATCAAGGACACCAAGCTGAAGGTGCAGGCCTCGATCCAAGGCGACGAGATCCGCCTGAGCGGGAAGCAGATCGACGACCTGCAGAGCATCATGACGATGCTGCCGAAGATGGTGGATTTGCCGCTGCAGTTTGTGAATATGAAGCGGGATTGACGCTGGCGTTGCGGCTTCTGGTACGCTCTCGAGCCGGAGGGCTCGGAATGATGTACATTGCGCGTGCGGCGGTTCTGATGACATGTGCGTCGGGATGCGTGGCGGCGTGGTGCCGCGCCGCGGAGCAGCACATCGTGCTGCCGGCGGCGTTTGCGACGCTGGAAGGCGCGTTCAACAACACCGTGCCCATCGGCTCCTCCGGCGGGACGATGCAGACGATGTACTCCGCCGTGGAGATGTCGGATGTGCCGATTGGCAGCCGCATCACCGCTTTTCAGTTGCGGCAGGACAACAACTTCGGCTTCGTGCCCTGGCCGCGGCTCGACATCGTGGTCGCCGACTACCGCGTCTACATGGGCAAGAGCACCCGAACGCCGGGGACGTTCAGCACGACCTTTGCGAACAACATCATCGACAAGCAGCAGGTGAAGTCCGGCCCGGTGAACCTGACCAAGAGCGCGTATCCGGGGAGTTTTCCGATCGGCGGGACGGCGCCGGAAGGATGGGGTCCAGTGATCGTGCTGGACACGCCGTACACGTATGTCGGCGGGCCGCTGGTCATTGAATGGCGGAACCCCGGCGCGGGTTCGAACGGGGGCACCTCGGCCGACGCGACGTCGAACAGCGCGGCGGCGGCGGGTGGGGGGAACTCCACCAGCCCGGAGGCAACGACGTCCAACGGCGAGAGCGCCACCATCGTGCGGCTGACCTTCGTGCCGCCGGGATGTCCCGCGGATTTCAACACCGACACCGTCGTCGATGACGCGGACTTTCAGATCTTCGTGATCGCGTACAACATCCTCGACTGCGCCGACGCGTCGATGCCGGCGGGCTGCCCGGCGGATCTCAACTCCGACGCGGTGGTCGACGACGCGGACTTCCAAATCTTTGTGGTGGCGTACAACGAGTTGCTCTGCCCGTAGGATGAACCCGCGGCGATCAAGGCCGCGCTGCTAAAGATATACGGGAACAACAAGAAATCGCGCGACCGCGACCCGCTTGCGACCCGTTCGCGGACCGAGAACCACGGCGTCCATTGGCCGCATCTAGCAGAATCCTGCTCGCATCTCTTGGGAGCCGCTCGTGGTTCGGTTAGCATGGTGCCCGGGACTCGCGCGAACTGCGGGCCGCTCTCGGCGTGGCGGCGACGTTCCCGTCTCATTTGCTCTCTCCTCGATCGGAGTTGATCCATGATCCGTTGTGCCGCGTTGGTTGCGATGTGCGTTGCATTGGTCGCTCCGTTGGCGTTGGCTCAGGTGACGTACACGAGCCAGAACAGACGGATCGCGGCCTCGGCCAGCGGCGAGGTGGCACGTTCGGCACCGAACTTCGAACCCTGGTCCGACACCGTTTCCAGAAGCACCACAAACGCCAGCGCTGAAGCGAGTCAAACGTCACAGCTGGGTTCGTTCGCGGCATCTCTGAGTCACTCTGCGCGTGCAAGTACTTCTCCATTCTTTGGGAGCAGCAGCGCATCGAGCACTTGCACCTTCACGTTCACGCCCTTGGACACCACGACGGCGAAGATCGTGGGGACCGGTGCGCCCGGGTCGAGCTTCTCGCTCAACGGGCCCGGTGTCCGTCTCGCAGAGTCCGCCGGAGCGGGCGGCTCGAGCTGGGACATTGCCGTTGTGCTCGAGGCCGGACAGTCGTACACGTTCGCATCGTCCTTGTCCGGCTTCAACAACTATTTCAGCTCGTTGAACCTGACGCTGACGTTTGTGGTGCAGAGCCGCGCATTCTCGTATCAGGGTGTCGTGCGCGACGCTTCGGGTCAGCCGATCTCCACACCAACGGACTTAGAGTTCCGGCTCTTCAACCATCCAAACCTCGGGGACGGGCAAGTCGGGTCGACGATCACGGCCAACGCGGTTCCCGTGGCGAACGGGCTGTTTACGCAGAATCTTGACTTCGGCGACGTGTTCAACGGCGAGGCCCGATGGCTCGAGGTGAGCGTGCGCAATCCGGCGGGGAGCGGGGCGTTCACGCCGGTGCTGCCGCGCACGCCGATTCTCGGTGTTCCCCAATCGAGCTACGCGATTCGCGCGGCGATCGCGATCCTCGCGGAGAGCGCGACCCACGCGGAGAATGCCGCCGCTGCCGCCAGCGTGCCATGGTCGGGCATCACCGACGTGCCGTCGAACGTGAGCGACGCGTACTCGCCGTGGCACGTTGCCGGCGGCGGCATCAGTTTCGCGGACAGTGTCGGTATCGGCTCGCCCGCGCCGCTGGCGAAGCTCGAGGTGAACGCGGTTGGGCAGGATGGCTTGTATGTGCACACCAACAACTCGTCGCCCTGGGCGATCCGCATCGGTAACGACGCCGTGTCGGACCAGAACTTCAAGACCGGTATGTACGTGGCTGACACCGGCCTTTTCCGTGTGACCACGCGTGCCGGACTCCCGAACGGAACGTACACGCAGCTCGGAACCAACGGTGCGTGGACCGCGCCCTCGGATGCGCGGCTCAAGACCGATGTCACGCCCGCGGATGGCCTGCTCTCCGCCGCGCTGCGATTGCGTCCGGTCAACTTCAAGTGGATCGCCGACGGTCCACGCGGCAAGGCGGACTTCGGCCTGATCGCTCAGGAGGTGAAGGACGTTCTGCCGGTGCTCGTGACCGGCGACGAGCATGCGGACATGCTGACGCTGAACTACTCGCAGTTGAGCGTGGTGGCGATCGGGGCGATTCAGGAGCAGCAGGCGCAGATCAAGGCGCTCCGCGATCAGAACGATGCCAAGCAGCGCGAGATCGACGACCTCAAGGCCCGACTCGAGCGGCTGGAACGGGCGGCCGAGCGCAGCAAGTGAACCAGCCTCGGCGGTGAGGCGCGGCCGTCGCGTTGATGGCGTGCTTCGCGGGTGTCGGTGACAGGCACGCCCGCGGCCGCGAGCCGAGTCCCAGAACACACCCGGGTTCTCCCGAGTTCTGGCTGCGATGCGGCCTGGCCCGCGGCACCGGGTACCTGCGCCGAGAAGTGGCACAATTGATGAGGGAACGCGCGATTCCCTGCCGCATGGTGCGCGCAGCGGGCGCCATCTCCGGCTCCATCGCTGCGGCACCGGAGACGCAGCAATGGGCTTCACGCACACAGGTCGGTTGTTCGGCATGGCCACGCGGATCGCACGGTGGCAGGTGGTGGGCGCGATGCTGGGCGCTGTGTCCGCGGCGTCGGCGTTGGCGCAGCCGAGCGGCACGCTGGTGCAGTGGGGCGGCAGCGCCCTTGACCAGAGGCAGAACACACCGGCATTGGCCGGGCCGTACAGCGCGATCGCGGCGGGCGGGCTCTTCAGCATCGCGCTGAAGGCCGATGGTTCGATCGTGCAATGGGGCGCGACGAACGAGGGGCAATTGATCAATCTCCCGTCTCTGGCGGGCCCGTATCGGGAGATCGCCGCGGGTTACGCTTTCGGCCTGGCGCTTCGGTCGGACGGCTCGCTGGTGCAATGGGGCCGGCCGTATGACGGCCAGGCGAACGGCGCGCCGCCGGCCGCGGGGCCGTACCGAGCGATCGCGGCGGGCTTGTATCACAGCATCGCGCTCAAGACCGACGGCTCGCTGGTGCAGTGGGGCGACACGTATTACAACCAGCGGACCGGAATTCCGTCTGCGGCCGGACCCTACACGGCGATCTCGGCGGGATCGCATCACTGCATGGCGCTGCGCAACGACGGGTCCCTCGTCCAGTGGGGTCAGACATCGAATGACCAGGCGGCTGGCGCTCCGCCGGCGGCTGGGCCTTACATCGCGATTGCCGCCGGCTCGCGGCACAGCCTCGCTCTCAAGGCGGATGGCTCGCTGGTGCAGTGGGGAGACACAAGCAGCGGCCAGCTTGAGAACGCCCCGCCGGCAGCCGGGCCGTATGTCGCGATCGCGGCTGGTTTCATGCACAGCGTGGCGCTGCGAAGCGACGGGACGATCGTGCAGTGGGGTCGCACCAACGGCGGCCAGCTCGACGATGCGCCGTCGTTCGCGGGGCCGTATCAACGCATCGCGGCGGGCCTGTACCACAGCCTGGCCATCACCGGCGTGCCCACCTCGCCGGGGAGCTTCACGTATCAGGGCCAGCTCACGGGCGCGTCGGGTCCGGTGGATCTGAAGCTCGTGCTCTTCAACGCGGCGACCGGTGGCAGCCCGGTCGGGCAGACCACGATCGCGCCGGGTGTGACGCCCGCGCCGAACGGCGTGTTCACGGTGACGGTGAACCCGGGGTTGATCGATGCCTCCCAGCCGTTGTGGCTGGAGATCGGTGTGGCGGAGGCGGGCTCGAACGCCTTCACGACGCTGAACCCGCGTCAGCCGGTGACCTCGACGCCGCTGGCGATGTACGCCACGCGGGCGGGCATCGCCCAGAGCGCGTACACCGCGGAACTCGCGGACGTCGCGAAGACAGCGCTGACGGCGACCAACGCGACGAACGCGACCAATGCCACCAACGCGGCCAATGCGACGAACGCCGTGAATGCGACCAGCGCGAACTCGGCGGCGAGCGTGCCGTGGTCGGGCGTGACGGGTGTGCCGGCGAATGTCGTGAATGCGTTCTCGCCGTGGATCAACGGCGGCAACGGCATCATCAGTTACTCCAGCGGCAACGTCGGCATCGGCACGACGCAGCCAAACGCTCGCTTGGAGATCGCCGGCGGTCCCGTCGGCACCGGCTGGCTGGCGCGGCTGACCAACCCGGTCGTTGTCAACGCGAACTTCCGCACCACCGGCATGCGGGTGAGCGACGACGGGTTCTTTGAGGTCTCCAACAGCGTCGTCGCGGGAGCGCCCAACTTCGCCCGCCTTAACGGCAACGGCGTGTGGTCCGCCGTGTCTGACGCACGGCTCAAGACCGATGTGACGCCCGACGATCCTGCCGAAATGCTCGCCGCGGCGTTGAAGCTCCGTCCGGTGCACTTTGTCTGGAAGAAGTCGGGTGCCGCGGACTCGGGCTTGATCGCGCAGGAGGTCCGCGCGGTGCTGCCGGACCTGGTGACCGGCGACGAATCCTGCGGCGTGCTCACCGTGGATTACAGCAAGGTCGGCGTGGTCGCGGTCGGGGCGGTGCAGGCGCAGCAGGCGGAGATCGGGCGGCTGCGTGAGCGAGTGGCGAAGAGCGAGGCGGAGAACGCGGAGTTGAAGGCTCGGCTGGAGCGGCTGGAGTCGCGGCTCAAGTAGCGTGAAATCGCGGCGACGGTGAGGGTCGCCGCTGGAGAGTTCCGCAGGGTTGCGGAGAGCATGTCGCTGCCTTTGAGGAGTACCGCGATGAAGTCCTTCACCGCTCGTCTTGCGTCTGGCCCTACATCTGGTCTCACATCTGGTCGTGCCGCTCGCGCCGTTCGGGGCGTGGGGATATCGGTCGTGCTGGGGATGTCCCTCTTGTGCGGCTCGGCGCTCGCTCAGGCGCCGACGTATCAGGGCGTGCTCCAGAGCGCCGGGGCGGCGGCGGACGGGACGTTTGACTTCCGGCTATCGCTCTTCGCGGCGGCGAGCGGCGGGAGCGCCCTGCAGGTCGTGACCCAGGCGGGCGTGCCGGTGGCGGGCGGCGTGTTTACGGTGCCGCTGAACTTTGATCCGGGCCTCTTCTCGACAGCCGCCCCGCAGTACCTTGGCATCGAGGTCCGCCCCGCGGGAACGACGACGTACACCACGCTCGGGCCGCGGCAGGTGATCGGGGCGGCTCCGGTGGCGCTCAGCGTGCCGGGGTTGGTGCGGGTGCCGGTGGTGACGCAGGATCAGACCATCGCGTCCGACGCGACCTTGACATCCGGGCTCTCCGGCTTGGTGTGGCAGTCATTTACCTGCACCGTCGCGGGAACGTTCCGCTCGGTCACACTGAAACTCAACAACGAGTTAGTCTCGTCGGCGCGAAGCATCACCGCGACCCTGTTTCGGGGCGAGGGAACGGGCGGCACCCAGGTCGGGAGCACCCTGGTCTCGGTGCCCGGGTCCAGCAGCGCGCCAAGATTGGTGACCTTCACGTTCTCGCCTGGCGTGACGGTCGCCGCCGGAGACAAGTTGACCGTTCGGCTCGGCAACGACTCCCTCGTCAACTGGTACATCTCGGAGACTGACGTCTACGCGGGCGGGCGATCGAGCACTTCGGCCACACGCGACTTTGCGTTGTCGTCCTCGGTTGAGATCGCTGGCACGGTGCCGTCGATCAGCGTGCCGTCCGGGCTGACGACGGGCACCCTGGGCGTTGGGGGCGTCGCGACCTTCGACGGTCCGGCGAGCTTTGGCGCCGACGCCGACTTCAGCGGTGCCGTCGCCATAGGCGGCAACACAGCGGTCGATGGGCGGTTGAGCGTTGGGCCTTATCAGGGCGGCACGGCCGTCAGCGCGGTGAAGAACTCCTCCAAGCAACTGACGCTGGGCGGCGCGTACGACACGCCGCCGAACTCCGGCAACTCCGTGAAGCTGCTCGTCGCCGACTACGACAACGACGCGGGGTCCAACATCTATCCGATCTACGTTGAGGACGAGAACAACACCGTCGACTTCTTCGTCCGCAAGCAGGGCAACGCCAGCGGAGGCGTCACCAGCGGGTACCTCAACGGGAACCTCGGCCTGGGCGAGTCGACTCCCGACGCTCGGCTGCATGTCAGCACTGGATCGCTCTCCAGCACCGGCTTCCAGGCGCTCTTCAGCAACACCTCGGTCGCCAACAGCAACTTCAACACGACCGGGATGCGGGTGACCAACGACGGATTCTTTGAGATCACCAACAACGCCAACCTTGGACCGAATGCGGTGCTCGCGCGGCTGAACGGCACCGGCACGTGGACGTCCACCTCCGACCGCCGCATGAAGTCGGACATCAAGACCGAGACGCCGTCGACCCTGCTCGACGCCGCCCTGCGGCTGCGCCCCGTCACGTACTACTTCAATGCCGAAAAGGACCAGAACCGCTTGCCCAAGCACCCACACCTGGGCCTCGTCGCTCAGGAGGTGCAGGAGGTCCTGCCCGGGCTCGTAGATGCCGGCAGCGAGATGCTGACGCTCGACTACTCCAGCCTCGGCGTCGTCGCCATCGGCGCGGTGCAGGAGCAGCAGAAGCAGATCGACCGGCTCGAAGACGAAAACCGCACGCTCCGAGAGCGGCTCGAGCGCCTCGAGGCGGCGCTCCGCGAGGGCGCGGCCAAGCGATGATCGAAGTGAACGGCGTGTTCGGAGTGATTCCCCAGACTCATCAACGCCGACCCGCACGTGCGGCGAGGCTTCTCAGACTCACAGGAGCGTGTGCGATGCGGACTCTTGCTCGTTGGACTCAGGTGCTTGCGGCGGCAGCGGTTCTCAGTGTGGCCGGCACGGCGTCAGCGCAGTTCCAGCCCACGGTGCAGGGGCAGCTCCGCACCGACGCGGGCGAGCTCTTCACCGGTACGGTGGATCTGCGACTGTCGCTGCACACCTCCGCGACCGGCACCACGCCGTTGCAGCAGTTCGTGCAGAACGGCGTGACGGTCTCGGGCGGCGTCTTCTCCGTGAAGCTGCCGTTTGATTCGCTGAAGTACAACAACACGAGCGGGCTCTTTGTCGGGATCGAGGTCAAGAACCCGTCGAACGCGTGGGTCGAACTCACGCCGCGGCAGGCGCTGGGGGCGGCGCCGGTGGCGCTGACGCTCCCGGGGCTGATCATCAGCTCGGGCGAGGTGGTGGATGTGAACATCTCGGCTTCAGGCGGCACCTACTCAGTCGTACGGCAAGGCGCTTGGCAGTCCCTCACTTGCACAACGAGCGGCGAGCTGCGGGCGGTAGCGCCGGCGCTGCTGAATGTCGGCAACGGCCTGGTGACCGGGACTCTCAACATCCGCCCCGGTGCGGGCATGACCAATCCGCCCCTCGTGACGACAACGTTCACGATCCAGCCCAACTCGAGCGTCGGGCAGATCACGCTGCCGACCGCGGTGGCATTCAGCCCCGGCGATGTCTACACCGTTGAGGTGCAGCCGTACCCAAACGACGATCTGCGATGGATCAGCTCGTTCGGCGATGTGTATCCCGGCGGCGGATCGGGAGTGTCATCTCCGCCGATCTCCGACGCGACCGACAATTACATCGCGACCATCTTCACCTCCCTTACCGCACCTCGAACCTACGCCTTCGGCGGCGATCTGCGGTCGTGGAACTTCACCACCGAGGGCACGGCGTACATGGGTCTCGCGGACGCTGGCGCGCTCGTCACCAACGAGGCCACGGTGAGCGGCGCGCTGACCGCCGGGAGCGCCGTCGTGAACGGCCCGCTCACCGCCAACGACGCCAGCGTGAGCGGCAAGATCGGCATCGGTGCCGCGGCGCCGACGGCTCAGTTGCAGGTGCGTGCGCTCAGCATGCCCACTGGGTTCCAGGTCCACGTCACCAACGACGCGGTGCCCAACGCGTCCTTCCGCACCACCGGCATGCGGGTCAGCGATGCGGGGTTCTTCGAGGTCTCGAACACGATCGCGGGCCCGAACTTTGCTCGGCTGTCAGGCACCGGCGCGTGGTCCGCCGTCTCCGACGCACGCCTGAAGTCCGACGTCTCCCCGGCCGAGGGGCTGCTCGACGCCGCCCTGAAGCTCCGCCCCGTGACCTTTCGCTGGAACGCGGACGGCACCAAGGACACCGGTCTGATCGCTCAGGAAGTCCGGGCCGTCCTGCCGTCGTTCGTCGTGGGCGAGGAGTCCCGCGAGATGCTGACGGTGGACTACCCGCATCTGTCCGTCGTCGCGATCGGCGCGGTGCAGGAGCTTGAGTCCAAGGTTGCCACGCTGGAGCGGGAGAACCGCCGCCTGCAGGAGCAGGTCAATCAGATCAATGCTGCCTTGCAGGACATCCAGCGGCAGAAGCAGTCGAAGTAGGTGAGGGTCCGGGGGGCTGGTTGACGCGTTCGTTGCATGCGACCCGTTCGCATTCTCTGGAGTTCACGACATGGCGCTCAAACGATCTGCATTGGTTTCGCAGTTTCTGGCCGCGGCCGCTCTGGCGGCGTGCGTCGCGGGGGACGCGCGGTCCCAGACGTCCACTTCCGTGCAGGGCGTGCTCCGATCCGAGAGCGGCCAGCCGGTGAATGGGTCGAACGTGCTTCGGTTCTCGCTCTATTCGTCGCCCACCGGCGGCACGCCGCTGCAGGAGACCCAGCAGGCCGTGGACGTGTCGCAGGGGGTGTTCACGGCGTCGCCCGGCTTTGATCCCCAGCTCTTTGGCGCCACGGAGGAACGCTGGCTGGAGTTTGCTGTGCGGACCGGCCCCGGGGTGTTCGAGACGCTGACCCCTCGCCAGCGCATCGGTGCCGCTCCGCTAGCGCTGACCATCCCCGGGTTGCAGGTGACGTCCAGGGTCGTGGAGGATCAGACGGTGCCGTTTTCGACCTCGTTCACGACCGCGACGCTGAACGACGGCATCCGCTGGCAGTCGTTCACCACGGGCGGCGTCGGCGAGATCCGCGCGGTGGAGGCTTCCCTGCAGAACACAACCAACGCCGGCGCGACCATCACCGCCACGCTGTATCGCGGGCTCGGTGTCAACGGAACCCCCGTCGCCGTCACAACCGCATTACTGCCGGCCTTGACAGGACAGTCGCTCCGGCTCACGTTCCCGGTGGCGGTCACGGCCGCGGCCGAGGAGGTATTCACGCTCCAGTTGAGCTCGCCCGCTCCGGTCCTCTGGTTCGTGCAACGAAACAACAGCTATTCCCGCGGCGAATCGAACTTTGAACCGAACGCGGACTACGGCATCACGACCTACCTCTCCAATCGTGCCGCCGGCTCCGATTTCACGTTCAACGGCGCGGTGAATGCCTCGACGGTCCGCGGCACCAACGCGTTCATCAACCAGCTCGTTCAGGCCTCGACCCTCAGCGGGGTCAACGCGAACATCACCGATACCTTGACCACCGGCACCGTGACCGCCGGCACCATCAGCGCCAACAGCATCACCGCCAACACCTTCAACGTTCCCACGCTCACCAGCAGCTTCTTCGTGGGTCAATCGATGGCCCTGACCACCAACGCCGGCATCGGCCTGACGAACCCCAGCCCCGATGTCCGTCTGGAGATCAGCAAGCAGAGCGTCGGCACGGGCTGGCACTTGTATCTCTTGAACCCCAGCGCACCCTCGCAGTTCAATCGAACGGGCATGCGGGTGAGCGACGTGGGCTTCTTCGAGATCACGCCGGCAATCGGCTCCGGGCAGTTCGCACGCTTGTCGGGTGCCGGGAACTGGACCGCCGTCTCCGACGCGCGGCTGAAGTCCGACGTCTCCTCCGCTGATGGCCTGCTCGACGCGGCGCTCAAGCTCCGACCTGTGAACTTCCGTTGGAATGCCACCGGCGCGAAGGACACAGGCTTGATCGCGCAAGAGGTCCGTGCGGTGCTGCCTTCGATGGTGATCGGTGACGAGGCCACCGAGATGCTCACCGTGGACTACGCGCACCTCTCCGTCGTCGCGATCGGCGCGGTGCAGGAGCTCGAAGCCAAGGTCGCGCGGCTGGAGCGGGAGAATCGCGAGCTGCGGGAGTTCCGCGAGCGGATCGAGAAGCTCGAGGCTGCGATGCAGCGGTTGCCGGCGGCGAAAAACAGCGCGGAATGAGTGAGGGTTGGCGTGCAGCGAGCACGCGTGATGGACGGACGGTGCACTCAAGCGCCCAACGGAGAATCCCACATGCTTCCGATTCGAACCAAAGCCGCAACGCACCTGGTCGCCGCCGCCGCTCTGGCCGCCTCGCTTGTCGGCGACGCTCACGGGCAGGCCCCCGCGACCATTCAGGGCGTGCTCCGCGCCGACGTCGGTCCTGCGGTGAACGGCCCGACGGGGCTCAAGCTCTCGCTCTACGCCACTGCCACCGGTGGAACGCTGCTGCAGGAGGTGATCGAGTCGGTGACGGTGGACAACGGCGTGTTCACCGTCGCGCCACCCTTCGATCCCACACTCTTCAACGCGGGCGCGGATCGCTGGGTCGAGATCGCGGTGCGGCTGGGCAACGGGAGCTACCAGACGCTCTCGCCCCGCCAGCGCATCGGCAGCACGCCCGTCGCCCTGACGCTTCCGGGTCTCTCGATCCAGCCGACGACTGTGCTGGACCAGGTGGTTCCCTTCAGCGGCGCCTTGGGGCCGACCTTGTTTCTCAACAGCGGCCAGCGCTGGCAATCGTTCAAGGCCGGCGTCGCGGGCGAGGTGAGGGCGGTGGAGGCGGGGTTCTGGAACTACACGTCGTCAGACGCGATGGTGACCGCCACGCTGTATCGAGGGGTGGGCGTGAACTCCACGCCGATTGCCACGGCCAAGGTGACCGTGCCGGCGAACTCGTCGATCCCGCTCGGCCGCCGGTTCACCTTCGACATCACGGTGGTGGCGGCGGTCGACGAGGACTTCACGGTCCAGTTCAATTCGCCCGCCCAGATCCCGTGGTATGCCGTCAACTGCGGATACACCCGGGGAATCTCAAGTGCCGCTGCCGACTTTGACTTCCCGATGACCACGTTCGTTTCGAGCCGCGCGTCGGGAGCGACGTACGACTTCAACGGTAACGTCGAGGCCAACGCGTACACCGGCGCGAATGCGACGCTCACGGGTGCCGTCAACGCCCAGAGCGTGAACGCGACCAGCGGCGATTTCACTGGCATTCTCAGTGCCGAAACTGTTTCCGCGAGCGAACTCAGCGTGTCGAGGTTCAACATCAGCGAGTTCTCGACCACCTCGTTCAACACCTTCACGATGGCGGCGACCGGCTACGGCGGCTTTGGTCTTAGCAACCCCGACCCGAACGTCAGGCTGCACGTGGCCAAGGGCAACGTGGGCGCCGGCTGGCACATGTACTTCACCAATCCCATCGCTCCCTCGCAGTTCAATTACACCGGCCTACGGGTCAGTGACGCGGGGTTCTTCGAGGTCGCAAACGCCGTGGGCAGCAACCAGTTTGCCCGGCTCTCCGGCAACGGAGTCTGGTCCTCGGTTTCCGATGCACGCCTCAAGTCCGACCTCTCTCCCGCCGACGGGCTGCTCGACGCGGCCCTGAAGCTCCGTCCGGTGAACTTCCGCTGGATCGCCGACGGGAAGCGCGACATGGGGTTCATCGCCCAGGATGTCAAAGGCGTGCTGCCCGGCTTCGTGGTTGGTGATGAGAAGAAAGACATGCTGACGGTCGACTACGCGCACCTGTCGGTGGTGGCGATCGGCGCGCTGCAGGAGATGCACCGCGAGTTGAAAGCCGAGAACGAGGCGCTGCGGGCCGAGCTGCTCAACCAGACGGCCCGGCGCAGCGAAGATGCGGGCGAGAAGCAGCGCGAGATCGACGCCCTCAAGGCCCGGCTCGAGCGGCTCGAGTCCATGGTGGTGTCCAAAGGCCCCGCGATCAAGTGATCGACTCACAGGAAAAGGAATCATCCATGCGTTGCACTCACATGCTTGCCGCGGCTCTTGGCTCGATCGCCCTCGTCCACGCGGTACTCGCGGGCTTCACGCTCGGACCCACCGTGGTCGCCAGCGGCGGCGGCCCGATCGTGGGCGGCGGCTTCCGGGCCACGATCACGATTGGTCAGACCTCCGCCTCCGCGCCGCAGTACGCGATCGGCGGCGGGTACAAGGTCGCCACCGGATTCTGGGCCGCGGTGAAAGGCTGCCCCGCCGACCTCAACACCGACGGCTTCGTCGACGACAGCGATTTCGTGCTCTTTGCGAATGCGTACAACCTGCTGGTCTGCGAAGACCCGGCGATGCCCGCGGGCTGCCCGGCGGACCTCACCGCCGACGCGTTCGTCGATGACTCGGACTTCGTGCTGTTCGCGGAGGCGTACAACCAGTTGATCTGCCCGTGACGCCGCGGTGCACGCCGAGATCGGTCGCGACTTCGGCGGTTTGACGCTATCGGACCCTTGCGTTTTCGGCTTCTCCCAGTAGACTTGAAAGACCCGCCGACTCGTGCGGGCTTTCCTGTTGGAGGGGAGCAGCCGCATGCGTTGCACTGTGTTGGCGATTGTGCTCGGCGTCGCGGCGGCGGCTTCGCTCGCCCGTGCCCAGACCAGCTCGGCGTTCACCTATCAAGGCCGCGTCGCGAACAACGGCGCGCCCATGACCGGGACCGCCACCATCCAACTCTCGCTGTGGAAGGACGCGTTCTCGGGCAACGTCGCCGACCGCGTCGGCAACGTGCAGACGCTGAACAACGTCGCGGTGAGCAACGGCGTGTTCACCGTGATCGCCAACTCGCTCCTCGAGTTCGGAACCAACCCCTTCAACGGCGAGGCTCGGTGGCTGCAGGTCGCGGTCAACGGCCAGGCTGTGACACCCCGCCAACAGATCCTGAGCACCCCCTATGCCTCGGGCCTCAGCGCCGGCGGCGGGGCCCGCAACAGCTCCAGCGGCACCAACACCTTCGCATTCACCAATCTCAGCACCAGCACGACCACCAACGGCGCCAGCGCTCTGCTCGTCCAGCGCGGCAATCCATCCGCGATCGATCTCGCTTCATACTTCCCCGCGGCGCTCCGCGTCGATACCGCCAATGTGAACGGCCTCGTCTCCACCAACAGCGCGGCCAACGCCTACTCGATCTTTGGATTCGCCAGCGGGTCCAACGCTTCCGCGGTCGTCGCACGGGCCACAGGGACCGTCAGCCGCGCCCTGCTGGCCGAGGTTACCAACGACTCCTCGACCGGGTTGCAGGTCACCGCGGCGGGGTTCGGATCCGACGGGATTCTCGTCAGCACAAGCGGGCTGGAATCCAAGGGAATCCAAACCACAACAGCTGGCGGCCAATCCACCGCGCTCAGCGGCAGCAGCACCGGTCCCAACAGCATCGGCGCGGCCGGGTCGGCCTTCGGGGACTTCTCCACGGGTATCGTCGCATTTGCCAACGGCGTGGATTCCAAGGCGCTCGCTACGAGCATCAGTGGCGGCGCCACCCACGCGGCATACCTCGATGGCCCCGTCTACGTCGGTTCCAAGCTCGGCATCGGCATCGATCCGGCGACCACGCCGCTGGAGGTCAAGGTCGCGACCGGTCAGACGCTCCAGTTCCGCCTCGATCAGTTCGTCCCCGGCATCAACGTCAACACCACCGGCAGCAGTTCGGGCATCATGCGGCTTCGCAACGGCCTGGAGATCTGGCCCAACGATGGCGGCACCAAGGCCGGGCGGCTCGACGTGCGCAACACATCGGGCACGACCACCATCAGCCTCGACGGCGCCACCGGCAACATCAACGCCACCGGCACGATCACGCCCTCGAGCGCGAGGCTGAAGGAGCATGTCACGCCCATGCACGACGCGCTCGAACGCCTGCTGCGGCTCGAGGGCGTGCGGTTCGATTGGATCGAGGAAGAAGCCGCCAAACGCGGCGGCAAGACCCACGACCTGGGCTTCATCGCCGAGTCGGTCGCCAAGGAGTTCCCCGAGGTCGTCGCTCGCGACGCCCAGGGACAGGTCATCGGCGTGGACTACGCCCGCATGAGCGCCGTCGCGGTGCAGGCGATCCGTCAGCAGCAGGCCCAACGCGAGCGTGACCGGGCCGAGATCGACCGCCTTGCCGGTGAGAACGCCGCCAAGCAGAGAGAAATCGCGGACCTCAAGGCCCGGCTCGATCGCCTTGAAGCCCGCCTGCGTTGAATCGGCCCCAGAGACGCCGCCGAAGTGAGGATGCCGACGGCCGCGCCGCGGCCTTACAAACCCCGGCGGGTTCTTCCTACACTCTTCCCGCATGTCTTTCCCCCCCATCAACCCGAATCTCGACGGCCCGGTCCTCACCCAGCGCATCCCGTGCTGGCCCTACGCCGACCCCAAAGGCCGTCACATCGTCTCCTACGACGAATACGTCCAGACCGGCGGCTACGAGGGCCTCAAAAAGGCCATCAGCCTCAAGCCCGATCAGGTCACCGATGAGGTGAAGAAGTCCGTCCTCCGCGGCCGCGGCGGCGCGGGGTTCCCGACCGGCCTCAAGTGGACCTTCCTCCCCAAGCTCAAGACCGACGAGGGTGGCCCAAATGGGGGCCAGGAAGAGGACCCCGGTCAGCGCTACCTCGCCATCAACGCCGACGAGTCCGAGCCCGGCACCTTCAAGGACCGGTTGCTGATGGATTTCGATCCGCACCTGATGCTCGAAGGCATCGCGATCTGCTGCTACGCCTGCCGCATCAAGACCGCGTACATCTTCATCCGCGGCGAGTACCACCACCAGGCCAAGGTCCTCGAGAACGCGCTCAAGGAGGCCTACGCCAAGGGCATCTTCGGCGGCAATGGCCTGCTCAACGGCGCCTCCACCGGGCGCGGCGGCGCGTTCAAGGTTGATTGCTACGTCCACCGCGGCGCGGGCGCGTACATCTGCGGCGAGGAGACCGCGCTCCTCGAAGGCATCGAGGGCAAGCGCGGCTGGCCCCGCATCAAGCCGCCGTTCCCGGCGATCAAGGGACTTTTCGGCCGCCCGACCATCATCAACAACGTCGAGACCCTGGCCCACCTGCCCAGCATCATCACCCGCGGGGCCGAGTGGTTCATGAAGCAGGGCATCGTCAGCAAGATCCCCAACTCGCCCCCCAGCCACGGCACCAAGCTCATGGGCGTCAGCGGCCACGTCAACCGCCCCGGCGTCTTCGAACTCGAGCTCGGCATCACGCTGCGTCAGCTCGTCGAAGACCCCAAGCTCTGCGGCGGCATGCGCGGCGGCAAGAAGTTCAAGGGCGCGATCGCCGGCGGCATCTCGATGGGCATCCTCGGCCCGGACCAGTTCGATGCCGAGATGGATTTCGACATCGGCCGCAAGTACAACGTGCTGGGCCTGGGCACCGCCTGCCCGACGGTCTTTGACGAAGACACCGACATGGTGGCCGTCGCCCGCAACATCGCCCGCTTCTTCAAGCACGAATCCTGCGGCCAGTGCACCCCCTGCCGCGAGGGCTCGGGCTGGCTGTACCAGCTCCTCAGCCGCATCGAAGAGGGCCAGGGCAAGACCAAGGACCTGGACCTCGCGCTCGAGATCGCGACCAGCATGGGCAGCATGCCGGGCACCACGATCTGCGGCCTCGCCGACGGCAACAACTGGGCCGTGCGGACGATCATGAACAAGTACCGGGAAGAGTTTGAAGCGCGGGTGAAGCCGACGTTCGTGCCGGTGAAGATGACGGTGGGGGCGGGGGCGAGGTAATCGCTATGGGGTGGAGAGGTCGGGGGCTAATCAAGCTCAGCTTGTTGCTGCTCGGTGTGAACGCGGTCTGTTTCTTCGCTCTCGCCACCGAACCGACCGGCGATCCGCTTCCGATGCGTCAGTCGCCGACCGCCGCGTACTACACGATCTTCGCGGCCGTTGACTGGGCCGAGTTCGACCAACTCCGAACCGGTCTCGATCCGGGTCGTATCGCGTTGCCGCCTGGTTCTCGCGATTCGCCCGGCGACCAAGAGTTCATCGCCTGGCTGTACGAGCACCAGCGTGTCATTGTCGATCTCGATCACGCGCTGACACGGTCATCAGTCCTGCTGCCGCCCCATTGCAATGACTGCGAGGTCTTCGACCGACGGGATGCCAGTGTCCTTCGTTGGATGCGCTCGTTCTCGAATCTTCTGACGTTCGATGGCCAGCGGTGTGCCGCCGAAGACGATTGGGACGGCTTCGCGGCCCGTATAGCGATGCAGGCCCGTCTTTCGGCGATGCTCCTGGCTCAAGACGACCACACGCTTCCCTGGGGCGGCTGGGCCGCGCTCGAACGGGTCGACGCTCTCCTAACGAGCGTGCTGCGGCAGGGGTACGCCCATCGCTTCACGCCGCACGGCGCGGCAGCGATCCGGAATGCTCTCGCCTCCATCGATCTCGAGAACCCGGGGCGATTCCGCGGCCGCTGGCGTGCGATGACGGAACCAAGGCTCCGCACGTTTCAGCGTGCGTTGGATGTCGCCGACCCGGTCAACGCGTACGCCGAACTCGTTCGCAATGAACTCTCGATCAAGGCCATTTTCCCGGATATCCCCTTCGAAGTCGCGGGGCTCGACGAGGCTCGGCGGTTCCGCGACCAAACCGTTGCTCGCGCTGCCGCGCTTTCACGCGATGACGTGCTTCAGGGGCTTGCCCGGGCAACCGACCTGACCCCGCGCGTCGCCGACGCAATCGAACGCATGGATGCAGAATCCCTGCGAGCGGCCGTCGCGGATGCTGAGCGCGACCCTTCCGGCGTCGTGCGGCTTCTCTGGGTGATCGACCCGCTACAGCATCATGATTTCTGCGAACGCGTGGAATCCACCGCCCGTCGCGCGGTCGAGACAATGGATCAGATCCTCAACTCGGTCAACAAAGACGTGCCGAAGCCTTAACGAACGATCTGCCGCGTGATCGTCGTATCGGTGATCGCATCATCCGCCGCCAGCAGGAACGCCTTGCTGAGGATGATCGACAAGGTCCGATCGCCCTCGAACGGCAGGAAGACGCCGGATGCGCTCGCGGTCTTGGTGCCGCCGACCGAACCGCTCGACGACGGCACGATGCACAGGTACTGGTCGTTGGGCTCCATCAGGATGTTGCCGCTGCCGAGGTGGATCTTGTAGGTGCGGATGTTGCCGCGGACGATGAGGAAGCGATCCGAGAGCGAGCAGCGCTCGGCGATCTTGAGGCGTGGCACCAACCGGGAGAGCAGGTCGCGCCTCGTTTCCGCGGTCGCGGAGAGATTGCCGAAGGAGTACGTCTGCCAGTAGTCGCGGAACTGGTTGTTCGGGCCGCCGTCCTGCCACTGCGGGTTGTTGCCCACGCTCGCGACGCCGACGAAGAGGTCGCAGTCGCGGAGGATCTCGCTGAGGACCAGCGGCGGAATCGCTTCGAGCGAGAGCGGGTCGTTCACTTGGTTGCCCGGCTCGGCGCCCATCGCATAGGCGCCTCCAGAAGCATGCACCGAGTTCTCCGCGGCCCGCACGTCGTAGAAACGAACCTGATCGGTCGCCAGGTAGTGGTACGCGCCGGATTCGTTGGTGTCCGTGCCGTAGTCGTCACCAACCGGTTCAACCCAGAACTCTGCTCGCAGATGGTGCGCCCCGATGGCACGCGATGGCGGAGGATACTCGGCGTCCACCATCAGTCGCAGTTTGCTCCTCCAATTGCGTTGATCGGCCAGAGCCTTGAACTGATGCTGCCGCACCATGTGGGCCGCGAAGCGGTTGGAGTAGGTGTTCGTCCTTCGCTCCGCGTCGGTGAGCAGGTAGACCTCGCGGTGCGCCTGCTTGAACGGCTGGCGGATCTGTCGCTCCTCGATGAAACACCGCCACGCGAGCACTTCGTCGGTGGGCGCTTCGACCGGGTGCCACAGACTCACAACGCTGTCGGCGGCGGGCTCGCAGCGTGCGCCACGATGATCGACGAGATGGCCGTCGTGGTGCAGCACCGATGATCGCGTGCCGCCGCTGGTCACGGTCCAGATCACGCGTCGAGCGATCACGCCAATGACCGGATGATCCAGATACCTCGTCCGCCACGCTGCGAGCGGCCACGAGCGATTGTCGAGGAACATCGAGTCGATGCGATCCCGCTGGGCCGAGAGCATCGAGGTCAGGTCCTTCGCAGCGGCCTTGAGTTCTTTGAGGTCGTCGGCGAAGTCCTTCTTCACACTGGCGGGGGCGCTCTTGATCTCTTTGCCTTTGGCGACATCCCCGTCCGGCGTGGTGCCCTTCGAGTTGTCCTTGGCGGGCGACTTCTTGAAGAACCGAAGTGCCACTTCGCCGCTGCTCGCCGACAGCTCGGCGATGGTGTCGCCCAGCTCCTCGCGCCGCACCCCGACCGCGGTCAGGCCGTAGGTGGGCACGCCAAGCTCCTCGATCTCGGCCCGCGGCAATCCTTCCCGCGTTGCGGCGGCGGTGAGCGCCTTCTCGATCGCCTTCTGCGCCGGGATGAACTTGACCTTCACGCGGAGCATCGTGAGCTGACCGAGGGCGTCTAGGCCGGGGATCTGACCCAGTGCCCAAATGGCGGCGTTACCGACGCTAACTGCACGGGGACCGATCCCAGGCACCTTCTTGAAGGACCCCAACGCCAGGCCCCCAATGGCTCGCGCTGTGCGAGCATCGGAATCACCCTCGCAGAGCCAGCACAAACCTCGGATCAAGGCCTGCCCGCGGTCAGACACATAGAGAGCTGGATTGGACTGCCATCGCCAGTCAACAAGTGCATCATGGGTCCGCGGCTTGTCGAACAGCCCAAACCACTCGGCTCGGGCCTCCCGCAACATCGCGATGGGAATCTTCGAGCGCCGCTGGCGACCCGTTGCGAGCCAAGCGCGCGAAGGGGAAGCTCCTTTGGCTGTTTCGCAGTGCAGCAGGAGATCAACCCACCGACCACGAATCTCCTTCGGAAGAGCTTCGAGCAACTGCTTCGCGTGGTCGGCCCACACCTCGCCCTCGGGAAGATCGATTCCTGTTGAGGTGTTGAGGGCGCTTCGCAGCTCCCGTGCCATCCGCATCTCCGCTGCGTTGCGCAGCACCTCGAGCGCGCAAGCCACCGCCTCGACGGAAGATCGAGACTCAGCCGGCAATTCAAGCGGGTCGACGGCCGCCAGAATCGCACGCCAAAGAGCTGGCAGGTACCCATGATTGAACAGCGATATGGTCGGAAACGCAGCGATGTTCCGAAGCACTTCCGCAACTTCATCCAACGTGAATGCGCAATCGCTTCGCGCCTGTCGCCCCACTTCTCTCTGCCACGCTGTCCAGCTTCCCTGCTCATGATGGACATTCGCCCACACGTACGGATCAGACGGGTCCCGAAGCTTCGAGGACTTAATCTTTGTTGCGACGCTCGTCATCAAGCGGCTGAGCTCGACAACGCGTACGGCTCGTGATCGCGCTTTCTCAGGCGCCCCTGATGATGCTCGCGTGGCATGAGTGGAACACGCCTCTTCGGCGAGGGGTTGTTGCCGTGTGCGCCGATCCAGGTTCTTTCGAGAAGCCATCCTTACCCCCCAACCAGCGGCACTAACTTCAAAAACGTCACCTCATCCACCCGCTTCAACTCCACCACCTCCTCCAGCGATTCGGTCTGTCGCTGACCCGCCAGCACGATGAACCCCGCGCGGTCGTACGCATCGCACGCGATCTCGAACTGCTTCTTCCAGTCGATCTCGCGCCCGCCGCGGGCCTTCACGCCGTTGAGTGCGGCCTCCGTGTCCGTCGGCTGCACCAGCCCGTTGAAAACGCCGCCGTTCGGCGTCGCGCGGGCGCGGTTGTAGTCCTGCACCTCCTCGTACACGCGGGCGCGGATGATCTCCCGCACCGTCACGCTCTCGGTCGGAAACTCGAGCGTGCGACGGTTGGTGATCGCCCCTGCGGTGGTCTCGTCCTGGATCGCGAGCATGGTCGGCATCGCTTCAGACTACCTTGCCGAGGCTGACCTGCCAAGCCCTTCCTGGTGCCGAAACGCCTCGCTCGACGCATGAGAGCGTCGGATTCTCCCACGAAAGTCCGTGGAAAGCACCGGCCCACCGCCACGATCCTGTGGCATACACGCGATAATCAATCATGCCCGACCCGCTCCACCATCTCCCCGCCATCCGCTCCCTCTTTCCCGGCCTGTCGCCCAACCTCTCCAGCGGCACCATCATGCTCGACAACGCCGGCGGGTCGCAGCTGCCGCGGTGCGTCATCGACGCGATGCGCGAGTACATGGAGAAGTCGTTCGTGCAATTGCACGGCGACTATCCGCTCTCCAAGTGCGCGACCGCCGTCATTCCGCGGGCACGCGAGGTGGTGAAGGTCTTCCTCGGCGGGAACGAAGCCGCGGGCGGGCGGGCCGCGGGTTCGGCGATCGGGGCCGGGCTGGGCGATGTGTTCTTCGGCTCGTCGTCCACCGTGCTCTGTTATGAACTCGCCGCGGCGTACGCCGATGCTCGCGATGCATGCCGCAATCTCGACGCGGCTCCGGCCGATCTGCGGGAGCACTTCGCGAAGATCAGCGGCGATGGCCGAAGCGGCGGCACGCACGGCACGCTTCGCGATCGGCTTCTCTCCCGCGATCAGATCGTCGTCTGCACCGCCGGTCACGAAGCCAACGTCGGGCCGTGGATGCGGCTCGCGCTTCGTGGGTACACGATTGTGCCGTGGCATGTCGAACCGGCGCGAGACACCGGCGGGCCGCACGGGGCGGAGACCAACTGGCGGCCCTCGCTGGACACGCTCAAGAAGCTCGTGAACAGCCGCACGCTGTTGGTGCTGATGCCGCAGGTGTCGAACATTCTGGGCGAAGTCTGGGACGTGCGCGGGGCGGCGGAGATCGCCCACGCCGCGGGGGCTCGCATCGTGGTCGACGGCGTCGCCTACGCCCCGCACCGCGCGCCGCGGATGGGCGAACTGGGCTGCGATTGGTACGTCTACTCGACGTACAAGGTCTTCGGCCCGCATTTGGCCGCCATGTTCGGCACGCACGAGGCGATGGGCGAGTTGGTCGGGCCGAATCACTACTTCCTTGACAGCACGGTGCCGTACAAGTGGGAACTGGGCAACGCGAGCCACGAGGCCGCGGCGGGAGTGGCGGCGCTGTGGGATTTCATGTGCCAGCTCGCGGCGTTTGACGGCGGCGTCGCGTCGCCAGGGATGAGCAAGCCTCGCGATTGGTCGACGCCGCCGACGCGAGACATCGTTGATCGCGCCTTCGGCGTGGTGCGCGATCTTGAAGACAGGCACACCGCGCAGCTGATCCAGTACCTGCTGAGTAAGCCCGGTGTACAGATCGTCGGCCCGCGGCACGCCGACGCCCGTCGCGTCGGCACGATCTCGTTCACCAGCACGAAGGCCACGCCGGTGCACATCTCGCGGCATCTGGGCGAGCGCAACATCGCGATGCGCCAGGGCCACGCGTACTCCAAACGCCTCGTCGAGCAGCTCGCCACCGACCCGGCCCTGCACATCGACCCGGCCGTCGGCGTGGCGCGGCTGAGCATCCAGCACTACAACTCGCCGGAGGAGCTGGAGTTTGTGTGCGAGGCGCTGGATGAGATCCTGTAGAAGAACCCCACGCGCGAGCGTGGGGTGGGAGCGGCGTCGGGCCAGAGATGGACACGCAGCCGACCCTCCGCTTGCGCGGAGGGTTCGTGTTGCTCAGACGATCAGCATCGCATCGCCGAACGAGTAGAACCGATACCCACGCTCGATCGCTTCGCGGTACCGAGCGATGAGGCGTTGGACGCCGAGCGTGCCCTGGTCCGACAAGAGCGCGCCGACCATTGCGAGCAGCGTGCTGCGGGGCAGATGGAAGTTGGTGAGCATGCCGTCGGCCCAGCGGTAGCGGTACCCCGGCGTGATGAGGAGTTTCGTGTCGAGCGATGCGGGGGAGGAGACCGGGCTAGCCGTCGTTCCGGCCGTCAGGTTCTCAAGCGCCAGCGCGTAGCTCTCCAGCGTCCGCACGCTGGTTGTGCCCACGCCGATGACGCGCCGTCCCTCGGCCTTGGCACGCCGCACGCGTTCGATCGCGATCGGCGACATCGAGCACCACTCGCTGTGCATCGGGTGCTCTTCGACGATATCGACCTCGACGGGCTTGAACGTCCCCGTGCCGACGTGCAGCGTCACCTCGACGCGTTCGACGCCGAGGGTGTCGAGCGCCGCGAGTAACTCGGGCGTGAAGTGCAGTCCGGCGGTGGGGGCCGCGACAGAACCCTGATCCTTGGCGTACACCGTCTGGTAGCGATCGCGATCGCTCGCGCGTTCGACGGGTTCGTGGGTGTGTTCGCGGGCCTTCAAGATGTACGGCGGCAGGGGCGTATGTCCCACGCGATCGAGAATCGTCGCGGCATCGAGCGCCGGGCCCGCTGCGTCAGCACCTCCGCCCGGCTCGCCTTCAACGTGCACGCCAACCACCCACGCGCCGAGCTCGCTGGTGTCGCGCCGCAGCGGCACGAGCGACACGTTCGTGTCCACGCCACGCTCGTCGATCAGCCGGATGCTGGTATTCTCCCGCACCTTCTTGGCCCGCAAGAGTGCTGTCCACTCGCGGCCGTCGGCGCTGGCGGAGAGGAATAGCCCCTCGACGCGACCGCCGCTGTCCTCGCGACGCCCGACCAGCCGTGCGTGAAGCACGCGGGTGGCGTTGAAGACCATAGCGTCGCCCTTGCGGAGCAGCCGCGGCAGCTCCCGCACGATCGTGTGCTCGCGGGCGTCGCCGCTGGACCGGTCGATGACCATGAGCCGCGCCGCGTCGCGGGGGCTCGCGGGCTCCTTGGCGATGGCGGAGTCGGGCAGGTCGTAGTCAAGATCAGCGGTGCGCAGCACGCGGAATGGTTGGCACGCACGACGAACCCCACGCGCAAGCGTGGGGCCACGGCGATGTGACTCTCACCCGCCCACCACGTGCCCGCGGCCCTCCGCTCGCGCGGAGGGTTCGTCATCCAGCAGTCCGCGCTATTCTCTCTCGATGGCCTTCAAGCACTCCACGCTGCCCATGTGGCTGCAGGACGGGATCTCGGGCGCGCTGCGTTCGACGATCACGCTGCCGCTGTCCATGGGCCTGCGTCCGGCGGTCGGCGTGGGCCGCGGGGCGGGCCGCCTCTTTGCGACCCTGCCGTTCAACAAGCGGCATATTCGCCGAGCGGTGCAGAATCTGGACATCGCCTATCCCGACTGGCCCGCCGAGCGCAAGCGCGAGATGGCGATCGCCAGTTACGAGCACCTGATGCAGCTCGGCGTCGAGCTCGCATACACGCCACGCCTGGTCAACCACGACGGCTGGTCGCGTCAGGTCCGCCTTGGCGATGTCTCCGGTGCGCTCACGTCGCTCCTCCGCGGCGAGCCCTGCATCCTCGTCACCGGGCACTGCGGCAACTGGGAGCTCGTCGGCTACACCGTGAGCATGCTGGGCTTCCCGATGCAGGCCGTCTATCGCCCGCTCGACCTCAAGCCCCTCGACAACTGGGTCCGCGAGAGCCGCCAGAAGCGCGGGCTCACGCTGGTCTCGAAGTTCGGCGCGGTCCGTGAGCTACCCGAGGGCCTGCAACGCGGCGTGCCCGCCGGGCTCGTTGCCGACCAAAACGGCGGAGACTACGGCGTCTTCGTCCCCTTCTTCGGCCGCCTCACCAGCACGTACAAGTCCATCGGCATCCTCGCCATGCAGTTCAACGCCACCGTGATCTGCGGCATGGCCCGGCGGCTCAAGCCCGGCGAGCGCGCCGATGGCCCTGACACCATCGCGACACTCGGCGGTGATGACGAATCGCGCGATGGCATGAACTACGTCATCGAGCTCGTCGATCAGTTCGGCCCTGCCGACTGGGAGAGCCAGCCCGATCGGCTGTACTACATCACCGCGCGCTACCGGCGCTCGATTGAGAAGATGGTGCGACGCTCACCGGAGCAGTACCTGTGGATGCACCGCATCTGGCGCAGCCGCCCGCCGCACGAGCGAAAGGACCGCGAGTTCCCGGCGGCTTTGCAGGAGAAGATCCGGTCGTTGCCGTGGATGACCGAGCCGGATCTGCAGGCCATCATCGCTCGCAGCGATGAGGATCGCCGCATGATCCGCGAGAAGGAAGATCACGGCTTCCGTATCGCGGGTCAGTAGGAGCGGCTTCCACCCGGGCCCACCGGCGCACCGCGGGTGCCACTGCCCAGCGCTTGGCTGGGCAGTGCAGGGTTGTCGGTTCTTGAAGTGATCGCAGTGCCGACGCCGAGCCGTGGGCAGTGGCACCCGCAGTGCGCCGACTTCTCACTTCGGCTGCGTGCCGTTGGCGGGCGTCGGAGTGGTGGGGGTGG
>VYLH01000046.1_pt1 | contig 31764 bp, 21 predicted proteins | sample 5114361 | NCBI WGS metagenome assembly VYLH01 (sample SAMN12291772, study PRJNA351875) | freshwater metagenome | isolation source: freshwater lake | place: USA: Michigan, Kent Lake | collected 2013-08-15
CATCCAGACTTACCCAGGCCCACAAAGTCCCAACGAGCCCCGAGCGTAAGCGAGTGGGTCTTCTTCGTGCGGAAACACCCCCGCTCGCTCACGCTCGGGGCTCGTCAAGACACTGTGCTCACACTCCCCGCTTCCCCGCCTTGGTCCACCCGTGTCGAGCGATCAAGAACAGCGGCACGATCCATATGAAGTCGGTGAAGACCGCCGACGCCGCGAACGCCGGCGGCATGATCTTCATCACGTACACATTGTGCAGTACACCCAGGAACCCCAGCACCTTTGTGCCAAGCCCCACATACACCAACCCGCGGTGGGTCACCGGATCGGTCGATGCGATCGCGTAGCCGATCCCAAGAAATCCGATAAAGAAACCGAGCCCCGGCCAGAGGAACTCGTAATTGGGTCGTGCCAACCCCAGCCAGTCCCACCACGCGTGCGGGAGCGCTGACATAAACACGGCCCAACCCAGATTGTGCAGGGCGGCGATCCGCAGGGTCCAGGTCATCCACGCGGGCGTTTGGTCGCTGAATCGCATGGCCAATCTTTGCCGCTCTTCCGCCCGGCGCGAACCCGCCTGCGGCCGCCGGCGCTCCATCCCCGCACCCGCCGGGAAGTCCGGACCGTCGCGGCGAAAACCGCCGCCGGGACAGGCTCGGGGGTGATAATCTCAGGGTCACGGCGGAGCCGAAGCGTCGCCGGCGCCATCGCGCCGAGGACGCCGCAGGCACGGAGTGCGCCACGAATGAGCCGACAGCCCGATCAGCATCTGCACACACGCCGCGTTCTGCCCATCGCGCTCCTGCTCGTCTGCGGCTCCACGCTCGCCGCAGCGCAAGCGCCGCAGCAAGCCCAACCCACGCAGCCTCAGCCCACCCAGCCCCCGCCCGGCACGCCCGACCGCCCCGAGCAGGCCGACACGCCCACTCATTCCGACGCGCCCGCGACCGAGAAAGTCATTCCCAAGTGGAAGGGCCAGCAGCCCGCCACGCCCGGGCAAGGTGAAGGCACCCGACTCCCGCCCCGGGGCACGACGCCCGGCGTGCCCGCGACTCCGGCCAAGCCCGTCCCCGGTGCCAACGCGCCGGCGATGCAGGGCGCCTTCGGCGAGAATCCTGCCGCGAATCCCGGCGGCAACCCCGACCCCGCCAACCTCACGCCCACCGATCCCAACATGATCGAGTTGGCCGCCTTCACCGCGCCCGTCGAGCTCACCACGCTTGTCGACATGCTCGTCAAGCAGCTGGGCATCAACGTCGCCATCAAGGGCAGCCTCAGCGGCAGCGTCTCCTTCAACGCCCCCGTCTCTGTTCCCAAGGACCGCTTCCTCCGCCTCATCACCGCCCTGCTCGAGCAGCAGAACTTCACGATCACCAAGGAAGAAGACACCGGCTTCTACCTTGTCCATCCGCTCAACGAAGTCGGCGTCGGCATCGGCGGCGACCACGCCACGACCCGCGTCATCCCCACGCCAAACGTTCGTCCCAGCGCCCTCAAGTCCGCCATCGAGGCCCAGTTCGGCGGCGGCGGTGGGGGAGGCGGCGGCCCGATGATGAATCCCGGCAATCCCGGCGGCGGCGTGACCACCGGATCCGGCGCCCTGGGTCAGGCCGCGTACATCGATGAGCTCGGCGTGATTGTCATGACCGGCTCGGCCCGCAAGCTCGACGCCGTCGAGTCGATGGTCAAACTCCTTCTCGACGAGTTCAACAAGGCCAAGTTCCACCGCTTCGATCTCAAGTTCGTCGCCGCATCGGTCGCCCGCGAGCGTGCCCTGCAACTCATCGGCCAGGTCGGTCAGTCGCGGAATGCCGGTGCCATGAACATGAACGCGGGCGGCGATCCCGCCGCCGCCATGCCCAACATGGCCCCCGGTGGTCGCTCCGCCACCTTCGACAACCTGTCGGATCGCCTCACCATCGACCCTCAGGGCAACGCTCTCGTGTTCCGCGGCGTGCCCGATGAGATCAGCAAGGTCCGCGAGGTGCTCGAAGCCATCGACGTCGCCAGCACCCTCACCAGCACCAAGTACGAGGTCGGCCTCGCCGCCAAGCAGATCGCCGACCTCGCTCGCCAGCGCGGCTTGGGCGAGGTTACCACTATTGCCTCCACCGGCGGCCGCAACAGCAACCGTTTCCAGCAGGGCTTCTTCGGCGGCGAGTTCAACGACGGAAGTCAACGCAACCAAGGCCGCACTACCGCCGCCGCCGGCGGCCCCGTCATGGTCGTCGATGAGGACCGCGGTCTGATCATCTATTACGCCACCCCTGAGCAGCAGGAACTCCTCGCCGATCTCATCAAGGGCATCAACCTCGACGACGATATCGTCGTCGTGAAGGAGTACAAGCTCAAGTACGCCTCTGCCGAGAAGGTCGCCGAGGTCATCAACGGGTTGCTGACCAACCGCACGCCCGCGGCCGAATCGAGCCTGCTCCCCGGCTCCGGCAGCAACTCCACCAACGCCAACAGCCGCTTCAACCGCAACAACACCCAGCCGCAGCAGCAGCAGTCCCAGCAACCCGTCAACGTCAATCTTGGCCCCGACTTCGGCGGCGGTTCCGCCGCCGCGGGCGCCAACGAGGGCGGCATCGGCTTCAGCGGCGGACCCAACGTCTTCGTTCTCGCTGATAAGCCCAACAACCAGGTGCTCGTCAAGGCACCGGCCCGTCAGCAGCGCGAGTTCGCTCAGCTCATCGAGCGCATCGACCTCCGCCGCCCGCAGGTGCACATTGAGGCCCAGCTGGTCGCCGTCACCGCCGGCGACGACTATCGCCTCGCCTTCGAGACCCAGCTCATCAACGCCAACGGAACCGGTGGCATCCTCAACACCAGCTTCGGCCTCTCGTCCTTCCCGAGCGGCACCGGTTTCAACCAGGCCAAGACCGTCGCCACCGGGCTCAGCGGCCTGACGTCCGCTGTCATCAAGAGCCAGTACGTCCCCTTCGTGCTCAACGCTCTGGCCAACACCACCGACACCAAGATCCTCTCCAAGCCGTCGATCATGGTGAACGACAACGAGAAGGCCAAGATCGAGCGCGTCGATCAGCAACCGACCACTCAGGCCAACCAGGGCACGTCGACCACCACGACCAGCTTTGCCGGCTATGAAGACGCCGGCACCGACCTTGAGATCACTCCCCGCATCAGCGGGAATCTCGTCACCCTCGAGATCGCGGCGAATCTCTCCGCCTTCGAAGGCTCTGGCTCCGGCGGCATCCCCCCGCCGAGGAACAAGGCCGGCATCAGCAACAAGGCCGTCACCGTCCCCAGCGATATGACCGTCGTCATCGGCGGCATCACACTCAACACCCGCACCGACACCGTCCGCAAGGTCCCGCTGCTCGGTGATATTCCGCTTGTCGGCTACCTCTTCCGCGACACCAACAAGACCGAACGCAAGACCGTTCTCTACATCTTCATCACGCCGCGGATCATCAACGACCCCGGCTTCGAGGACATGCGTCTCCTCACTAGCGGCCCGCAGCAGCAGGTTGAGCTCGATCGCGACCTTCCGCCCATCAAGCCCGTGCTCGTTGATTTCTTTGTCCCACTTGAGAAGGGCGAGTCCGATCGCCCGACTCTGCACGCGCCGTCACAAGAGAAGAAGGCCCCCGGCCACGAGCCCATTCACTCCGACGACCCGCTCCCGCCGCCGCTGCCGCTCAAGTTGCCGGGAGCGGCGACGAAGAAGGAGTAGTGGAGCAGAGGACTTAGGTCTGAGGGCTTAGGTCTTCGAAAGACGCACTTCGACGACGACATTTCCGGTCCCTAAGTCCTAAGTCCTAATCCCTAAGACCCTCCCCGCTCAGTCCTTCCCCATGGCTCCCCGCCCCACCAACCTCCTCGCCAAGCTCCGCCCGGGCGAAGCGCCATCGCAGGCCAACGGCAAACCGAGCCCGGAGACCAACGGCGCCATCGTCGTTCGCGAGTGGTCCAGGGTCGCCGAGGCCTTCGGCGCTCTCCGCGTCACCGGCGAGCAACTGAAGGCGTTCCAGCAGACCGAAGGCTCGGACGAAGAGCCGTGGGACACGCTGCTCACGACTTTGGCGATGGACGAGCACGTTGCGCTTGAGCTGCTCGGCCGCCGCACCGGGCTCACGTTCTCCGCCGAGCCGCGTCTGACCGAGACCGCATCAAAGTTCTACGAGTTGGTTCCTCCCGACGCCGCCCGACGCCACCACGTCGCCGGCCTTGAGTCCGACGGCATCACCATGACCGTCGCCACGGCCCAGCCCTTCCAGCCCGCTGTCTTCAACATGCTGGAGGATCTCCTCCACATGCCGCTGAAGATCGTGCTGGTGCCCCGCGGCGCGGTCGGCAACCTCATCAACCGCGGCTACGAGCGTCGCCAAGACCTCGTCACCGAGATCATCGACGAATTGCCGCTCGACGAGCGCACGATCGCGAGTGTCGCCGGCAGCGTCGGCAGTGCGACGGATCTGCTGCAGCTCGCCCGCCAGACGCCCGTCATCCGCCTCGTCAACATGATCCTGTTCGAGGCACTCCGCCGCCGCGCCAGTGACGTGCACATCCACCCGATGGAGAACAAGCTCGTCATCCGCTTCCGCGTCGACGGCATGCTGGTCGATGCCTTCAGCCCGCCGCTCTCGCTCGCGCCCGCGATCAGCTCGCGTCTCAAGGTCATGACCGAGCTCGATATCGCCAACCGCCACAGCCCGCAGGACGGCCAGACCAGCGTCCGCATCGGCAGCCGCAAGATTGATATTCGTTTTTCCTGCATCCCCACGATCTACGGCGAGCGCTTGGTGCTGCGTCTCCTCGACCAGAGCCAGACCCAGCTCAGCCTCGACGCCGTGGGCATGACCAAGCACATGCAGGCCGAGCTGCTTGATCTGGTCGAACGCCCCACCGGCATCATCCTCGTCACCGGCCCCACCGGCAGCGGCAAGACGACGACGCTGTACGCCGCCCTCGGGCGCATCGACCGCACCAGCCGCAATGTGATGACGATCGAAGACCCGGTCGAATATCACCTCGACGGCATCAGCCAGATGCAGGTGAACGTGAAGCGTGGCGTCACCTTCGCCGCGGGCCTCCGCAGCCTTCTGCGTCAGGACCCCGACGTCATCCTCGTCGGCGAAATCCGCGACCCCGAAACCGCGCAGCTCGCGATCCAGGCGTCGCTCACCGGCCACTTGGTGCTGGCAACGCTGCACACCAACGACGCCCCCAGCGCGATCACGCGGCTTATCGACATCGGCGTCGAGCCCTATCTCGTCACCTCGACGCTGCTCGCCGCCATGGCCCAGCGCCTCTTGCGGCGCACGTGTCAGACCTGCCGCGGCACCGGCAGCCACGAGGATCGCGTCTGCGAGACCTGCGGCGGCAACTGCTACAAAGGCCGCGTCGGCGTCTACGAGATCATGAAGATGAACGACGAACTGCGGACGCTGACGCTCAAGAACGCCGACGCCGGCGCCCTCTTCGACGCCGCCCGCCGCGACGGCTTCAAGATGATGAAGGACGACGCCGCCGAGAAGGTCGCCCTTGGTCTCACCGATCAGGCCGAAGTCTTCCGGGTGCTGCACTGATCGCCGCTTTTGGTGGCGAAGACGTCCTGTCTGGGCTTGCCGGCGAAGCCCGGTGTATCACCGGCGGCACTTCGGTTTTGGCCGCCGCAACGCCCGAGAAGTCGGCGCAAAACCCCCAGCCGACCTGAACCCGACTCCCGTCCCGCACGTTCGATCAACGCCGGGGATTCACCTCGCCGATGCTATAGTCCGCTCCACGACTCGGACAGCCTCCGTCTCGTGGGGGTTTTGGGAGGGGGGTAGGCAGGCATGCCAACCCGAAAGGGCCCCGGCATGCCTCGCAGCGGCCTTGGAGCGAGTCGGACACACCGTGGTGCCCGGCAGGAAAAGGAACAGGTCCAGGGCCCTCGGGCCTCCGGAGTTCGAGTCGTGCGGATCTGCATCCCCGGCGGGTCGGGGTTCATCGGCCGGTACTTCCACGAGCAGCTGACCGCCAAGGGTCACGAGGTCGTCATTCTCGACCTCATCAAGCCCGAGTGGGATACGACGGGTGTGGGTGGCAAGCCCTCCGCCTTCTTCCACGGCGACATCCGCGACCCCGCCATCGTCCAGCGCGCCATCCGCGGCTGCGACCGCGTGCTCAACCTCGCCGCCGCCCACCACGACTTCGGCATCGCCGAAAAAACCTTCTTCGACGTCAACGAGAACGGCGCCCGCGTCCTCTGCGACGCGATGGACAAGGAAGGCATCAAGGAAGTCGGCTTCTACTCCACCGTCGCGGTGTTTGGCGATGCGCCCGAACCCCACCACGAAGACGCGCCCAAAGTTCCCGTCTCCAACTACGGCAAGTCCAAGCTCGCCGGCGAAAAGGTCTACGAGGCATGGGTGAACAAGGGTGATGGCCGCCGCGCGCTGGTCATCCGTCCGACTGTGACCTTTGGCCCCCGCAACTATGCGAACATGTACTCCTTGATCCGCCAGATCAAGAGCGGCAAGTTCGTGCTCGTCGGCGACGGCAGCAACATCAAGAGCCTGTCCTACGTCGAGAACATCGTCGACGCGACGATCTTCCTCTGGACCAAGGACGGCCGCAAGAACTGGGATGTGTTCCACTTCGTCGACAAGCCCGACCTGCAGAGCCGCCAGATCAGCGAGCAGGTGTACGTCTCGCTCGGCAAGGCGCTGCCCAAGTTCCACATCCCGCTGTCGGTGGCGTGCCTCTTGGCGCTGCCGTTCGACATCGTGATCAAGCTCACCGGCAAGAACCTTCCGGTGTCGAGCGCCCGCATCAAGAAGCTCTTCGCGATGCAGACCAAGTTCGAGGCCCAGAAGATCCTCGACGCCGGCTTCCGGCCGAAGATCCCCCTGGCCGGCCCTGACGGCGGCATCGACCGCATGGTGAAGTGGTACCTTGCCGAAGGCCAGCACAAGAAGGCCGTGTGGCACTTGCCGCCGCCGGAAGTGCAGCGGTTTGGGAGCGCGGACGCGAGCGCCGCATCCAGCACGGGCACGAGTGGCGCCGTGAGCGCCGCGTAATCAACGCAGCATGATGAACGACGGGGGCTGGGCCTTCCAGGCCCCGCGCCAAGATCACCAGTAGGACCGGCTTCCAGCCGGTCCGCCTCAGTCTTTCGTCATGACTTGCATCTGACGACGAGCCCCCGCCGCCACTACAGGCTCGCGACACGATCTGGCCGCCGATTCTTCGAAGATCGCGCAATAAGCGTTCGAACGCCACGTCCATCATCCGGACCAGCCCTGCGCATCCGTTAAGCTGCAACCGCGATGTCTTCAAGAATCTCGCGTCACGCTTGTTGAACACATCCCCGAGCGACCAAGCCTTTCGAGCACCACCATGCCCTTCACCCACCTCGCCCCTATCCTGAATGTCCGCGATGTTGCCGCCAGCGTCGCGTGGTTCGAGAGCTGGGGCTGGACCCGCGCGTGGATGTGGTACGACCAGGTCGGCCGCATGGACACCGATCCTGAGTTCGAGAAGCTGAAGCGTGCCAAGGAGGTTGGCACGCCGAGCTTCGCATCGGTCTGTGCGCGGCCTTTGCACTCCGACCAGAACTCAGCCATCTTCCTCTGCCGCAACGGTCAAGGCGGGCGCGAGGACGCAGGTCTGATGCCCGGCAGCCCCGGTGCACCGCAGCGCGACTACGAAGCCCACTCCAAGGGCGTGTGGATGAGTGTCTTCGTGTCGAACGTCGATGAGATCCACGCGACATGCGTGCGGCTTGGTTACGAAGTGCTCATGCCGCCGAAGAACGAGCCCTGGGGCGTGCGGGAGTTCCACCTGCGGCATCCCGATGGGCATGTGTTTCGGGTAAGCGGGGCAATCGTGGCCTGAGATCGGAGGAAATCAAGGCGATTGCGTTCGGAACAGGCATCGTTTCGGAGTGTGAATCATTTCTCACTCGCGGCTCTTGAGAGTTTCTTAAAGTCATCTTCGTTGACGTGATCGCCACGCCATGGTAACGTCCGACGGTACGGACGATCATTTGAAACGCAAAGAGAAGCCAACATGAAAAATGCAGGGACGCGTTCAGGCTGGTCTTCCCGATCCATCCGCATGGCAGGCGGCAGCATGATTGCTTCTGCCGTACTGATCGGGCCGGTTGTGCTAGCACAACCGATCGTCGCCCAGAGCCGATTCGATTCGACATCCGAAGGCTGGGTAGTTAACTGGTTTCTCGACACGCAGCTTTGCAACCCGCTCGGCACGGGCAGTGGGACACTCTCTTCGAATCGGCTAGCCGTTGGCGGGAATCCCGGGGGGTTCCTTCGTCACGGAGAGCCCGGGGGCTTTGGCGTTTCGTACTTCCGCGGACCTGCGTCATTTCGAGGCGATCTATCGGCGGCGTTCGGCGGCGTGCTGAGCTTGGACCAGCGCATCAACGGTGCGCCGAACACCACATCAGAGGAGTTGCAGCTGCAGGGCGCTGGAAGGTCGCTCGTGACCAGCTTGCCGGTGCCAGGTCGTGACTCGTGGAAGCGGCTCCGCGTGCGTCTAGCCCCCGGCGCCTGGCGGGTGAACAGTTGCACCGGGCCGCTCGCGACGGAGGCTGAAATCAAGGAAACTCTCGCGAATGTCACCGGCCTTTTGTTTCGCGCTGAGCATGTTTCGGGAGTCGAGAACGACGACCTCGATAATGTCATCCTTGCCGGTCCCGCATCAGTACCAACGAGCACTTTCGATTCGGACATCGAAGGGTGGGCGATCATCAACGATGCGACGCTCTCCTGGGATGCCGCTTCGGGGGTCCCTGCTGGGTGCCTGAAGGCCGTTGATCAGCGGCAGGGATTGGGCTACGCATTCAAGGCGCCTGCGAAGTTTCTGGGCAACCAACTCGCTGCCGTTGGAAAGACTCTAGAGATTGATTTTCGAGCCGATCCAGCAAGTGATTTCGTGCCAAACGTCGGCTTTGTGTTCTTTAGCAACGGGCAGAAGTCTTTGGAGTATCACGAGCCCAGTCCGATCGCTGGAAACGTTTGGCGCTATCACGCGATTCCTATCACGCCAAGCCCTGCGTGGCGGCGATCGTCCGATCGCTTGCCCGCAACCCAATCAGATTTCGAGGAAGTGTTCTCCACCCTGACCAGTTTCACGATCCGAGGCGAGTACCGAGACGGTGGAGAGACCGAGTGGGTTGACAACGTGGTGCTCGGCTCGTGCGTTCCATCTGCAGTAATCACGTCGCCAGATGTTTCCGTCTGCGCAAGAACGTCGGTAACACTCGCTTCTGCAGCTGGCGGAGGAGGTCCATACACATACAGTTGGCGTGCGAGGAATGTTCTGCTGAGCAATGGCGGCCGAATCAGTGGAGCAGATGGACCGGTACTGAGCGTGGCGGATGCCACTGCCGCTGACGCAGGAAGCTATGAGTGCGTTGTGTCGACGGTGTGCGGCGTCGTCGTCAGTAACGTCATCACTTTGCGCGTCTGTGCCTCAGACCTCAACTGCGATGGCCAAGTTGATGATCAGGATTTCTCGATCTTCTCAGTGGCCTACGACATTCTGGAGTGCTCTTCTCCAGCCATGGGCTCGAATTGTCCTGCTGATCTCGATAGGGACGGTGCAGTTGATGACGCCGATTTTGGCCTGTTTCTTATGGCGTATGATCGACTGCTTTGTCCGTAGTTTTGTGAATCATGTCGTGGCAGATCTGCCGTGAGGCTCAAAAGCGTGGCGTGTGCACAGCGCGACCATTCTTCACGGACACACGAGCGTGTTGTACCCATCCGCGAACGCCACGAAATCCGTGTCATCCACTTGCCCGTCCACGTTCTGATCGGACAGGCACAGCGCCGGCCCCGGGCTGCACAGGAGCGTGTTGTACGCGTCGGCGAAGATCACGAAGTCTGAATCGTCCACCGAGCCATCGTCGTTCAGGTCGCTCGGGCACGAGCGCTGGAGCATCGTCAGGTCAAGGTCGGGCTGATTCACCGTGCCGTCGCCGTTGAGGTCGTAGAGGTGCTTGATACCGGCGATTGCAGCGGTGCCGCCCCAGCACTGCGTGAGCGCCGTCAGGGCCTTCACGCCGATCTTGCGGCTCTCGCCGAAGTGCCAGCGGAAGAACTCCGCCTTGAACAGCGTCCAGTCCGTCGCGTTGATGAACCCGTCGGCGTTGTAGTTGTACCGCGCGTTGCCGCCCGCCGAGCTCACCGGCGTGCCGCTGTAGACGGCTTGGAACGACTGCCAGTCGGTCGAATCGATGTAGCCGTCGTTGTTGAAGTCGCCGCGCTGCTTGGTTGCGGTGGCGGTGACGAAGTTCGCGAGCGTGGTCTGGTTGGCGACCACCGTAAACGTCGGACCGCTGAAGAAGATCCAGTCCTGGATGCCCACGCCGGTGGTGCCGGTGGCGTTGCTGCACGCGGTGAGCTGGTTGGCGAGGGTCGGATGGCCGCTGGTGGTGTCGGTGTAGAGGCTGGCGATCACGCGCCGCCCGGCGGCGTTGGCCTTCACCGTGTTCAGGTCGTTGGTGATGCCGGTCGTCGTTGAGTTGTACACCATCGGGGCGAGCCAATCGATGTAGCCGTTGGTCGCCCACGCCTTCCAATCCTGACACTTCGTCGTTTCAGGATTGGCGAACATGGCGGCGGAGAACTCGACGCTTGCGTCCTCGCCGTCGATGCCCAGCTTCATCTGCCGAGCCGCTTCGGTGATTCCTGCCTTGCGCCAGTTCAGGAAGTTGGTGTACTGCGTGCCGGTGCCGCCGCTGGTGGTGATGGCCTTGAGCAGCGGGTCGTTGTTGGCGCCGTAGATCGCCATGAACGCGTTGCGGCTGTAGGTGTCGAACGACCACGGTGCCGGGTTGGCGTCGCCGGTGTTGTCATCGAGGGCGTAGCGGTGATAGTCGGTCATCACGCCCCAGATGCCGGGGTAGGTCGAGAGCTCCGCGAAGTAGTTCCGCAGCTTGGCCTGCAGGCCCGGGTGCGCAAGGTTGCCGAAGACCTGTCCCGCGGTGCCGTCGCCGCCGCCGGCGAGGGTGTTGGAGGAGATGGCCTTCCACTCCGGGTTGCCCTCGCTTGCGCCGGGAGCATTGACGGTGAAGTTGTACGCGCCGGTGGAGCCGAACTGGAGGTACGCGCTCTCGCACCAAGCGTGGACGCGGATGCCGTAGCGGGCGGAGCGGACAATGGCTTCCTGCAGGTAGTCGTACCCGAACCGCGCGTTGAACACGCCGGGCTTGCCGGTGCTGACGCCCCAATAGAGCGTCTCCAAGAAGAGGTCCGTCGCTCTCGCGTTGGCCATGTTGGCGAGGTTGCCTTCGAGGCCGCTGGTGCCGGTGAGCGAGGCGGGCGGGCGGAGATAGACGCCGCGGACTGGACGCGTCGTGCGATAGGTCTGCGCGAGCGCGATGTTCGCTCCGAGCGCCAGGCCAGCAAACGCAAGGGCGGCCGCGGCGCGGCGGGAGATTGTGGTCGTCATGCGAATCAACTCCTCCATCGAGATCGGCCGCGAAGGGACAGACATCTCCAATCGCAAGCCCAGCAATTCCAGACAGTAGTATCTTCGGATCAGGGAGAATACTGATCCTGTCAAGTTGCCTTCTCGGACCGACAAACGCCAAAAAGGACAGCGGCCCGGGGGAGTTGTGTCCGGGCCGCCGTCTGGAGACACTGCGGGAGTTGGAAGGGTGAGGACTGTGGATTGAGTTTGGATCGAGACAGAGGCGAGAGAGCATTTCTCGACGAGCCCCGAGCGTGAGCGAGTGGGGAACAAATGGTGGGGGTGCCTGGAGGAGAGAGAGATGACAGGCGACCCACTCGCTGACGCTCGGGGCTCGTGAAACGAGCCGAGTCGAGCCAGATCGAGGTCGATCGGAGCACGCGGATTCCGCCCGCATACTCCTCATCGCCCCAATCCCGCATCAGCGGCGGCGGCGGCGGATCGCGATCAGCCCGGCGCCCGCGAGCACCATCGCACCCGACGGCGAGGGGATCACCTCGACCCGCCAGTTGTCGATGCCGCACTCGGTGTTGAACGTGCCGCTGGTGAGCGTGCCGCTCGAGTTCCCGCGCCAGAAGCCGAACTGCATCACGCCGCCGGCGATTGAGAAATCGGGGTTGTTGCCCGCGAAGATGTTGCCGACGTTGTCGATCTCGTAGAAGTCCGAGGCGACCAAGCCGCCCGCGGGGTTGGCGGTCCAGTTGCTGTAGCCAGAGAAGGGCATGACGAGGATCGGGTTGCGCTGCAGGTAGGTGCGCCCGCTCTGGATGATCACGCATCCGGAGCCCTGACCGTTGCCGCCCTGGTTGAGGAAGTTCTTCGAGTCTTCGCTGTAGTTGATCTGGGTGATCGCGCCCGAGCCGGGGTTGTAGAACGCGAAGTTGTTCATGTGCACACCGACCACAGCCGAGTTGGCACCGTTGATGCTCAGCGAGTTGCGGATGATGCGATAGGTGCCGAAGTTGCCGCCGACGGGCATCTGGAACCCGTTGGCGAAGCTGCCAGCGCCGCCGGCGTTGGTGATGGTCGTCAGCGACCAGTCCGAGTTGTTGAAGACGCCGTCGAAGAACACGACGGCCTGGGCGTTGACGGTCGCGAGCGCAGAGATACCAGTGGCCACGGTGGCGAGGGCGATGCGGTTCATTGTCTGTCTCCTATGAAAATCCTGAGCGGGTCGGGCGGTACACAACTCCCCGACAGACAGACTTCACCCCCCGCCGACCAATCTTGCAGCCCGTGACGAAAATTTCCGTGACGCCCCGGCTCGCTCCGTGTTCGCGCTCCCGGCGACGAGACACCGCTCGTAAACTCCCCGATGCAGCGCCCTGGCACCGATGAAAACAACGTCCAGATGTCCGACATCCTCTGCGACTTTTGCCGCCGCGAATGGACCATGGAGCGCCCGATGGTCGAAGGCCATCGCGGCTCGTGCATCTGCGGCGACTGTCTCCGCGTCTCCTACGCCGCCCTGGTGCTCGAGAAGCAGGGCAACGCCCCTGCTGGCTACCTCTGCACGCTCTGCCGGGAGAATCGCGATGAGGTCGGATGGGTGCCGCCGGTGATTCCGGCCGACCAGCCCGCCGACCAACCGCTGGCCGCCTGCCGCCGGTGTGTCAATCAGTCCGCCGCCGTGCTCGCGAAGGACAAGGAATACGGGTGGGCCAAGCCGACCAAGGCCGACGCCGGGGCCTAGAAGGCCCCGCCCCAGCGAATCCCTCAATCCAAAAAGAACGACGGAATCGAATCTTTCGACTCGATCCCGCCGGTGGTGTAGAACAGGCACGTGTGCAGCCGGACGGCTCCGGGTAGGGAGCCAGCCAGCGGGGAAGCAGGGAGGTGCTTCCAAGCACAACAATGCCACCAACCCCCGGATTTGCCAGTTTTTTTCCCGGACGGCATTCATTTGTCGTTGACAATCGACGGGTTTGTTGCTCGGGGAGGTTGGGTTCACCCAAGACCGGATAACACGCCCCTCACGCCTCATCCGAGCCTGATTTTTCGGACGCGACCCGCGTTACCTCTGGCTCGCAAGCCTGCCCGGCGGCGGCCATGACCCCTCGACCAGCCACCCCGGGAACCGATTGCACTCTCCCCAGAGCCCGGAAACCGGCCGCGCCTTCACCTAGAATCGCGCGTTTTCCGTGGTTCGTCCTCCACGACTTCCCCGAGGTTCGCCCTCCATTCGGAGCCCCATCATGGTCACCCCCGCTACCCCGTCCACCAATGTTCGCGAGGTCCTCGGCGCCGATGCCGACGCCCTGCTCAAGTATGAGTCCAAGACCGTCAGCAAGTCCCAGCTCCACCTGCCGGGCCCGGACTTCATCGACCGCGTCTTCAGCCAGACCGACCGCAACGGCCCGACCCTCCGCAACATGCAGCTCCTGCTCAACACCGGCCGCCTCGGCGGCACCGGCTTTGTCTCGATCCTGCCCGTCGACCAGGGCATCGAGCACTCCGCGGGCGCGTCGTTCGCTCCGAACCCCGCGTACTTCGACCCCGAGAACATCGTGAAGCTCGCCATCGAGGGCGGCTGCAACGCCGTCGCCTCGACCCTCGGCGTGCTCGCCTCGGTCAGCCGCAAGTACGCCCACAAGATCCCGTTCCTCGTCAAGTTCAATCACAACGAGATGTTGACCTACCCCAACATCTTCAAGCAGTCCTACTTCGGCTCGATCCGCCAGTGTTACGAGATGGGCGCGGCGGCCGTCGGCGCGACGATCTACTTCGGCAACGACTCCGCCCGTGACGAGATCGCCTACGTCTCCGACATGTTCGAAGAGGCCCACAGCTACGGCCTCGTCACCGTCCTCTGGTGCTACACCCGCAATGCCAACTTCAAGGTCAAGGGCGCCGACGGCAAGAGCGTCGACTACCACGCCTCGGCCGACCTGACCGGTCAGGCCAACCACCTTGGCGCGACGATCAAGGCCGACATCATCAAGCAGAAGCTCCCCACCAACAACGGCGGCTACGCCGCACTGAACACCGGCGGAAGCGCGTACGGCAAGTGGGACAAGCGGGTTTACACCAACCTCTGCGGCAGCGACGAAGCCGGCCACGGCGGGCACCCGATCGATCTGTGCCGCTACCAGATTCTGAACAACTACATGGGCCGCGTGCCGCTGATCAACAGCGGCGGCGAGTCCAAGGGCGCCGGCGACCTGCAGGAAGCCGTGGCGACGGCGGTGATCAACAAGCGCGCCGGCGGCATGGGCTTGATCTCAGGCCGCAAGGCGTTCCAGAAGCCCATGGCCGATGGCGTGAAGTTGCTCAACGCGGTGCAGGATGTGTATCTGGATAAGAGCGTTACGGTGGCGTGATTGGCGGTCGCGCAACGCCGCGATCGGTGCATCGCATTCCGACGAAATGAAAACCGCGGGGCTCTGAGCCCCGCGGTTTTTCGTTGACGGCGCGGCTCCCTACTTCGGCGTGGCTTCGGTCTTCGGATCGGTCATGGGGGGAGTGTAGAAGAAAAGGATCGGAGCATGCGAACAAGATGTAGAGTGGCGGCGCGGCAATGCGGAGCTGCCGATGCACCGCCGCGGCGGCAAGAGAGTTGCTCATGCACGCGGAAGCCAGCTTGAAGCTCTCATCGCCCGGTAATGGAGTGTCAAGACAAAAGAATCACAGCCGAGCGAAAGGGCCAGGAATCCCATAAAGGCCTCATCTGCCGGCAACGCCTGACGTCTCGCTCGCAACAGCTTGTCCAATCATCCTATCGCAACTCCTTGGTGAGCCATTTAATCTGCTCGGCAATGCGTTGCAGGCCTTCGGTCGCAATGGGGTCCAACCTTTGATCTTCGGCAAGCGAGCGGATTGTCGCCACGCCCGGAAAGTGGACGTTATCTCTTTCTTGCGTTGCAGTTCGAGCCGCTTGGCGCAACACGTATCCGATGAATGCTGAGCGCGAACGCTCACTGGTGTTGACGCGTACCCCAGTGTTCCAGTCCCTGATCGCTGTCACGTACTCTGTACATGCAAGGAACCCCGGATCATCAGCACCAAACGCTTCAGCACGAATTCGCTTGGAGGCGTCGAGTACGGCCAGTGCGGCATCTGTCAAATTCGCTTCCGCCAGACATTCGGCTTTAATTAGCAATGCCTCAGACAATACCGTGCTGTCGATGCCGAATGCCGCTTGCGATCGGTCGCATTGAACCGCTGCCAACGCGGATGCTTCTTCGATCTTGCCGACGCAGAGCAGAACGCGGCACATCAGCCTCGTGGACTCGACCTGCGCCAGAGACCCACTTCCATCAGCCTCGCCTCGCTCCTGGATCGCTTCATTCAATACATGACCTATTCCTTCGGTCATGAATGAAGGAGTAGCGACCAAGACTTCACCGATCAACTCTCGAGCCGATGCTGAAGCCCTTGGAGAAGACGGGAACCCATCCTTCAACGTCCAGCTCGCGCTCTCGATGGACTGGGTGAGCCTTGACCGGAAATCGTCAAGAAGCTCCTGCATACGTTGGTCCCCCGCAATCGCCACATTGATAGCGGCGGCATACTCGAATACTCCGGAAGACCGAGACGATCGAACTTCCCCGATCTTGCGAAGGTGCTCTGAAAGTGCGACACGCTGCGAAGTCGCATGCTCGGCCTGCCTGAGAAGCAACAGATTCCGCTCCGCGGTGCGCCATGCGTCGTAAATGGTGATCATTGCGGCAAGTAGAACCGCGGAGATCGCGATACTTGAATGCACAGCAACTTTGTTCCGCTTCACAAACTTGCGCACTAGGTATGCCCGGCTTTCGGGGGCGGCCTCAAGCGGCGCGCCGTCGAGGTACCGGCGCACGTCTGCTCCGAGCGACTCGGCGCTCGCATAGCGCCGGGCTCGGTCCTTCCGCAAGGCCTTGAGCGGGATCCACTCGAGTTCGCGGCGGAGTTCGCCCGCGATCTTGTCGCGGTCGGCTTGGCGGGCCTTGGCAATCGATGTGCCGGTCGCGTCGTCGGCGGTGCTGAGTTTCGTGCTGGGCCTCGGCGCATCCACCTCGCGGATGATCCGCTGAATCTCGGCGTAGCCCGCAGCACGCAACGACCGGTCGTCAAACGGCAGCGTGCCGCTGAGCAACTCGTAGAGGACCACGCCCAGCGAGTAGACGTCGGTCCGCGTGTCGATGTCGGTGGCACCCATCTCCGCCTGCTCGGGGCTCATGTACTCCGGCGTACCGATGATCTGCCCCTGCTCGGTGAAAATGGTCTTGTCGGTGAGCGTGCGGCTGATGGCCTTGGCGACGCCGAAGTCGATGACCTTGACGATGGACGTGCGGCCCTCGCCGCCCGGGGCGACGAGGATATTGGAAGGCTTGATGTCACGATGGATGATGCCCTTCATGTGCGCGTGCTGCACGGCTTCGCACACCGAGACGAAGAGTTCCAGCCGCTGCTTAATGGTGAGCCGGCTGCGGTCAGCGAAGGCAGTGATCGGCTCGCCCTTCACATACTCCATCACGAAGTAGGGCAGGCCGCGCTCGGTGACGCCGCCGTCGAAGACCTTCGCGACGTTCGGATGATCCATCACCGCCAGCGCCTGGCGTTCCTGATCGAAGCGGGCAACAACCGCCTTCGAATCCATTCCCGGCTTGATGATCTTGATGGCGACGCGCTGGACCATCGGCTCCCGGCGTTCGGCGAGCCACACGGTGCCGAAGCCGCCTTCGCCGATGAGTTCGAGCAGGGTGTAGGGGCCGACGCGGTCGCCTGGCTTGGAGCGGTTCGCGTCGCGGTCGAAGTGCCCGGAATGGTTCTGCGTCGGCATCTCGCCGGAGATGCCGCGGGTCTGTGGGTCGGAGCCGTCGGCGGTGGGGCCGGAGGTGTTCGAGCTGTCCATGGCGGCAGTTTACCGAAGTGTGCGCCTCGGCGGCCGCTGGCGTGGCCTTGATCGGGGTACCGCTACTTGCCCTCGCCCTTCGCCTTCCACTCCGCCGCCTTTGCGCCGAAACCCTTCCCCGGCTCGGCTTTCTCGCGGTCAAGATAGAACGACTCGATCTGAATTCTCATCTGGGTTGCCACATGGCTCGTGGGGCCTTGGATGCGTTCGATGATCGCGTAGGCCTCGAGCAACGCGGCCTCGGCTTCCGAGAAGCGGTTGAGCGACGCGAGGCAGGCGCCGTACCAGCCCAGCGCGTACGCCGTGCCGGGGTTGTCGGCTGAGAGCGAGCGCCGCGAGGCATCGACGGCGCGTTTGAGCAAGACCAGAGCTTGCTCGAACTTGCCTCGCCCGCGCAGCAGGTTGCCGCAGTTGGCGATCGACACGATGGTGTCGGGGTGATCTTCGCCCAGCACGCGGGCGCTGACCTCCAGCGAGCGGAACGCGAGCGCCTCGGCCTCGTCGAGGCGGCCTTGCTGCTTGTACATCGTCGACAGATTGCTCATCGAGGCCAGCGTGTCCTTGTGCTCCTCGCCCAGGATCCGCAGCCGCGTGTCGAGCGCGTTCTTGGTCAGTTCCGCGGCACGGGCGATGCGGGCCTTGCTCCGCTCCGACGCGCCGCCGTCGCCGTTCATCGACGTCCAGTACAGCATCCACCCCATGTCGCTCTGCAGCGCGATCGAGAGAGGGTGTTCCGGCCCCGTCAGCTTCGACTGTGCCGTGATCGCTTGTTCGTACAGCGCCTCGGACTCCTCCACGTTGCCCAGGTCGGCGTTCGCGATAGCCAGCATGTTCATCGCGCCGATCGTCAGCGGGTGCAGCGGACCCGGCGACTTCATGCGGGCGTCCAGCAGTTCACGGGCGATCTCCGCCTGCTCCTTGGCGCGGTTCTGCAGCAGGCAGAACTGGCCGAGCACATCGAGCGACGCGAGGGTCACCGGATCGGTGCGGCCGAACAGCTTCTCGTGCTGCGACAGCGCCTCCCGTGTCCGCGCCTCGGCCTCGCTCGAGCCGGATGTCACCATCCACAGGCACAGCGCGTTGCGGGCCTGCGCCGTGTCGCGGTGGTCGGGCCCGAGTTCCTTCAGTCGGATCTCGTACGTTCGTCGCGCGTGCGGCTCCGCCGCGTCGAACACTCCCAGCCCCGAATAGGTCCTTCCCAGCGTCTCGTGCAGCCGCGCCGCCACCAGCGGCCGATTCGCAAAGCGCGCGTCGATGTTGCCCGATGACTCATCGAGGAGCGCCCGCACCGTGACGTCTTTGCCCTTGGACAAAGGGTCCGCCGCGGCCAGCATCTCGTTCAGGAAGTCCACCGTCGCTTCAGATTCGGCCAGTCGCGTGCTTGCGGCCCGTTCGGCGCTGCCGGCGCGGCGTGCCGATTCCAGGGCCTCCGCCGCGCTGCGCTCCGCCGACGCCCGCTCCCGGCGTGCCTCGAACAGTGCCAACGTTGTACCCAACACGCCCGCAACCAGCGCCGTCGCCACCGCGCCGCCCGCGATCACGGCCACGCGGTGCCGGCGCAGCGTCTTGCGCATCCGGTACGCGCGGCTCGGCGGGGCCGCGAGCACCGCTTCGCCCCGCAGATGCCGCTTCACGTCCTCGGCCAGAAGCGCCGGCGAGTCGTACCGACGATCGCGCTCCTTCTCGAGTGCCTTCATCACGATCCAGTCCAGCTCACCGCGGAGCGTGCTGGCAAGATCTGCGGCTCGCGTTCCGCGATGGCTCGCTTCTGCTTCACCGACTCGCCCTGCCCTCTCACTCGGCCGCGGCGGATCGACCTCGCGGATGATCCGCTGCACCTCCGCGTACCCCGCGCTCCGCAGCGTCGCCGACTCGAACGGCAGCTTGCCGCTCAACAGTTCATACAACACCACGCCCAACGAGTACACGTCGGTCCGCGTGTCGAGATCGCGAGCGTCCAGGCTCGCCTGCTCCGGGCTCATGTACTCCGGCGTGCCCAAGAGCGTGCCCCGCTCGGTGAAGATCGTGTGATCCGTCGCCTGCTGTGTGATTGCTTTGGCGATGCCGAAGTCAATCACCTTGATCTGTACGGAGTCCGGCAGCCATCCCTTGGTCGCGCCCGGTGCGTCCGTCCGTGCCGCCAGCACGTTGCTCGGCTTGATGTCGCGGTGGATGATGCCCTTGTGGTGCGCGTGCTGCACCGCCTCGCACACGGCGATGAAGAGTTCCAGCCGCTCCGCGATCGTCGCGTTGTGGGCATCGCAGAATCGTGTCAGCGGCTCGCCCTTCACGTACTCCATCACGAAGTACGGCAGGCCGCGATCCGTCACCCCGCCGTCGAACACCCGTGCCACGCCGGGATGATCCATCACCGCAAGCGTCTGCCGCTCCTGCTCGAAGCGAGCGACGACCGCGCGCGAGTCCATCCCCGGCTTGATGATCTTGAGCGCCACCCGTTGCACCATCGGCTCGCGCCGCTCGGCGAGCCAAACCGTGCCGAAGCCGCCCTCGCCGATCATCTCGACCAGCGTGTACGGCCCGACGCGATCGCCCGGCAGCGAGAGGTGCGTCTCGTGGCGCGTGTGCGGCGCCTCGTCTCTGGTCGGCATCTCCTGATCGATCCCGACCACACGTTTACCGGCGCCGCCTGCCGTCGGTCCGGATGTGTTCGGATCACTCATGGGCGGAGTCTATCGAATCGCGGCCGGTGACGGACGCTTGCTTCATCCGGTGCTCTGCATCGCCGCGGCCACCGCGCTGACGCTTTGGAAGAGCAGCTGCTCGATGGTGCCGCGGTCGTGGTCCGGAGCGTTCCGGCGTCGGGCCAGCAGCTCGATCTGGATGAGGTTCAAGATGTCCGTCCACGCGTTGCGCTCGCGGATCGAGCGTGCGATGATCGGCGACTCTTCCTCGAGCGATGTCCGTCCGCTGATCCGCAGCACCGCCTTGACCGCCGCGGCGTGCTCGCTGGCGAGCATCTCGAAGAATCGCGTACCCACCTTGGTCGATTCACCCGTGCCACCAGTCGCATAACGCTTCACGATGGCCAGCCGCGCCCGCAGCAGCTCCAGCGTTGCGTTGTCGACGACGGCGCGGAACCACGCGCTGCTTCGGTACTCCGCCGCGAGCAGATCAAGCTCGACCTCGTTCAACCGCCCGATTGAGGTGCCAAGGCCGTACCAGCTCGGTGCCAGGCACCGCATCTGCACCCACGTGAAGACCCAGGGAATCGCGCGGAGCTGATCGAACCCGCTCTGCGTGCCGCCTGCGCTGCCCAGGCCCGAGCCTTCGGCCCGCATCACTGGGCGGCTCGCGATCGGAAGCCCCGCGATCGGCCCGATCGGCCCCGCGTTCACGAACCAGTGCCAGAACTCCGGATCGTCGATCAGCCCGCGATACGCCGCCATCGACTCGCGGCTGAGCTGCTCGAACAGGGCCGCCAGCTGCGGCGATCGTTCCAACTCGTGCTGATCGGCCGACGCGATGAGCGCCGCGTGCACGATCTGTTCGAGGTGTCGTTCTGCGATCGCGCCCATCGCGTAGCGGAAGGAGATCACCTCGCCCTGCTCGGTGAAGCGGATGCGTCCGGTGCGCGCGGGTGCCGGCGCACCGAGGATTGCACGCCCCGCTCGCCCGCCGCCACGGCCAATCGTTCCGCCGCGGCCGTGGAAGAACCGCAGCAGGATCCCGCGGGATCGCACCGCGTGGGCGACGCGACGCTGCGCCTTCTCGAGCGCGAGGTTCGCCATCAGGAACCCGCCGTCCTTGTTCGAGTCGCTGTAGCCGAGCATGATCTCCTGCACCGGGGCGCGATACGGCGATGCCGCCGGAATGTCGCTGGGCACAAGCGACTCCAGGTGCGATCGGTACAGCGGCTCGTCCAGCATCGCCGAGACAAGACCTTCGCCCCGCTCCAGATCGTCGATCGTCTCGAGCAGGGGCACCACGTGCAGATCGCTCTCGAGGCGAACGCCGGCGCTCGTGCGCACCGCTCGCGTCAGCCCCGCTTCCTTCATGAGCAGCAGCACCTCGAGGATGTCGCTCAGGCCGTGCGTCATCGAGATGATGAACGACCGCACGCTGCGTCGATCCAGGCTCACGCTTTGGCGCACCGCCCGCAGCGTCTGCATCATCTCCGCCGCGGCCGGCGAGAGCGGCGCATCCACCGGACGCAGCGGCCGGGTCTGCGACAACTCCGCCCGCAGGATCGTCACCCGCTCGCTCTCGTTCAGCGCTGCGTAGTTCGGGCTCACGCCCGCGAGCGCGAGGAGCTCCACGACCACGGTCTCGTGCACGCGGCTGTGCTGGCGGATGTCCAGGGTTGCCAGGTGCGTGCCGAAGACCCGTGCCCGCACGATCGCATCGGCCAACCGTCCGCGCCGCACCACATCGCCCAGCCCCGCCATCTCCACGGCGTCACGGATCAGGAGCAAGTCCTTCAGCAGCAGCCCGCCGTGGTACGACGGATCACGCTTGAGCCGCCCCCGCATCTGCATCAGCCGCACCCGCACCGGTTCGTGTTGGCGCTGCTCGAGCGACGACGTGTCCTCGATGAACCGATCGCCTTCGAGCCGCACCAGTTCGACGAAGGAGCCCGGGATCGCCACCCGGCGCGTGGAAAGCGTCAGCTCCTGCTGCAGCTCCAGCAGTTCCTTCTCCCACAAGTCCACCGCCGCGGCTCGCAGGATGTGCATCGTTCCGCTGGTGACATCGTGCGTGACCTTTGGATTGCCGTCGCGGTCGCCGCCGATCCAGGTGCGGTAGCGCACCAGCGCGGGCAGCTCGGTCAGGTCCAGCGTCCCCGGCCCGAACGTGTCGTTGGCCGCGTCGACCGTCTCCCGCAGCAACCGCGGCACCACGCTCCACACCGACGACTTCAGGAAGAAGAGCCCGTTCTTCACCTCGTCGATGACTTCCAGCCGCTTCATCCGGACGTCGTCGGTCGCCAGAAGCAATTGGGTCAGCACCTCGAGACGCTGCGAGCACGCGCGCCGATCCCGGAGCGACAGCCGATTGTCTTCGGACTTGATGATCTCTTCCGCGATCCGCACCAGGTTGTCCAGCACGCTGCGGCGTTTGGACTCGGTGGGGTGCGCCGTCAGGGTCGGCTGCACATCGAGCCGTTCCACCAGGACTCGGACGCCGGCGGCGTCAAGCCCGAGCGACCGCAGTTTCGCGAACGCCTCCGGCAATGACTCCGGCCGGGGTGCATCGGGAGTGGCATTCGCCGCCCGCTCGCGGTTCACTCGGATGATGCTCACCTGCTCGTTCTGGTTGAGCAAGTAGAAGCGGGTCGTCACGATCCGCAGCACATCGCCCAGCTCGCGGGCCGACAACGCGGCGATCATCTCCGCGGCATTGTCGCGGGGTGCGGCATCGGGCGCATCGCCCGCTCGCTCGCAAAGCTCGTGCAGCCGTCGGGCCGTCGCCGTGGCGGGCGCGATGCCGCATGCCGCCGCGGCCCGTTCCAGCAATCGGTCCAAAGGCTGTTCGCTCGGCGCGCTGTGTTGCATCTCCGCGATTATTGGGTTGAGCGACGCTCGCGCGAGATCCTTGCCGTCGCAGGGCCAGAACGCGACGCGTCTCGCGAGTGCAGTTCGATTGGGATCGCAAAACTACCTATTCTGGTGATGGCGATACCGAAATCCGCAAGATTCGCCCTTCCTAACGAAACCGTTTCGTATGCGATTACCGAAAATGGAGGCCATGCCCGCTTCGCTTCTCCGACTTGGTGTTTCCCCGCAGAACGCCGACGCGATCGCCGCCGCGTTGCTGAAGGACACCTGTTGCCGAGTCCTGATTCTGGCACGTTCTTCTGAGATTCTCGGCCTGAATGACTTCGCTGCGGTGTTTCTGGGTTCATCGAGCGAACAACTGATCGGCACGCGGCTCGTCGATCACTACCCGTCGGAGATCAGGGATTACGTTCTGACGTGGCTCAATCGCCCGTTCGTCACGTCCGACGAGACCGTGGTGGGGGAGTACGTCCTGCGCGGGCGTCGGTGGAAGTCCATCGCACGAAGGCTGCCGGTGATCGACGGCGAGGACCGACTCATTTGTGTCAGCCAACCTCTGACCGAACTCGTGCCGCTGGAACACCTCGCCGCGATGATCTCGCTCTATACGGACCGCAGCACGCCGCTCGGCCAGCTCAGCATGCTGACCGATCGCGAGTTCGAGGTCGCGGCCTTGATCGCGGCTTCACTCACCGACGGTGAGATCGCCCGTGAGTTGCATCGCAGCGTTCGCACCGTGCACGCGCATCGCCGCTCCATCGGACAAAAGCTCGGCCTCAAGCGCCGCTCCGAGGTTGCTGAGGTCTTTCGCTCCCGAGGCCTCGGGGCCAAACCGTCGGGCATCAGTGATGCCGCGTCCGATCTGGACGACAATGTCGCGGCGGCGTGACCGTTCCCTTCTTCATGGATAGTGGCGGTCGCGGGCAACGGCATCGCGTTTGTCGCGTCGGCCCGTTCCCCGGTCCAAGAGCGGCAGCGGGTGCCCCAGGGCATCGGGAGAATCGAACTGAATCCGAACAAAGCAGTGAGGAATCAGACATTCATAGACAGAATGTCTGAATTTCTATTGAAAAAACGAATGAACTGCGGCACTCTGTCCGTCAGTCCGTACAAAGATCGATCTCCCATGGATGACACCGATCTGCACATCCTCGCGTCGCTCCAGGCCAACGCCCGTACCACCAATGCCGACATGGCTCGGGAACTGGACATGGCGGCGTCCGCCGTGTTTGAGCGGGTCCGGAAGCTCGAAGCACGAGGTGTGATTACTGGTTACGAGGCCCGCGTCGCGCACAAGGCGGTCGGCCTGAAGCTCACGGCGTTCGTCTTTGTCCGGGCCGAGGAGCGGCCGTTCACCGGCAAGACCGGCCAGGCCCTCGCGGCGATCCCCAACGTGCAGGAAGTGCACAACCTCGCTGGCGAGGACTGCTACCTCGTCAAGCTCCGGGTGCGCGACACCGACGATCTCACCCGCGTGCTGCGTGAGCACTTCTCCGCGATCCCGTCCATTACCGGTACACGCACGACCATCGTGCTCGAGACCGTCAAGGAGACTGGTGCGCTGCGGCTGCCCATGCCCGAAGAGGTGGAGCAGCTCGAGGTGGATGGATGAAGCTCGGTCACGTCATCGAGTGGCTCCTGCTCGCGGCGATCTGGGGCGCCTCGTTCCTGTTCGCTCGGGTCGCGGTGCCGGAGTTCGGTGCCGTGTCCCTGGTCGGCGTGCGGCTTGGTGTCGCGACCCTGGTGCTCGCGGTGCCGCTGGTACTCGCCGGACATCTCACGCTGCTGCGTGATCGCTGGCGTCTTCTTGTGTTCGTCGGCGCGATCAACTCCGCGATTCCGTTCACGCTCTTCGCGTGGTCGCTCAAGTCGCTCTCTGCGGGCGAGGCTTCGGTGCTCAACGCGACGGCGGCGCTGTTCGCGGGGCTTATTGCGTTCGCGGTGCTCGGCGAGCGTATGTCTGTACGCCGAAGCGCAGGCCTGATGGTGGGCTTCGTCGGCGTCATTCTGCTGGTCTGGCACAAGCTGACATTCAGCGGCAACATCGTTGCGATCGGAGCCGGACTGCTGGCGGCTCTTCTTTACGGCATCTCGTCGCACATCATCACGCGACGCCTGTCCGACGTGCCCCCGGTCGCGGTCTCGGCGGGAAGCCTCGGCTTCGCGGCGCTCCTGCAGCTTCCGTTGGCAATCGCAAATGCACCGACCCTGATGCCCAGCGGCACGGCGTGGCTTGCGGCGCTGGTGCTCGGGGTCGTCTGCACCGCCGGGGGCTATCTCATGTACTTCCGCCTCGTGAAGAACATCGGTCCGACCCGCGCGATCACCGTGACCTACGGCATCCCGGCTTTCGGCATCCTCTGGGGCTCGCTTTTCCTGCACGAAGCTGTCTCGATCCTCACGCTGGTCGGAGGCGTGGTCATCATCATCGGTACCGCGATGGTCAAACTCCCCGATCGCGCCGCGCGACCGAACGTGTCGTCATCCGTCGCGCGGGACTCCGCGCCGCTCGCGAGATCGTGACTCGGCATGTCGTCGGGCCGCATACACACGCGGCGTCGGTTCTCGCTGCGAAGGGTGAAGGTGAGCAGGAATCAGCAAGCCCGCAACGCGGCAGCCGCGTATCGAGCCGCTGATGAATTCCCCGGCGAGAGCAGAGCGAGTACGACGACAGTCACGGCACGTGCCCCGAGAATCGCAAAGGCTCTGGGACGGTGCGGGACTCTGTGAAGATGTTTTTAGAAACACGCGTGCCGCGATTTGTCGCGTGTCGAGCGGGAGATTATTTGGTCCGCGCGAATCCGATACACGCGCGAAAACTTTTCCGCCTCTCACCGAAGGAACGATGCAACCGGCGCATCTCGTAACCCATATCACAATAAGCGTGGGAACTGTTGCTGGGGCTGGTCCGTGAAACCGCACGGGCCACGACAGTTTGGCCGCTCGTGATGAGGGAGGATGCGTCTTGGCTCTCCGGGGCACGTGTGTGCGTGCGCTCGCAGGTTGTGTGTTTCGTTGTTTCGCGTTCGGGCTGGTTCTTGATCTCGTTCATCGTGCCGACGACGCAAGGAGTTTCGCGTCGGCTTTGGGTGGGTGATCGTGGGGCGCAGGGAGAATGGCAATGCAGGCGATCCGTACGGCTTCTTTGGAAGAACATCTGACAGAGTCCTTCGAGGCGCTGCGCGGCGCGCTGGACGAAGCGGTGCGCGGCGTGGGGCTTTCGCCCTCTCAGCCGCAGGTGATGGCCCGGAAGCTCGCGGTGAGTCGCAATCTCACGTGGAAGATCTCCAAGGTCGTCTGCCATCGCGATCTTTACGCCGCGCTGCAGCACCTGCCCGGCGATGAAGGCATTCAGATCTTCGTCGCTTCGCTGCTTCGGTCCGGTGCGGCGCCGGAGTTGATCGATCGGATCAACGATGCGTGCGCACGCTTTCGTGATTTCGTCGAGCGCCACGCCGGCGATCGCCAGACGCTCGACCTCATGCTCGAAGGCCTGACCAACGCGCACGACGGCGATCGGCTTGAGCAATCGCGCAAGATGGCGTTCCGTGGCAACAGCGGCATCTGGGGTGCCCAGGCCCGCGTCCGGCTCAACACCGCCATCCTCGCGCCCTCAAACCGCAGCGCCGACCATATCGACGCCGCACTCATCGGAGGTCTTATCGACTTCCGCGTGCTGCGTCCGGGGATCCGCTGGCCGCTCTCCAATCCGCGCTTCTACACCGACGACGGCACGCCGCTGAGCAAATCGGCCGACGAAGAAGCGCTCGACCCGATCTTCGCCGCGTGCGAAGGCCCGCCGATGCTCGGATCATTCTGCAAGCCGGGCCTGCCCAAGATCCATCGCGCCAAGACCTCGCTCGGCTATGTCTACGAACTCGAAGCCGACTCGATTGGGAACACCGGGCAGCAGACGTGCATGTTCGGCAGCATCCAGCGCCGGGCATTCCCGCGCCGACGGACGCCGCGGGACGAGTTCGGCGAGCTGCTTACCCACGTTTCATTGCCCGTGGAACACCTCCAGTTCGACGTGATTGCGCACAAGGACCTCGCCTTTGTGTTCGAGTCGCGGCTCCACGTCCGCGGCAGCAGCGACGGCTCCGCCGCCGGCCCGGGCTCCGATCAGCTGCGGATTCCGATCTCTGAGCGGCCCGTCGAGCTCACAGGGCGCCCCGTGGTCGTGTCTTCGCCGCTGGTCGCCAGCTACGACAAGCTGGTGGGCATGGCGATGGATCGCTGCGGGTGGAGCGTGCGTGACTTCCGGGCGCTGCGACTGATCGTGCCGTACCCGCCGATGCACGCCAGCTTCGTCATGAAATTCCTGTTGCCCGTCTGAGCAGATATCGGCGTGTCGACAAAATTGTGCTCGTATTTCGTTCGCGTCAGAGGATTCCGGGCCGAAGTTGTACACATTGCTCGGGTCGGCTTGCAAATGTGCGCAGAGTCGCCAGAATACGGGTGAGGAGGGGCGTCGTCCTGAGAAGGAGGAACGACCCGTGGGAATCACACTCGCCGAGGATCGCAACGGCTTTTCGTCGGCTGGGGCAGAGCGCTCGCAGAGCATCCACAAGGCGTGGGCGAGCATTGCCAACGCAGCCGGTTGCTGCACATTTCTGATGACGCGCGACGGCGTTTACCGCACAGGTGCCAAGACCACGGCACAAGCGTTGAACGTGACCGTGGACTCGATGGTCGGCAAGTCGGTCAATGACTATTTCCCGCCCGAGCTGGCCGTCACCTTTCACCAATGGCTGCGCGAAACGCTCGACGCAGATGCCCGTGGCGAGCAAGAGCCGCGGTGTTACAACATGCTGCTCTTTGGCCGCGTCTGGTCGCTTCACCTGCAGGCAACCGACGACTGGGAGACGCACGACCGAATTGTCATTGTCGCGGCGAACCCATCGACTCAGCCCGTGGATCTCTCCTTCATCATCGAACAGCTGCGACACGCGAAAGACCGCAAGATTGTGCTGGGCGACATCGCGAAGCTCAGCGAAGCGGAGATCGAGGTTTTCTCACTCGTCGGCGCGGGCATCCGCGACATCGACGTCGCAAAGACCCTCGGTCGCAGCGTCCGGACGGTTAACGGCAACGTCCGCCGCATCATGCAGAAGCTCGGCATTGAGCGTCGCACGCAGATGGTGAAACTTGCCCACGACGTCGGGATGATCGCCAAGGTCGCGGCCTGAGTCTGCATTCGGCAGCGGGACGGCGCATCGCTCTCCCGGCTTTGTTGCCTGTGCTCAAGCACCGGCCGATGTCACGCCATCGATCTGGCGGTTGGTGCAAGCCGCTCGACCCGCTGCCGCGCGGATCAGTAGACCAAGCTCCACCATCATCCACGCGAACGCCGCGGGCAGCAGCATCCACCCGTACGGGTCGATCGCCGCGGCCACGCGCTGCACGGCGGCGGGGATCGTGCCCTTGTACACACCCTTGAAGATGCCCAGCAGAGGATGGGGCCGTGTCAGGACGCGTGCCGCCGGGCTGGCGAGGAAGCGTGCTCCCGCCGGTCCCTTCTTCGCCGCGATCAGGACGACATCGTCCGCGACCCGCACGCCCGGTTCGGCGGCACGCAGCAACGCGGCGCCCTCGCGACCGGTGATCAAGAGTGCCGCGCCGCCCTTGGCGCCATTGCGTTCGGCGAACGCGGCGAGTTTCGCCAGATCGGCCTCGTTCTCTGCGAATCGCAGAATCCGCAGCGCACCAGCGGGCGAGGCGTGCGTCGCGAGCCGGGTCGCGTCGCCACAGGCCGCGGCGAGGGCCTCGGTGCGCTTGGTCTTGACCGCGCGAACAAAGAAGTCCTTCAGGCCCTCCGTGACGGCGCCGGACTTGCGAGCAATCTTCAGCAGCGCGGGAGCCCAATCGATCTCGGGCGCGAGCGTGAGCACGAGGCCCAGCGACGAGAGCGCGACGATCAGTTCGTCGGGATCATCGCCGCGGGCGTAGGTCACGCCTTGCACGACGAGATCGCGGATATCGCCGACCACGAACAGATCTGCCGCGATCGCACCGAGCAGTTGCTCGATGCTCTCGCCGCGCCCGGTGAGGGCGCCGTACCCCGCGTCCTTGGCACGGCGCAGCCAGCTGGCCTGCTCGTCCACCGTCGCCTGCCGTTCACGCTCGATGGCTGTGCGGACATCGCCCTTGCCCGGGCCGTCGGACCAGGCCAGCCCGGCGTCGGCGATGACCACGGCCTCGGCATAGCGGCCTTGCTCGCGCAGCGTGCGCACCTCGGCGGCGTAGTCCATGTCCGTGAGCGACGCGAGCGCGAGCCGGGCGGTGCGATGGCCGGTGTCGATACCGAGCACCAGCACGATCGCCATCGCGAGCAGCAGCCGGGCGAGATTCCAGCGCCGCGACCAGAGAAAAGAGAATGAGTGGAACAGTCTTCGCATCGCACCGCATCTCTGAGTAGGACCGACCTCTGGCCGGTCTCGTCGCCGCCGGACTCACTTCCTATTGCGCTGTCGCCTGCCGCGTTGTTCGATCCAGCAGCGTCAACTGTTCATCTTCAAACACCACACGCACCACCGACGGCTCGCCCAGAACCCCACGCGCCACCGCCGCGATCTGCTCGCGGGCCGCGGCCCGGATCTCGGCGTACTGCTGCGGATTGGGCCGGAAACGTGCGGCCTGCTCGTACAGCCGCGCCCGTGCCAGGCCGAGTTGGTACTCCCCGCCCACCGCGCGGAGCGACAGGCCACCGACCTCGACGCGGAAGCGTTCGTCGCCGGTGCGCACCTCGGTGGCGACCCGCGTGGGCGGCGGGACCACCAGCACGCACACGCCGCCGATGCCGCTCATGCGGACGCGGGACGAATCGACTTTGGAAAGGTCCACGCCGAAGCTCAGCGTCGCCGGCGCTTCCACCGTTGCGATGACCGTGCCGCGCCAGTCCGCGTCGCTGGTCTGGGCGCGGATCGTCGTCTCGATCTTGCTCGTGATCAATGCCGCGGCACGCACGTGTCGCGCGATGATCGCGGGCGTCGTTGCCGCGGTCGGAACCACCGTCGCCAAACGTGTGCTCCGGACCAGGGTCTCTTGCATCGCGAACAGGCCTAGTGCAAGCAGCGCCGATACCGCGCCGACTCCGGCGAGGTACAAGGCCGCGGCCTTGGGGGTCCGCACAAGGCGCAGGATGTCCGTGGAAGCACTCATGCCTGTTGTTTGGAATCGGCATGAACGCCGTGCGGAGACGAATAGCGGTGGGGGAGTTCGAGCCTTGGGGGATGGAACCCGAACGTCGATGCGGTTATCGAGCCGTCGCCGCGACGCGCGTCAGCCGTTCCCGCACCACGGCGCGTGCCCGTCGATCCGCGTCGAGCGCGTCGTCCAGGGTCGTCAGGGGCGACGTCGCTACCGCATCGATCGCGTCGAGCACCAGTTCGCTGATGCGTCCGAACCGCATCGCGTCGTCGCGCAGGAACGCCAGCACCGCTTCCTCGTTCGCGGCGTTCAGGATCGCCCCGCTCGTTCCGCCCTCGCGGATCGCGCGATACGCCGTCGTCAACAGCGGGAACCGTTGCCGGTCCGGGGCCTCGAACTGCAGCGACATTGCTCCCGAACCGATCGGCATCGGCTTCACCAGCGAGGCCACACGTCGCGGCCAGGTCAGGGCGGTCTGAATCGGCCCGCGCATATCCGGGGTCGCCAGTTGTGCCACCATGCTGGCGTCGTCGAACTCGACAATGGCGTGCGCCGCCGACTGCGGGTGCACCGCGGCTTCGATCTTCTCGCCGGGCAGCGCGAAGAGCCAGTGCGCCTCGATGATCTCAAGAGCCTTGTTCATCAGGCTCGCGCTGTCGATTGTGACCTTCGCGCCCATCGTCCATGTCGGGTGCTTGAGCGCCTGCTCGCGGGTCGCGCCCGCGATCTGCGCACTCGTCGCGTTGCGGAACGGACCGCCGCTGGCGGTCAGAATGACCCGGCGCACGCTCTGCGGCGGCTGCTTGAGCGCCGGTGCCTCGCAGAACCCTTGCAGGCACTGCCACACCGCCGCGTGTTCGCTGTCCACCGGCAAGAGCTTCGCGCCAGACCGATGGCTCGCCGGAACGACGAGCGATCCCGCGGCGACCAGCGTCTCTTTGTTCGCCAGCGCCACATCGCGTCCGAGCTGCACCGCCGCCAGCGTCGCGGGAAGCCCCGCGCTGCCGACGATCGCCGCGAGCACCACATCGCACTCGACTTCGCGCACCAGCCGCTCGGCCGCGTCGCCGCCGCGCCGAACGCGAACCTCGGGCGAATCAACGCCGTCGCCTTCCGCGATCGCGACGTCGCGCACGCCAAAGGCGCGGGCCTGCTCGGCGAGCAGCGCCGCCCCCTTGCCCGCCGCCAGGCCGACAACGTCGAAGCGATGTTCGAACACGCCGCGATCATGCAGCGCGTTGAGGTGTGCCACCACCTCGAGCGTCTGCGTCCCGATCGAGCCGGTCGAGCCGAGGATGATGAGGCGGCGGGTCGTCAAGGCAACACTCTTGCATCAGTGGGACCGGCCTCCGGCCGGTCGGACTGCAACCAGACCATACCTTGCATTCAAGGTTGACGTTCGCACCGAGGAAGCAGAAAGACCGGCTGGAAGCCGGTCCCACTGCTGTCTTACTCCGGCTTGGGCCGCTTGTTCAGTTCCCCCGGCGTCAACTTGCGGCGAGACGCGAACAGCAGCCGCGGCTTGGGCGCGTTGTTGCCCTGCGGCGCCGGGCCGTTGCCGCCCGAACCGCCGCCCGAGTTGCTACCCGAGTTGCCACCGGCGTTGGCGTTCCCGCCACCGCCCTGCTGGGAGCGTTGGTCGGTCCGGGGACGATCGCCGCGGTCGTTGAATCGTGGGCCGCCGCGGCCGCCGTTGCGGTTGCCGCCTTGCTGCGGCGGGCGATGTCCGCCGGGGTTGCCGCCTTGCGGGGCACCCGATGCGGCACCCGACTCGCCAGCGGGAGCGCCGTTGGCGGGCGCGCCGTCTCCGCCGCGGCCTCG
>VYLH01000048.1_pt1 | contig 30872 bp, 21 predicted proteins | sample 5114361 | NCBI WGS metagenome assembly VYLH01 (sample SAMN12291772, study PRJNA351875) | freshwater metagenome | isolation source: freshwater lake | place: USA: Michigan, Kent Lake | collected 2013-08-15
ACTCTTCGGGAACACCTCCTTCAGCTCACCCCAAGGCCGCTGGATCACCGAAGGCTACGAGATCACACCTTCGCCTCTCCCCGGATTCATCACCAGCGCCGGTCAGCAGTCGCTTGGACAGGTGCTCGAGCCCACCCATCCCATCGCCTCGTTCGTCCGCAAGTTCGACGGCGGCTTCAACAGCCCCCGCCAGGACGCCACGCCGCTCCTCCGCGGCCGCACCGTCATGAAGTGGACCGACGGCAAGATGCTCGCCAGCGTCCACAACTCCAAGAAGCGCGCCGACCTGGGCTACTACCCCGTGTCCAGCGCCGGCAACGCAGACCTCTGGAACGAGCGCACCGACGGCACCTGGCTCACCGCCAACGCCCTCGAGTTCGTCGTCCGCGTCAAGCCCTGCCCCGGCGACCTCAACGGCGACGGCCAAGTCGACGACAACGACTTCCAGCTCTTCGTCGGCCCCTACGACACCCTGCTCGACCCCCGCGCCGACCTCACCGGCGAAGGCAACACCGATGATGCCGACTTCCAGATCTTTGTCCAGGCGTACAACGAACTGGTCTGCCCCTAGCCGGTCACGCGACATCGTCGCACAAAAGGGTTTTGTTTGGAATGTGCCATCCGTCTGGCATATTTCAGTTGGCATTCTCGCGTCTTTTCGGTAGCCTCTGAGGGTCCGTGCGACGCACTGCCGCTTGTATCCAGAAGGTGCCCCGCATGTCGCGGGTTGAAGAATCAAACCGGGTCCGCCCGGCCGAAAGGGGAACTGAGATGCGTTCCATGAAGTTTGCCGCTGCCGTTACTCTGAGCCTTCTGGCCTCCACCGCCTCGGCTCAGTACACCATCAAGTCTTCTGTCATCGCCGGCGGCGGCGGACAGAACGCCACCGGTGGCCAGTACACCCTCAGCGGCACCATCGGTCAGGCCGCCGCCTTCGGCGCGCCGTTCGCCACAGGTGGCAACTACAGCCATGCCGCCGGTTTCTGGTGGACCGTCGGCAACTGTCCCGCCGACTTCAACTCCGACGGCGTGGTCGATGACCTCGACTTCCAGATCTTCACCGTCGCCTACGACGCTGTGATCATCCCCCCGGCCAACCCCGTCTGCGACATCACCGGCGACAACGTCGTCGACGACAACGACTTCCAGATCTTCGTCGTCGCGTACGACCAGGTCGTCTGCCCCTAAGCCACCGCCTTCTCGTCCTCCGCACGCTCCTTCAAAGCGCGGCCGCTCCGGCGGCCGCGTTCTTTTTTGTGCCCACCGCCTCCATCCCCCGACCATCGCCGACCATTCCTGCCACCCTCCCTCATCCCCCGACGAAGGCAGTTCCGATAAGCCTTTCCCATTTCCGTCGATCTCTCTCGGAATTCGCTGCGGCATCCGGCCGCGGGCTTCGCTCCTGAGGGAAGCGGGAATGGCCGATCTGCAAGCCGGATTCGAAAGAGAGAACGCGGGATGGTGAATGCAACGCTGCGCCGACTGATGTCCGTCGCCATTGGCATGGCGACGATGCTCGGCGCGTTCGCTCGCGCCGACGAAGCCGTCGCCCCCAACGCCGCCGCCGCCGTCGAAGGCTCCGGCGCTCTCTCGACATCCCTCAGTTCCGGCGCTCGCACACTGCAGTGGATCATCGCCCGCTCGCAATTGACCTCGATCCCCGTCGGCTCGGTCATCACCGGCATCGCCTACCGACTCGACGCCGGTCAGGCAACCTGGCCCGCGAGCAACACGACCGCGACGCAGTACGACATCACCATCGGCTCAGCACTCAACCCGCCCGCCAGCGCCAGCACCACGTTCGCCGCCAACGCCGCTCCCGACACCGTCACCGCCCGCATCGGCCCGCTGCTCATCAGCGCCGGCGCGTTCCCCGGGTCACCCGCTTCACCCAACGCCTTCGCCGCGTTCATCCCCTTCACCAACCGCTACGTCTACACCGGCGGCGATCTCTGCATCACGCTCCGCCACTCCGGCTTCCCAGGGATCACCCTCGCGGGCTTCGCCGACGCGATCACCACCAGCGACCCGCTCTCGGCCAACATGGTCGCGCTCGCCGACTTCTCCTCCGCATCCGCCACCGTCGGCGCCAAGACCAACGCCCCCGTCCTCCGCATCCGCTACGCGCCGCCCGACAACTACAGCCGCGCCTACCCGCCCTTGGACCAGTTCGACGGCGACGACACCTTCCTCGTCACGCCCTTCCAGACCACCGCCCGCACCACGCAGGTCGTGTACGACGCCAGCGAACTGGTCCACATCCCCAAGGGCAGCCTCATCCAGGGCTTGGGCTTCCGGCTCGAACCCGACGGCGTCACCGCGCCGGTGAACGCCATCGGCACCACCAACTTCCAGGTCGAGTTGGCGCGGTCCCCGCGCTCGCCCGACGAGATGAGCTTCACCGTTGCCAGCAACGAGGTCGCCGCCGATCGCACCATCGTCCGTACCGGCGCCCTCACCATCCCCGCCAACGCCTTCCTCGACACCGGCACCTCCCCCAAGGCCTACACCTTCAAGGTTCTCTTCGACAAGCCCTACGAATACCGCGGCGGGCACCTCTCGGTCGTCATCCGCCACAACGGCTTCCCCAACACCGTCGGCATCGGCGCCAATTCGGTCGATTTCATCTCCGGCGCCCGCGCCGGTTTCCAGACCGGCTTCAGCGCCACCTCGCACACCATCATCAACGCCAACGTCCCCTCGCTCGAACTCATCTTCGACGCCGCCACCCAGTCGCCCTCCAACTGGGTCACCGAGGAACCCAACGCCGCACTCCCGGTCTTCGGCACCTCCGGCGGCGTGATCCAGCTCGCGATCGCACCCGACGAACTCCTCGCCGCCCGTCCCGGCTCAATCATCCAGGGTCTCACCTTCCGCCAGGGCGACGGCCCGCTGGGCACCAACGCCTTTCCCAACAGCGCCGACCTTGTGTTCACACGCTTCGACGTCACCGTGCAGCAGTCCGCCCGCACGCCGAGCAATCTTTCCACCAGCTTCGCCACCAACGCCGGACCCGGCGCCGTGCTCGTCCGCTCCGGCCCGTTCGTGATGAGCCGCCAGTGGTTCCCCGGCGGCTCCGCCGAAGGCACGCCCCAGCGCTTCGGTCGCCGCATCCTCTTTGATCGCCCCTACTCCTACCCCGGCGGCACGCTGCTCGTCACCATCCGCTACAGCCTCGCCAACCCGGCGACCATGCAGGCCGATGCCGTCGCCAAGGACACGTCCGGCGGCGGCTGGGGCACCCGCATCGCCGCCATCACCAGCACCGTCAGCCCCGACGCCACGCTCGGCAATCGCACCAACGTCCCCGTCACCAAGCTCTTCTTCACGCCCGTGCTCGACATGACAAGCACGCTCGCCACCACCCAGGGCAACAGCGGCCTGAACACGCTCACGCAAGCCGAGTCCCGCACCTATCAGTCGGTCCTCTCCGATCAGGTGTTCGAGTCCATCCCCTACAACGCCACGTTCTCCGGCATGCTTTTCCGCGCGTATGCCAACGAGGCCGCGTGGCCGCTCAACGACACCGCCTTCTCCCTCTACGGCGTCGAGATGGGCGTCGCCAACACCAGCCCGGGATTCATGAGCAGCACCTTCGCCGAGAACGTCGGTGGCCTGGCAGTGCAGACCCGCGTCGGCCCGCTCAGCGTGGACGCCATGCGCGTGCGTTATGAGTCGCCCCTCGCACCGCCGTCGCTCTTCATCGATTTCAACCGCCCCTGGCAGAACTACGGCAAGGGCGTCTACTTCACCGTCCGCCACAGCGGCAGCGGCTCGACCCCCGTCTTCCTCGACACCGTCATCGACTCCTTTGGCCTCGGCTCGCTCTTCCAGAGCTGGTACGCCGGGGGTTTCGCCGCCACCGTCGGCACGTCCACCAACAACGTCCCCGTCCCCCGCTTTGTCTATCTCGTCCGCCCCTGCGCCGGCGACTTCAACTACGACGGCTACGTCGACGACAAGGACTTCAGCCAGTTCATCGGCGCGTACGACTTCCTGGTCTCCCCCGCCGCCGACCTCGACGGCGACCTCGACACCGACGACGCCGACTTCTCGATCTTCATCGTGAACTACGACAACCTGTTCTGTGAGTAGACCGCCGGCCTTCGACCATGCCTCCGCCGGTGCGACCCGCAACGCACCGGCCGATCCCGCCGCGGGGCCGCAGCAATGCGGCCCCGCTGTCTTTTTGGACCAGTGGGACCAGCCTCCGGCCGGTCTTCCAGTCACCCTTGGTGCCACCAGTCCGCGGCTGCTCTGAGCCGAGCGACTGGTGCGTCTGGAACAACCAACGCCCAACCCGCCCCGCAGCAGTCGCGCCGCCAGCCGGCAACTAGATGACACCCCAAGACAACCCCGGTCCCACTGGGACCACAAAGCGGCCCGTCCTCTCGGTCCTTCCAAAAGACCCGGATCTCGCCGCGTGACCCAGCACGCTTCCCGAACACCGTGACCGTCACGCAAGTGCGCAGATTCACCTTCCATCCATGACCATCGTGAGGTACATTCGGAACCCGGCCCCCAGAGCGGCGGGCCCCGAAAAGCACTTCGCATCCCCGCCAACCTGGAGCCCCGCTCATGCGTGCCACGCTCGATTTCCGTTCATTCTTCCGCGCAGCGCTGACACTGGCCGCGCTCGCTCTCGCGCCGACCCTCGCCCGCGCTCAGATCACCTTCAACTCCCAGCTCCGCACCATCGCGGTCTCCGGCTCGGCCGGGAACAACTCGGCCTCCACCGCGCCCGGAGACTTCGGCGACTTCAACACCAGCGTCTCGGTCGGCGCGGGAGCGTCGACCTCCACCGTCGGCGTCGTCTCGAGCATCAACACCGGCGCCCTCTTCTTCAGCACAAACTTCGATCTCCGCACACCTGGCTTCGCCGGCAATCCCACCGCCGCCGCCCAGGCGCAGATCGTCTTCACGCTCGCGTCACCGACGGGCTACATCCTCGAGGTGTCCGACAGCTTCTCGAGCGGAGCGGCACAAACGAGCATCGGCACGGACCTCAGCGGCCCCGGCGGCACCATCGTCTCCGGACGCACCATCAGCCAGACCGGCACCCTGCCCGCCGGTACCTACACCATCTCGACGGTCGTGCAGTGCGCCAACCCCGGCGGCGTGCTCGGCAACGCCTTCATGACCCTCAGCTTCACCGCGCCCAACGACACCGCGACCTCCATCCTCTACCAAGGCCGCCTCGCCGACAACGGCACGCCCGCCAACGGGCCCTTCGACATGACCTTCCAGGTCTTCAACGCCCCCACCGGTGGCACCGCTCTCACCACCGCGATCTTCGTCCCCCGCGTCCAAGTCACCAACGGCGTCTTCTCCACCCTCGTCAACATCCCGCCCTCGGTCTGGAACGCCGGCCGCACCTACATCGAGTGCGCTGTCGGCTTCCCCGTCACCGTGCCCATCGTGCTCAGCCCGCGCCAGCCCGTGCAGCCGACTCCCAAGGCGATCTGGGCTTTGCTGGCCGACGCCGTGCCGTGGTCGGGCATCACCGGCATCCCCGCCTCCATCACCAACCCGCCGTGGGCTCAGGTGGGTTCCGACCTGGCCTACACCGGCGGCCGCGTCGGCATCGGCGTCAGCCCCCCGGCCGCGCCGCTGCATGTCCGCTCCGGCTCGGCGGGGATCACGCCGCAGTCCGGCGTGCTCGCGGCCTTTGAGGGCAGCAACGGCGGCTATCTCTCCCTGCTCGGTGCCAACGGCTCGGAGACCGGCATCCTCTTCGGCCGCCCCGCCGTCGGCACCGCCGGTGCCGGCATCATCTATAACAACCCCGGCACGCCCGGCGGCCTGCAGTTCCGCACCGACACCAACACCACCAGGCTCACCATCGCCAACAACGGCGCCGCCGCGTTCACCGGGACCGTCACCGCCTCCAACTTCATCTACTCCACGCCCATCACCAGCACCAAGATGGTCTCGTACATCGACTTCAGGTCTCGCAACGGCACGCCGGTCCGAAACATCTCGATCAACGGCGAAGGTGCGGGCTTCGACAACGGCGTCTCCAACGAACAGCTCATTGCCTCGCTCGACCTGCCCAACGGCGCCACCCTCACCAACCTCCGCTTCTACTTCTACGACAACTCCGGGGCCGACCTCTTCTTGTCGGTCCTGGCGTACGTGCCCGCCACGCCAACCAACTTCCTGCTCGGCTCGGGCGGCAGCTCGGGCTCGGCCAACGCCAGCCGATTCATCGATATCCCGCTGAACACCGTCGTCGACAACTCGAACGCCGCCATCCTTCTGGCCGTCAGCAGCACCACCAATACCTGGGACGCCTCGATGCAGGTCCGCGCCGTCCGCGCCACCTACACCATGCCCCGCCCGGTGCCGTGAGAAACCCCAACCCCAGTGGGACCGGCCTCCGGCCGGTCTTCCAGTTTCAAGTCGTTCGGTTCCACCAGTTTGGTGCCACCAGTCCGCGGCGGCTCTGAGCCGCGCGACTGGTGCGTCTGAAACAACCAACACCCGTCCCCACCCCGCATCAGTCGCGCCGCAGAGCCGGCGGACTGATGGCACCCGGCGGGTGAGGTGATCGAAGTGGGCAAAGCCAAACGCCGCCGAGAATGTCGGCGGCGCGGGTATCGCTGGTTCAAGGCGTGCGTGCTTCAACTCCCGCACGGCTTCATCGGGAACTGCTCGAGGCAGTCGAGTTTGTCGTAGAACAAGATGAACAACTGGAAGTCGGCGTCGTCGGTGATGGAGTCGCCGTTCATGTCGCCGCGCCAGTCGTAGAGCTCGTTGTACGCGGCCTGGAAGATCGTGAAATCCAGATCATCGACAAACCCGTCGGGCGTGGGAATCGCCGCGCCGGGGTTACTGGGGTCGGGTCCGGCGAGGTCGGCCACGCAGTACTCGGCGGGGGAGCCGTCGATGATGCCGTTGCCGTTCTTGTCGGGGCAGTTGCAGTCATCGATGACACCGTTGCCGTTGGTGTCCGCACAGAGCCGGGCGATCTCGAGAATGTCGAGCTCACCGTTGCCCGCGTAGTTGCCGTTCGCGTCGATGTTGGCGTCGCGGCCAACATCGATGATGAGCGGCTGGGACATCACGACGCCGCTCCCAAGTCCGAAGAACGGCTGCAGATTGACCCGGATGCGGGGCGCGCCCTCGGCACCGTCGAGATATGTGAATCGATAGCGGCCGCTGAAGTAGTTGGTGTTCGGAAGCCCGACGATCTCGACCCAACGACTGTTGGTCGTGCTCCGCCGGGCGGTGAAGAGATGCGAGACGTCGATCGAGTTTGTGCCCGACTCGTTGAACAGTTCGGCTTTGAAGGGACGCGAGTTGGCGGCCACAAAGACCGGGCCGTAGAAACCGACGTGCAGCGGGACACGAGTGGCGGCGGGCGCTGAGGGAGCGAACTGCTGACGGATCGTGCTGTCCAGAAACAGTCCGAAGTTGTCCTGAGCGCCGGCGCTCCCAAGTTCCGCGAAGGTGGTGTCGAGCGGATACTGACGAAGAGGCGACTGGCCGATCGCGCCGCCGCCAAGAGTAGACGGCGTGATCGAGTACTCCGGCTGCGCGAGCAGCGAGGTCGCTCCGATCGTGACGGGGCGCGCCCACGGCAGCGGTGCCGAATCGAGCGCATTGAGCACGATGTTGCCCTGCAGACCCTGCGGGTTGGCGATCGCGATACCGCCGTTGAAGCCCGACACCTCGTTGTACATCGATCCGACGATCGTGATGGTGCGACCAGCGCGAAGCGAGCCGCCGGAGGCGATCGATGCGCCGAGCGGGAAGCCCTCGGTCGCGCGGACTTCGCCCCGGACGAGAATGTCCGCGTCGATGTCGCCCGCGGCGAAAATCTGGGGATTCGCGTTCGAACTATTTGGCACAAGCGAACCGACAATGACCTGACCGACGATCGGGCCGCTGCGGGCGCGGATCGAGTTCGCGGGCGAGAACGTACCGAAGCTCGCATCCGTTCGCAGGTCTGCGTAGATTGCCGACGCGCTAATCGAGCCGATCGGGCCGTCCGCGCTGATGGACACCTGCTGGCTCGGCGTGCCAATGGTGCCGCCGACGAAGATGGACCCGAATCTTCCACGCCCGGGCCCATCGATCGAGACGCAGCCAACGTTGGCACGGACGTCCTGCCCGACGAAGAGGTCGTCGATGAATGCCGGGTAGCCGCCGCCCGAGCTGATATCCCACCGCCCAGTGATCGAGCCATCAATGACTGCTCTTTCAACCGCACCGATATCAACCGGACCTATGTCACCCGACGCGCGGAGAAACTCCAGCACCGCCCGGCCCTTTCCGGGCGCTGGTCCGTCGTTCACTCGAATTCGGCTGACGCTCGTGACTGCTCCGTCGACGGCATCGCCGACGATGCGAAGGGTCCCGATCCCGGTGGTGTTGTGATAGAGCAAGACTTCTTCGAGTACATCAGGCGGCGGAGCGATGACCGTGAATCTGGTGTCCGCATTCCCGCTGGGCATGAACATGCCGATCCGCCAGCGACCATCGGGTAGCAGCGTGACCTGAGCGGTCTCGCTCGGGTTGGCCGGGGGGGGTTCCTGCAGCACCACGGGCACGGCGATCGCCGTGCCGATCGCGGTTGATTGCAGCGCAAGGAAGAGTCCAGTTCGGGTTGAGATGCTCATCGGGTTCTCCTGCGAAGCGATGGAAGGACAAGGGCCAGTGCGACAATTCCAAATGTGTGCGGGCTTGGAATCACCGTCGCGATCCTCATTCCTCCGAGCGGAAAAAGCGGGGGGCCACCGACGGTCGAACCGCCGAGCGCGTCGTAACTCCACAGGTCTCCAGACGCATCGCTGGACCTCCACGTTGACCCCAATTGCACAGGTCCGAATGCCCGCGAGGCATCGACGTCTGTCGGCAGCTCGATGTACTCCCGCTCACCACCCGAGCAGTTCAGCAGCCCCCACGGGCTCTGGAAGTGGGCGTACGCCTCTACGTCCAAAGGCAGCGGGTTCCCCCGCGATCCGGTGTTGGTCTGCCCGCCCTCCGATGGCAGGCCCGCGATCGGCTTGGTGTTCTGCATCCCCGGGAAACGCCAATAGCCGCCCTGTCCCGGCCCGTAACGGTCGGGGTCGTAGTACGTGGCCTTGCACCACTCGTCGAGGGTGGGCATGAAGAACTTGGCGCCCGCAGATCGTCGCATCTGGTGCGGGTAGGTGCCGTCGGGGCGCTTGGGTCCAAACGTCGACGTGTCGTAGGCACCGCTCTCGAAGGCCCACTTGGCGCTCGCCTTGCCGTTGTGCAGCCAGTTGCAGTAGCGGGCCGCGTACTCGAAGGACATGTCGGTCGGCTGACGCAGCGCAGCCGTGCTGGCGTTGTAGGTGTTGGTCAGTGGGTTCCAATTGATGAAACTGCCCGTGAACGACGAATCCGCCGGCGAGCCGGTGTAGTACGGCTGGTAGGCGTGCACGAACTCCTGCCACTGGTCGACCGTCACTTCTGTCCTGGCAATCGCATAGCGGTAATCCACCCGCCCGGGGTTGCGCCCGGTGAGCGTCGAACGGGGGTTCTCTTCCAGAGTCGGAGCGCGGTTACCGACCGCCCCGATCTCGCAGAAGTCGATGCCGTGGGCTGTGAAGGACTTTTTGTGCCCCGCGGCGAGCGCGGGAACAGCGACCAGAACGAACGAGAGCAGAACCAGCACACTTCGCAGCATGCCTCAACGATGCCATCGCCCGCCGCCAATGCGAGGAAACCGGCGCGAAGATCGCGTCAAGAGTTTCGGATTCGCCGTTGGTCCGACCGGCAGGTCTTCCTTATTCCCTGAGCAGCAGCCACTTCCATCCGTCCGTCGACCGGCCGGGAGGCCGGTCCCACTGGTGGTCAGGGTGGTGCTCAGGTGGGCGGTCACGGGGGTTCTCAGGGTGACGGTACGGCTCCTTGCCCCAACCGCCGGTCTCGCCTAACCTTGTCTCTCCCATTTGGGAAATCCTGCTCGGTCCACCCGAGCCTGCCCCGCCCAGTAGGCGGCGAGTTGGAAGGTCCGGACGCCTCGTCGTCCCATCGCACGGTTTTCCGTCGCCTGGGTTCACGGGCCGCTCGGCTATCGGAGGTCGGTTATGCATCGTCGTCAGACATCGTTGCTCAAGCCCGGTTCGGGCTCCAAGACCTGGCGGGTCGTGGACGCCGCGGGCATCCCGCTCGGCCGCCTCGCCAGCGAGGTCGCCATCGTCCTCATCGGCAAGCACCGCCCCGACTACACCCCCCACGTCGACTGCGGCGAGCAGGTGATCGTCCTCAACGCCGAGAAGGTCGAACTCACCGGCAACAAGGCCACCCAGCGCCTCAAGATGCGCTACACCGAGTACCCCGGTGGTCTCAAGACCCAGACCTACGGCCAGGTTCGCGAGCGCGACCCGGAAACCCTCGTCAAGGACGCGGTCCGGCGCATGCTCCCCAAGAACCGCCTCAGCCGCCTCATGCTGAAGGGCCTCCACGTCGTCAAGGGCAGCGAGCACCCGCACGCGATGCACAAGCCCAAGGAACTGAAGGTCTCCTGAGTCCGACCACCCGCACACACGCGGCCGAGGCCAACGCCCGCCGCTGAATAAACAAGCCTCACACGAGAAAAACACATGAGCACGATCTCTGGTCTCAATATCCCCGCGGGCCTCAGCGCGACGCCCGCGATCCCCGGCGAGGCCCCGGCGCCCCGTCCGCTCCGCACCGCCAAGCCCGCCGACCGCCACGGTTGGTGGTGGGGCACCGGCCGCCGCAAGAGCGCCGTCGCCCGCGTCCGCCTCAAGCCCGCCAAGGGCGTTGATGCCGGCATTATCTTCGAAGTGGACCGCGACAGCAAGGCCGCCAAGAAGGAAGGCAAGCGCGCCACCAAGACCCTCGAGCAGTACTTCGCCGAGATGCGCGACCGCAACGACGTCACCGAGGCCCTCCGCTCGGCCAGCCTGATGGACAAGATGCACGTCGTGATCCGCTGCCACGGCGGCGGCACGATGGGTCAGGCCCAGGCCTGCCGCCTCGCTGTCGCTCGCGCTCTGGTCGATTTCGACCCGACCCTCGAAGCCCGCTTCCGCGAGATGAGCCTGCTCACCCGCGACAGCCGCGAGGTCGAGCGTAAGAAGTACGGCCAGGCCGGCGCCCGCCGTCGCTTCCAGTTCAGCAAGCGCTGATTCTGGTTGGCAACAACCCTGCCCTCGAAAGACCCGCGAGCGATCGCGGGTCTTTTTCATTCCAGTGGGATTCATTTCCCAGTGGGAACGGCCTCCGGCCGGTCTTCCTGCTTTCTTCCCCACCCGCCCGCGGCTGCCCGGAGCCGCGCGACTGGTGCGGCTGGAACAACCAACATCCATCTCCACCCCGCATCTGTCGCGCCGCCAAGCCGGCGGACTGATGGCACCCGACGACAACACCCGCTCAAGCTCGCTTCTTCGTACTCTTGGTTCTTGGCCTCCAAGCGATCATCCTCTCCGCCGCCGCCCGACTGGGGACGCGAGCTGCACGCGCTCGCCGAGCGGATCGGAGACCGCATCGGAGTCGCGTTGTCTCGCCTCGGCGCCATCAGCCGTCACGGGTTGGTCGCGCTCCCGCACCTGCGTCGCGGCGCCCGCGTCGCCGTCCGCTCCGCCCGCGGCGATCACGGATCGCTGGCGATGCTTGGCGTGTGGCTGATCACCGCGATCGCGGCGTTCTCCATCTTCGGCTACCTGCTCACACTGCGCACGCCTCGGTGGTTCCGCACCATCAACCCGCGCGACGCGGCCCTCGTCGACTCGGCGCAGCGGGTCGAGAACCGCATCATCACCCAGCTCTACAAGTATCGCGGCGAGGTCGACCCCGCCACCGGCGCGACCGGCGAGCCGTGGGATCTCACGATTTCTCAGGACGAGGCCACCGCGTGGCTCAGCTGCAAACTCCCCGACTGGCTCCGCAACCTCGACGATCGCTTCACCTGGCCCGTCGGCGTCGAGAACGTGCAGGCCGCGTTCGATCCATCGCGTCTCTGGCTCGCGGCGTCGGTCGACAGCGGCTCGCGCTCGGTCTTGTGCGTCGGCGCATCGCCGCGGATTGAAGCCAGTGGCCTCTATCTCCGTTCCGGCCGCGCCGGCATCGGTTCGCTCGTGCTGCCCACCGCGCTGCTCGGCGGGCGGGCCGAGAGCCTCTTCAGCAGCGCGGACAAGCACAACCGAGCGTGGAAGATCGCCAGCGGCACATCGCCCGCGCTGCCCAACGCGACCCTGCGCCTCGAAGACGGCCGCCAGGTCCGCGTGGTCGCCATCACGCTCGATCGCGAGACGCTCACGCTGCGGTGCCAGACGGAGGTAGCGAAGCGGGATCCGAAGTAGCGGCGTCGTTGCGCCGATCGCCCAACACCGCCGCCACGCCCAGCAGCCACGCGATCACGAGGCACGTGCACAGACCCGCGGCTTCCTGCCACCACTGGCGGAGTTCCTTGGTCGCCTGCATCGCGGGCGGGAAGATGATCCCGAACCACAGCACCGCCAGCCCCGCGATCGACAGCCATCGCGTCTTGGGCGTGGCCGCACCGATCAACGTGCCCGCCAGCATCAACGCCAGCGGCAGCATCTGCACGATGTGCCGCGCGTTGGTCTGGGGGCTGAACGCCATCGCGATCGTCACCAGCCCGACGAACTCCACGAGCATCAGCCGCGGCCGCGCACGCTCCGAACGCCCGAATCGCCCCAGCCACATCGGCTGCCCGAACCGCGCGTAGATCAGCTGCGTGATCGCGTACGTCACCAGCAGCAACCCCCCTGCGAACAGCGGTCCGAGGATCGGCTTCTGCAGCCCGTCCGCGATCCGCACGCACGCGGTGGTGATCGAGATGCCGAACGTTCGAGCGTTCATCAGCCGCGCGTTGCCGTCGGCACGCACGCCGGCGGAGTCAGTCGCCTGCAGCAACCCGCCCAACGCGCCGCGCCACAGATACGCAAACTGCTCCCACCCGATGATCGCCCACGGCACCAGCGCCCAGAAGAGCGTGCCGGCCACCACGCCGAGCGCGAACTTGAAATGCCCCCGCAGCACAAAGTACGGCAGGGTGATCAACGCGATGTACTTCAGATTCACCGAGAAGCCGGTGGCGAGGCCGACGGCGAGCGCAAACACGATTTCGGATCTTGGATTTGTGATCTGAGATCTCAGATCCGAAATCTCAAATCCAGAATCCGACATCGGCCTTGCGACCCTCGCCATGCCCCACAGCCCTACCACCCACGCCAGCAGCATGCTCGCGTTCACCTGCTGCATCTTGAAGTCGCTGAGAATCTTGTCGGCGAGGACGACCATCGCGATCGCGGTCAGCACCGGGGCCGCGGCCATCGGCAGCCCGAGCAACCGCGCCACGGCCCGCCCGCCCAGCCACGCGCTCGCCGCGAAGCACACGCCGTTGAACACCATCCACACCACACCCGCCCACTCGATGCCGAGTTTCGCCAACGGCAGCATCAGCGTCACCAGCATCGGCGGGTAGACGTAGCCCAACTTCCCCGCCTTGAACACATCGCGCCCGGTCGCGAGCGAGTCGGCCGCGTCGTAGAACTCGTAAAAGTCCCGAAACCGCTCGTCGATCACGCGGTCGCTGGTCATCATCCGGTAGCATGCGATCGCGCCCCACACGACAATGCCGAACGTGACGGCGTGGGCGATGCGGCGTGCCGTCGGCGTGGACCACCAGGGCTCGCGGGTCGCACCATGTTGCGAAGGTTGCGGCGACATCTCGTTCAACAGTGCGCCCTCATCTGCAGCATGCCTTCGTCCGGTCACCGTCCCAGAGGGAGGGGGAGTCGCGAACGCTCCGATGCTTACGCCGTCGCCAATTCGCTCCCCACCAACTGCGTCCGCACCAGCCGCTGGTACACCGAGCAGCGCGTGAGCAGCTCGCTGTGCCGCCCGATGTCCACGATCTTGCCCTGGTCCATCACCACGATGCGATCGGCCTGCACCACCGTGCTCAGCCGGTGGGCGACGATCAAGCACGTGCGGCCTTTGGTGAAGTCAGCGATGGCTTCGCCGATCAGGTGCTCGCTCTCGGCGTCGATCATGCTCGTGGCTTCATCCAGAATCAGGATCGCCGGGTTGCGCAGGATCGCCCGCGCGATCGCCAGCCGCTGGCGCTGCCCGCCCGACAGGCTCAGGCCCTGCTCCGCGACCGGCGTGTCGAGCCCCAGCGGCAAACGCTCGATGAACTCGAGCGCCCGCGACTTGCGGGCCGCGTCGAGAATCTCCGCCTCGCTCGCCTCGGTCGAGCCGTACGAGATGTTCTGCCGGATGGTGCCGCTGAACATCACCGTTTCCTGCGTCACCACGCCGATCTGGCGGCGGAGCGATCGCACCGAGAAGTCCCGCACGTTCTGCCCGTCGATCAGCAGCATCCCCGCGTCGGGGTCATAGAGCCGCGGCACCAGCGAGAGCAAACTCGTCTTGCCGCAGCCGTTGGGACCAACGAACGCCACGGTCTCGCCGTGGGCGATGTTGAGCGAGATGTCCTCGACCGCGGGCTTGGGCTGGCCGGCGTACTGGAGAGTCACGCCCCGGAACTCGATCGAGCGTGCGTGCCGCGCGAGGCGGGCGAGGCGGTGCCCGTGTCCCGGCTCGGGCGTGGAGGCCTGCAACTCCGTCAAGCGATCCGCCGCCGCGGCTCCGATCTGCAGGTCGGCGATGATGCCCGTCAGCGGCTTGAGCGCCCCGCCGGCAAGCCCAAGCCCGGCGAGTGCAACCAGAAAGTTCGCCGGGTCGAGCGCGTTGTCGATCATCGCCTTGATCGCGATCAGCGCGAGCGTGCCGAGCGCGAGGATCGCGATCGCCTCGGTGAGCGGGCTTGCCAGCGCCCGGGCCGTCCGCACGCGGTTGAGTTCCCGCAGCATCTGCTTGTTGGCCCGGTGGAAGCGGCCTTCTTCGATGCGCTCCGCGGTGTGCACCTTCACGACCCGCAGGCCCTGCAGCGCTTCGGTGGACACGCGGAGCAAGTCGCTGTGGCTCTTGAGCGCCTGCTTCGAGGCCTTGCGGATGCGCCGCGAGAGCAGCCGGATGACCGCCGCGATAATCCCGCCCGCGATGAAGGCGACGAACGCCAGCCGCCAGTCGAGGATCACCGCCACCGCCACCGCCGCCACCGCCTTGGTCGCCTCGGCGAGGCCCTTGCCTAGCAGGCTGTTCATCGCCCCGCCCAAGGAACCGGTGTCGTTCACCACGCGGCTCACGAGGTCAGTCGCGCCGTTGCCCGCTGAGATCACGTCCCGCAAGGGGCGCTTGAGCACCCGCCGGAACGATTCACGCCGCACCTCGGTCACGACCCGGTTGACGAGCGTCTGCGACAGGTACGCGTGCAGGAAGCTCGCCGCCGCCCCGAGCACCGTGAGGACGCCCAGCCCCACGAAAATCCAGAGGGCGGCGGCGTAGGCCCCGCGCGGCAAGGCCTCGATGACCGTTTCAGGGATCGCGGCGGTGACCGAAGGCAATCGCTCGGCGACCTGCTGATTGAGCTGCCTCGCGAGAATGGGAAGGTCGCGGATCTTCGGATCGTCGCGGTTGGACGCCGCCAATACCACGTTCTGCAGCACCGGCACCATGGCGAGCATGGCGGTGCCGACGCCCAGAGCGGAGAAGAACGCGAGCACCAGGGCTCCGAACAGAGCCGCCGGGTACCGCGTCATCCGCTTGGCAAAGGCAAAGAAGTTCCGCATCGGGGAAGCGTGAGTTTAGGTCGATCCCGCAGCCGGTCCGGCGGGCGGGAGAGAACGCGGAGAAGCGGAGCAGGCGGAGTGTCGCGGAGGGAACGCGAGAAAAGAAGGGCAGAACATGGCGAGGCAACGCGAGCAGAGAAGGGATTCCCTCGACACGCCGTCGGGCCGATCGACTGCCTTGCCACCAACCCTCTTCTCCGCGCAACTCCGCCCGCTCCGCTTCTCCGCGTTCTCTCCTTCCCGAATGCCCGCCGTTCCCACCGCGACAACAATCCCCCGCATGACCACTCCCATGACCGTCGCCGTCACCGGCGCCACAGGTTTCGTCGGCCGCGCCATTGTCGCCGAGCTCCTCAAGCAGGGCTATAGCGTCCGCGCCCTGGTGCGCAACCGCGTCAAGGCCCGCGAGGTTCTCCCGCGCTCCGCCAACCTCACGCTCGTCGAGGGTGACATCCACGACGATCGCTCGCCCGCCGAGCTCGTCACCGGCGCGCAGGCGTGCGTCCACCTCATCGGCATCATCCGCGAAGAGCGTGGCGGCGTGACCTTCCACCGCATGCACGTCGCCTCCACCCGCGTCATCACCGACGCCTGCAAAGCCGCCGGCGCGAACCGCTATCTGCAAATGTCGGCCCTTGGCGTGCGCGACGACGCGGACTGTGCCTATCGCACCTCCAAGTGGGAGGCCGAGCAGATCGTCCGCCGCAGCGGACTGGACTGGACCATCTTCCGCCCCGGCATGATCCACGGCAAGGACAGCTCGTTCCTCGCGATGGCCGTTCAGTGGTGCAAGGGTGAAACGCCGCCCTTCTTCTTCCTCCCCTACTTCCGCGGCGGGAAGGAAGACACCAGCGTGCCGCTCGGCGGCGTGAACTATCGCGACCCGGTCATTCAGCCCGTCGCCGTCGAAGATGTCGCCGCCGCGTTCGTGCGGTCGCTCGACCGCCCGCAGACCGTCGGCGAAACCTACAACCTCGTCGGCACCGAACGGCTCACCTGGCCCGAACTGCTCGTCGAGCTCCGCAACAACATCCCCGGCAGCAACGCAAACCTCCAGCCCTGGGGCCTGCCCGCCGACCTGATGGCCCTCCAAGCCCTCGGCGCGTCGTACGTTGGTCTCGGCGGCCTGCTGCCGTTCGACCATGGCATGGCCGTCATGGGTGGGCAGGACAACACGGCCGAAACCAAAAAGGTCGAAGCCCATCTCGAACTCATCGCCAAGCCCTTCCGCGCGAGCTTCCGGGCTTACGCCGACGCTCTCTGAACCGGGGTGCTGCCGCGCCGGACCAGTCGAAGCCTGCCCCACGGCTAAGGGCGTGCGTCCACGCATGTCTTTGCACACCCTTGCGTGATTCCTTACACTTCCGTCCCGATGAAGCTCCCCGCAGACAAGATCAACCGCCTCCGCCCGTTCTACAACGGACGGACGGTCTGCGTGACGGGCGGCGCCGGCTTCATCGGTGGGCACCTCGTCGATGCACTGCTGGGCCTTGGCGCGACCGTGCGGGTGCTCGATGATCTCTCGAACTCCACGCTCGAGCACCTCGCCGAACTCATCGACCTTGAGCCCGATCGCGTCCGCTTCATCCGCGGCAGCGTGCTCGACGACGAGGCCCTCGCCGACGCCTTTAGCGGCGCCGCCACCGTCTTCCACCTCGCCGCCGTCGGCAGCGTCCAGCGCTCCGTCGATGACCCGCAGCGGACCTTCAGCGTCAACGCCACCGGCACGCTCCGTGTCTTGCAGGCGGCGAAGAAGACCACCTCGCTCTCGGGCGCGGGTGTCGAGCGCGTGATCCTCGCGTCGAGCTCGTCGCCCTATGGCGACGACCCCCACCTTCCCCGCGTCGAGACGCAGTTGCCCGCGCCGGTCTCTCCCTACGCGGCAAGCAAACTCTCGGCCGAAAGCCTGCTGAGCGTGCACTCCAAGACCTACGGCATGAGCACGCTGGCGCTGCGGCTGTTCAACGTCTTTGGCCCGCGCCAGCCAGGCAACTCGCCCTACTCGGGCGTGATCGCTGCCTTCGCCGAGAAACTGCTGCAGGGCGAGGCGCCGGTGATCTTCGGCGACGGCCTGCAGACCCGCGATTTCACCTACGTTGCCGATGCCGTCATGGCGTTCCTGCTCGCGGGCTCGGTGAAGGTGCCGCCCCGGGGCGAGGTCGTCAACATCGGCACGGGCACGAGTGTGACGATGCTGGAACTGGCCCGCGCCATGGCCAACGCCGCGGGCGTGCCGCACGTCCATCCGCAGCTCCAGCCCGGCCGCCCGGCGGACGTGAAGCACTCACTGGCGGACATCACCCGCGCGAAAGAACTGCTGGGCTTCGAGCCGGGATACACCCTCGAGGCAGGCCTGCAGGACCTGATCGCGTGGCGGCGGCAGGCCGCCAGCGAGTCCACCAACCGGTAGAACCTCCGGCCCGACCGGCGACCGCCGCGGCGTCGATCTTCGCGTGTGAAGATTCGCCGACGGACGTGATTTTGCTTGCACGGGCGACTCACTTCCGACACACTCTGTTCGGAGGCCTCTGATGAAGATCCGTATGGCGGCGTTGGCACTGGTGGCTTTGGCGTCTCACGCAGGGGCCGCGGTGTCGATCTATCAGAAGGCGCCGAAGCTCAGTTCGTCCGGGGGCGTGTCTTCGTTTTATCCCGCCGGATACGAGCGCCACATTGCCGAGAGCTTCACGCTCGCCCAGGCCGCGGATCTGTCGGCGGTGCGTTTCTGGGGTTCGGTGGCGGGCTCGTTCCCGGTCCAGCCCACGGCGTTTCGGATCAGCCTCTGGAAAGCCGGCGGCGTCTCGGACAACGGGATCGCCGGCGCACCGGCAACGCGTATCTTCGAGCAGGAAACGCTCGTCACCGACGCCCGTTTCGCGGTGCAGAGCGAGCCCGGCGGGCTCAACCGGTACGACGTCGATTTGGGCACCACGGTGTCGTTGAACGCCGGTGAACGCTACTGGTTCTCCGTCGCCGGGCGGGCGGAGCCGAACACCAACTTCACGTGGGGTTGGGCCGACTCCACCGGCAGCAGCGGGCACTGGGGCGGGTACAACATCTTCTCCGCCAACTCGTGGTTCGTCATCGAACCCAGCGCGATCTTCAACGGCGGCCTGGCTTTTGAGCTGTTTGCGATCCCGTCGCCCGCCGCGACGTCGCTTCTCGCGCTGGCTGCCGTCGCCGTGCGCCGCCGCCGCTGACGCCCCCACCCGCATCACGGGCACAGCGCCCCAGAGGATGGTTTCTCGATTTCGAGCCCGACCACGCCCCCGGAAAAAAAGGACTTGACACAACCCGACAGTTAGTGTATACTAACACTGAAAGGAGACGGCCATGGCTGCTCTCACTCCCATCAGCGGCGTCGGGTCTGTGGGTCTGGAAGGTTCTGGAGCCGGTTCTGGAGTTGGCGGGGGCGGCAATGGAGTCCGTCGCGGTCGGGGCGGCTGGGTGGCGATGGGCCTGCTGTGGTCCGGGCGGGGGTGTGGGGCGCTGCTGGCGATCTTCTGGGGGCTGTTCTTTGTCGAGCATGTCAACGCGTGGTACTTCGACCCGCGAGGGTGGCCGCCGCTGTGGGTTACCGCCGCGATGGTTGCGCACGGGTTGATCATCCTCGGCCTCGCGGCGATGCTCCGCTGGACGTGGGTCGGGGCGGCGCTCACGCTGATCGGCACGATCGGATTCCTGACCCCGACGCTCATCGGGGGCAAGCCGGCGTGGCTGATGCTGATAAACCTCGTGCCGGTGGGGATGGTGGTGTTGGGTGAGCTGCGATTGGGGCGGGCACGGATCCGCGGTCATGTCCGCGCAAGACTCCATCGTGGCAATCGTTGAGCCACGTTCAGGGACAGAGCAGTTCGTCGTACGCCGCGACAAAGATCTGGAAGTCGTCGTCGTCGACAACGTTGTCGCCGTTGAAATCGGCCGAGCAACCCTTTGGCATGAGAGGATCGTCACAGTCGAGCGCGTCGTACGCGACGACGAACAACTGGAAGTCCGCGTCATCAACCCGCCCGTCATTGTCGAGGTCGGCAACGCATGGACTCGGGATCGGTATCTCAAGTATCCATGCCGAGCCCTGGTTCGCGTTGGTGCCGACGTCATCTCCCCACGCGCCTACGACCGCCGTGCTCCCAGACAGTGCGACGCAATAACCAAAGACGTCGCCCGATGCGCCATCCACAGAGTTGAGTTGCACGCGCTGCGACCATGTGTCGCCGGACCGGGAGAACACAATCGCCGAACCTTGGTCGGCGATGGATGCGACATCGTCCGCGTGTGCGCCCACCATCGCTGTTCCACCATCGACAGAAACAGAAATGCCGAAGTAATCGAGTTTCGATGCGCCGTTGGCGTTCAGCCTCGCCTGTTGTCGCCAGACGGTTCCAGCGCGCGTGAAAACATACGCGGACCCTTGATTGACATTGAAGCCAACATCGTCCAAGTGCGACCCGACGATCGCGGTGCTGCCATCGATATCGACAGAAACCCCAAACTCGTCGCCAGGGGAACCGTCAGCCGCGATGAGCCTTGCCTGCTGGGACCATGCAGTGCCGTTGCGGGTGAAGATATACGCAGATCCGACATCCGCGTCCCCTGCCGCACTGTCGTCTCGAAGTGCTCCGATGATTGCGGAGTTCCCGGACATCGCAACGGACCTGCCAAAGTAATCTCCGGCGAGACCATCCGTCGCGGTGAGCTTCGCTTGTTGCGTCCACGCCGTCCCACTGCGCGTGAAGACATACGCAGCACCCTGATATTGCTTCGTTCCGTTCGTGTCGAAGTACTCCCCGACGATCACAGTGTCGCCGCAAACCGCAATCGATCGACCGAACCAGTCATCCGCCGACCCATCTGAGGCGGTGAGCTTGGCCTGCTGCGTCCAGCTCCCACCGTCTCGGACGAAGACATACGCCGCACCCTGATTCCCCTTGCCGGAGATGTCGGCAAAGTGTGCGCCGACGACGACCGTGTCGCCGGAGATTCCTACACAGTCGCCGAAGTAATCAGTCGCTGCGCCATCGCTTGCTGTCAGCGTGGCTTCAAGGGCCCAGCCGGTGACCGTGCGTCGGTAAACGTGAGCAGATCCCTGATCGGTGTTGCCACCCACGTCGTCAAGCGGCGCACCCGCAATGCAGGTATCACCGTCGATTGCAACCGTGCTTCCGAACAGGTCGCCCATCGCCCCCGACGGATGGAGCACCCGAACGGGCGAAGCGCCTTGTCCGCGGACGTCGGCACCGAACACACCCACGATGACCGTGGCGCAAATGGCGATGCACCGAATCAAAAGAACCTCCCACGTGTTGAGCGGGTTCTCGGGTACCTTTCACGTAATCGAGCGACCCCGAACTAAGTTACAGGCGAAACACCCCAAGTGCAATGGGAAACTGGTCTTGGCGCGACGCGAGATCTTCGCTCGCCGCGGTCACCACCGTCTGCAGTTCCTGAGAGTTGCGGGGGACTGCCGTCCTGGGCGGTCAATTTCTTCAGAGAAGTCGCCGAGCCGCTCCCGACAGTCAGAAACACGAACCAAATTCTTATCGGAGATCCGTCTCTCGATCCGCCCTTCCCGGTGGGGCCCCCCCTGTCGGCGGCACTCCGAATGATGGCGTGTATTCGCGTTCGGGTGATACGCTCTCTGCAGCAACCCGTGCATCATTCTCCCCTCGACATCCTCGGCGGTCTCTACCAGCTTCTGCGGCTGGGGGTGATCACGCGGTTTCGGTTTCACGGGGCCTATTGGCAGTGGCGTCTTCACACGGCGTTCGGGAAGGGGTACCCCTCCAGCCGCTGGGAACTGGTCAAAAGCGTGCTTTCGTACGGAATTTGGATGCATCGCATGCGTCGTTTCCGATGAAGTGGCTCCGCCGGTGGCCGTTGTGGGCTTTGGCGCGGTATGCTGCATTTCACGCTGCGGTCCAAGTCGATTGGGCTTCGGCGCTGCTGGGAGATTCGCGATGTCTGACGCTGCTTCGAACGCCGCCAATTCTGCCGCCGGTTCTAACGGCGGCTTCGCCAAGGCCTTTCTGCCGGGCCTGATCATCGGGCTTGTCGTCGGGGCGGTCGGCGGCGCGTTCCTGGCGCCGATCATCGCCGAGAGCGGCGGCCCCGCGGCCGAGATCGAACGCTCCAAGCGCGAAGCCGCCAACCTGCCGCCGGCGCCGATCGAGCAGGCGGCCGAGGTTGTGCAGGACGAGGCCCAGAAGGCGGCCGACGAAACCCAGAAGATGACCGAGCGCGGCGCCGAAGAGATCAAGAAGGAAGGCGAGAAGGCCGCCGAGGCGCTCAAGCAGCAGCCCAAGCCCGAAATGCCCAAGCCCGACGCGCCGAAGTGATTGAAACGCCGTTGCTGCACCGCCAAGAGCCTGCAACGCGCGAGGCCGACGGTGCCCTCACGCACCCTCTCGCCGCGTGCGAGCACAGCACCACTTGATGCTTTGCATCGAGTCCGGTGAGGGGATTGCGTGTAGCTGCACGCCGCGACGTTCGGACGTGCAGAACCCCTCCCCGGTCTCGCTGCGCTCGACCACCCCTCCCCGCTTCGCGGGGCGGGGAGGCGCGAACAGTCGTCTCGCAATGATCGCTCACCGCGGCGCGATCGCCGCACCGATCGGACGACCGTCGTCGGCGGCCGGTGCCGGAGCTGGTTGCGGAGCGGGCTGCGGAGCGGGTGCGTCCGGCGCCGCCGGCGGCACCGGCAACTCAGGCATGCCCGGCAGCGGCTGGAACATGCCATCGGGTGCGACGCGCATCTGGTCGGACTCGAGCAGGTAGTTCAGCACCGCGTTGCGCAGGTTGGTCTTGGCCTGGTCGCGTCGGTTCTCGGCGCTGAGCAGGTCGTTCTCCGACTGCACGACGTCGCGCGGCTCGACGGTGTCGATCTTGAGCAACTGCTCTTCCAAGCGCCGCTTGTTGATCTCCACCTGCTGCTCGGCCAGCTTGAACTGGAACGCTGCCAGGTCGATGTTGCGGAGCGCGCCGCGGACGGCGACGACGATGTTGTCGCGCAAGAGTTCGGCGGAGCGCCCCCGCTGCTGCAGCGCGATGGTCGCCTGGCGCAGGCCGTATTTCTCGATCTGACGATCGAGCGGCAGGCTGAGCGTGGCCGTGCCCTCGACGTTGGCGTCGCCTGGACTGAAGGACAGGCCACCGATGTCGCGATCCGCGTCGGTGGAGAGCGCCGCGCGCCCGCCGACGTTGAGATCGGGCAGCAGGTTGTTCTCGGCGTTGTCGACGGCGCGTTTGGCGTCGTCCACGCGGTCGCGGGCGTTCTGCAGGTCGAGGCGGTATTCGAGGGCCGCGTGCGTCGCGTCGTCGAGCGTGGTCGCGGGCAGCGGGACTTCGAGGGCCAGCGGCCGGATGACGACCTTGGAAGCCACGTCGAGCCCGAGCCGCACCTTGAAGCGATCGAGCTGCAGGATGTACGTCTCGCGCAGGCTCGCCAGCGAGGCCTGAGCGTTGAGCACGTCGTTCTCGGCGATGCTGACGTTGAACGCGGGGATGCGTCCGGCGTCGACGCGGGCCTGGGTGCCGTCGCGGAACAGTTGCAGGCTCTTGAGCGAGCGCTCCTGGTTGGCGATCTGGGCCTGGGTCTGGATCAACTGGAAGTAGTCGTTGGCGATGTTCACCAGGAACGAGCGGCGGAAGCGCTCGAACGTGCGGGCCTGATAAACCAGATCGCGCTCGGCCTGGATCAGGGGCTCACGGGCCACGTTGCCCGCGCCGCGGAGCAGCGGGACATTGGCGGCCAGCACCAGCGACGAGGATTGCGTGTACCCGGCCGAGACCTGCTCGCGAAGGTCTTGGCTGGCGCCCGCGATCCACCGGGCTTCGACCTCGCCGCCGTAGGGCAGTCGCTTCTGAGCGCGGAGCGTGTTGATGACATTGAGCGCGGGCGTCGGGCTGCCGTCGTCCCACCTGTTGCTGGCGACAAACGAGGTGTCGTTGAACAGCCGCGGCTCCCAGCGGTGCTGCTCGGTGAGCAGGCGGATCACCGCGAGGATGTAGTCCTCTTCGCTGTTGAGGTACTCGCGGGCGGTCTTCTGGCTCTGGCGCCAGGCGCCGGCGAGGTTCAGTTCCAGGGCGTTCTCAAGCCCCGCGCCGGTCGGGTCGTTGCCGTAGGCGCCGACGGCGTAGCCATCGAGCTTCTTCGAGACGTCCGCGGCCTCGCTCTCGACGTTGTACGTCAGGGTCTCGGCCTTGGGGTTGGTCGTGGCGGGGGAGGGGTTGAGTTCCTGACGCCGCTGCTCGGCGTTGTGCTCGTGGTTGGCGAAGTTGCGGCCGACGACCGGCGCTGGCGACCGGTTGGCTTCGATCGCCACGGACCGGTTCTGGAGCATGTCGGCGACGCGGCGGTCGATCTCGTCCATGGAGGAGGAGCAGCCGGCGAGGCAGACGAGAGCGAGGCCGAGTGTGAGGGCCCGGATGCTCCGGGCGGAGTGCGAAGTCATGCGTGTGTGGATGCGCGAGGGAGGACGAATGGGTTCAAATCGAGCGACGTCGGGGTCTGGAAGACCCCGCCCCCGGAGCAGAGGCGCGGCAGCCGCGTCGTTGATTTCCCGCATTCGCCGCCTCCGTTCGGTGTTTGAATGGATCGCAAACCCCGCCGGCGGCGAGGAATCGCTGACGGAGTGTACCTTCTTTCAGGCCCCGATGTTGCAAAGGACTTGGGCTTGCATACAGTTCCCCATCGTCGAGTTGACGCCCCATCCCGTTTGGGATTTGGACGGATGTGAGGGAGGACCTCTCCGTGGCCTCCGGGGTGTTGCCGGTCAGACCGTTCGGTCTGATCGTGTCGAGGGACGACACCTGAACGCATTCAGGCGCGCCCTTGTCTCGAGGCCTTCGAGCACTGGTGGCTGTCGTTGTCGGCCCAGCGGCTCACGAGCCGGGACGCTCACGTTCGGATCGCAGAATGCGGCGGCGGAGTCCGGCGTGATCTGTGCATAAAGGCCCTTTGGGCTTCCTCCGCATCCTGGCGGGGAAAGGACCCTTTCGCGATGGCTTCTATTACATACGACGGTCGCAGCCTCCTGATTGACGGCAAGCGCATCTGGCTGGTTTCCGGCTCGATCCAGTACACCCGCGTTCCGCGCGAGTACTGGGCCGACCGCATCCACGCCGCCAAGCTCGCCGGCTTGAACTGCGTTGATACCAGCGTGGTCTGGGCGCGGCACGAGTCGCGCCCCGGGCACTTTGACTTCAAGGGCGACAACGACCTGAAGCATTTCATCGACCTGGTCGGCAAGGCGGGGATGTACGCCTCGCTGCGGATCGGGCCGCACGTGGGTGCCGGGTTTGACATGGGCGGGATGCCGGCGTGGCTGGTGGCCAACAAGAGCGCCGAGGCGAAGGCCGCGGAAGCCAAGGTGGCCGAGGGCAAATTGCCCGTCAAACCCGACGGCGACGACAACGCGGAGACGCGTGCAATCAAGGCCAAGGTGATGCGCCTGCGCGCTCCCAGCCAGCCGTTCCTCGAGGCCGCGTCGCGCTTCATCAACGCGGTGTCGGCGCAGGTGCGTGGGTTGCAGGTGACGGCGACCGCCAAGGGCGGGCCCCTGGTGCTCATCCACAACGAGGCCAACTGGACCTGCGGCGATCAGACCGTCGCCGACGCCTACCTCGGCGAAGTGCTCCGCTACATCCGCGAGTCGGGCTTCGATGTGCCGATCGTGAACAGCAACAACCTGTGGGCGGGCGTCGAGGGCGAGATCGACGGCTGGTCGGGCAGCGATGAGATGCTGAGCGCGATGCGCCAGTTCGCGATGGTGCGCTCGCTGCAGCCGCGGTTCGTGGTGGACTTTGAGACCGCCAAGCCCGACGCCTGGGGCGTCGAGCAGCCGGCGCCGACCCCGGCGTGGCTGCTGCAGCGTCAGATCGCCGAGGTGCTGGCGGGCGCTGGTCAGTACAACCTGTCGCCCTTCCACGCGGGCACGCAGTTCGGCACCAGCGCCGGACGTCTGGACAACGCGCCGGATCACTTCGGCGCGACCGCGGTCGCGAGCCACGCGCCGCTGACCGAAACCGGTTCTCCCAACGAGTCGTTCGCGTTCCTCAAGCGCCTCAACACCTTCGCCACCCGCTTCGCCCGCGTGCTGAGCGGCTTTGACCCGACGTTCCATCCCGTGATGGTCGCCCCGCGCCTCGCGCTGACGCACACCAAGAAGGGCAAGCACGATCCGCACGAGCCGCCGGCCACCGTGGTGCACGCCTCGGGCAGCCAGGGCGGCGTCGCGTTCGTCTTCACCCCCGGCCCCGCCGACAAGGGTGAGGTCCGCACCGTTGAGCTCATGATGCACGACGGCACGGTGCTGCCCGTGCACATGACCAACCAGTCGGTCGCGTGGTGTCTCATCAACGCCAGCGTGGGCGGTCGCGCCAACGTTGACTACTGCACCCTGTGCGCTCTGGGCGCGGTGGGCCGCACGCTTGTCATCTTCGGACCCGCCGGCCTGCACGGCACGATCTCGATCAACGGCTCGCCGCTGGAGCTCCGCGTGCCCGACGCCAAGGAGCGTCGCCCCGAGGTGATCGAGCACGAGAACATGTTCATCGTGGTGCTCAGCGAGGAACTGGCGGACGCGACCTACTTCGCCGACGACGCGCTGTATGTGAATGCCGCGGGCCTGACGACCGACGGTCGTCCGCTGCCGATCCCGGGTGAGAAGCAGATCACCCGCGTCGATGGCGAGGGCGATGTTCGCACCGTCGATGTCGCCAAGCTTTCGACCAACAAGAAGCCGGAGAAGGCTCCGGAGAAGATCGCGCTGGCCAACTGGGCGTGTGCGCCGCTGGATGAGTACGTCAGCGGCGAGAGCGCGCGGTACGCCGCCATCGACGGCCCGGCCGATCTGGCGACGCTTGGGACCAGCACCAGCTACGGCTGGTACCGGATCCAGATGAAGCCGAGCAAGTCCGAGCGTGTGATCATCTCGGCGCCGGGCTCGGCCGATCGGCTGCACTTCTTTGACCGCGGGCGCGAAGTCGGGCTTCTGGGCGTCGGCCCGGGCTCGCACGCCACCGTCGGGCTCTCGCTTCACAAGCCCGAGCAGACGCTCGTCGTCCTCGGCGAGGCGTTGGGTCGCTACAGCGACGGACGCCACATGGGCGAGACCAAGGGTCTGGTATCGCACCTGCTCGAGGTCTCGCCGATCAAGACCGCGGCCCCCAAGGCCGAGCTGGGCGCCCCGATCGACATCCTGCGCTACATCAACCCCGTCTTCGGCGTGCGCCAGTCCGACGCCACCCTGCCCGAGCGCATCACCTGGCACCTGGGCAAGCGCTCCGGCGACATCGTGATGGTGAACAAGGGCGTGAGCTTCGGCGCGCTGCTGGTTGTCAACGACAAGCCGATCGGCGTCATCGACGTCTCCGGCCCGTCGACGATTCTCATCGATCACGAGAAGCTCGGACGGGGCAATGTGACCATCCAGCTCGCGCTCTTCCCGCTCGATGGCGAAGAGGACAGCGTCGCCGCGGGATTGATCGACTCCGCCGCCCACGCGATCGAGTTCCACGCGGTGGACTCGGTCGTGACCGAGAAGTCGCAGTGGTCGTTCGCGAAGTTCGATGTTCCGACCGCCGCCGCGTTCAAGGTCGGGGCCAAGCACGAGGAAGGCCCGTGCTGGTGGAAGACGTCGTTCACGACGCCGGTCACGGGCGTGCCGATGTTCCTGGAGCTCGACGGCCTGACCAAGGGGCAGCTCTATCTCAACGGCAAGCACCTGGGCCGCTACTTCATGGCGACCAAGCCCGGCAAGGACGTCGGCCCGCAGCGTCGCTACTGGGTGCCGGGGTCGTGGCTGAAGCACGAGGGGCTGAAGCACGAGGGCGCCCACAAGGCCGACAAGAAGGGCGAGACCAAGCAGCCGCCGATGAACGAACTGATGATCTTCGACGAGCACGGCGCCAAGCCGACGCGGGTGAAGCTCGTCTTCGACGACACCGTGATGCCCATCACCACCGGCGTCACGCCGGAGGGTGTGTGAGCATGGCCCGAAAGCCCGCCCGTGTGAAGAAGCCCGCAAGCCTTTCCAAGGCTGATTTCTTCCCCGCGTGGCAGGCGGCGGCGTCGTTCGCGGCTCGCAAGCACCACGGGCAGCTCCGCAAGGACGGACGCACGCCGTACTACGCCCATGTGGTTCGCGTCGCGTTCACCACCAGCGCGCTCTTCGGGTGCAGCGATCCCGCCGCGATCGCGGCGGCGCTGACCCACGACCTGATCGAGGACACGACAACCGACTACGAGGACCTCGAAGAGCGCTTCGGATCGGAAGTCGCGGACATGGTCGTGGCCCTGACCAAGAACATGGCCCTGCCCGATGCCGCGCGTGAGCGTGACTACGAGCAGCGGCTGGCCAAAGCCGACTGGCGGGTGCGACTCGTCAAGCTCGCCGACGCGTACGACAACGTCGTGGACAGCGACAACGACCCGAAGCAGCAGGACAACCTCCCGCGCCGGCTGGGTGCGTGCGTCCGCGCGGTGCGCCTTGCGGAGCGTGACGCCAAGGACCATCCGGAGACCCGGCGGGCGATCGACCTGGTGACGGCGCTGGTGAAGCGTTACGAGAAGAAGGCCGGATCGAAATGGGATCCGCGTCGAGCCCAGGGTTGACCGTCTGTTCGCTCTGCGGCGCTCGCGGCGATTGGGCTACGAACTCATGGGCGTGCTGACCACCAGCCGCAGCGCGCCGATGAACGTCGGCATCGTGCGGTAGTGGCCGTACTTCGTATCCCAGACTCCGCTCTGGAGATCGGCCGCGAGTTCGCGTTGCACACGCTCGCGCACGTCTTCGCCGACGAACGCCCACGAAGACTGCGACCGGATGACCGCGGGATCAAGGAATCGCTCCGGCCGCGCGTAGTACGCCTCGCTGAAGCCATCGGTGCAGTCGATCGGCACCGGAACGGGTCGCACGTCGACGCGGCGGCCTCCGACGCTGAGGGCGTCGCGCAGCACGTGCATGGGCGGATCGCGGCGTGCCTCCACCGCCGCCAGTTCGGGGCAGTAATCACCGAGCCAGAACGTCTTGGCGGCCGCGGGCTCAAAGACCATGAGCACGATCGCGCCGCGGGTGACGCGGAGAAGTTCCCGCAGCCCGCCATGCAGGTCCTGCCACTGGTGCACCGTGATGATGCCCATCGTCGCATCGACGCTCTGATCGGCGAGCGGAAGTTCCTCGGCACGCGCATCGATCGCCCTGGTCAGGTGGCCGGGACGCTGCGCCCGCATCGCCTCTGACGGCTCGATCGCGATCACTTCGCGATCCAGCGGCTCGTACGAGCCCGCGCCGGCGCCGATGTTCAGGACGGTCTTGGCGTCGCCCAGCGCGGCATGGATGATCGCGCCGATGCGCGGGTCGGGCCGCCGCAGATTCGCGTAGCCGACTCCGATCACCGCGTAATCAACATCGCCCGCCGACGTCATGGCCGAGCATACGCGGGAGGCGGAGCGTGGTCACGCTTTCTGCTTTCGGTAGTCGGTCGTGAGCATGCCGGCGAAGCCCCAGTTGTCCGTCTCGACCTCGTCGATGACGATGTGGGTGTGCTCGGGCTTCTTGCCGAGCACGCGGACCAGCGTGTCGGTGATCTCGCGCACGATCTGAGCCTTCTGCTCGCGGGTGACGCCGTCCTTGGTGATCTTCACATTGACATAGGGCATGGATGACTCCGTTCCGTGATGTACGCGAGTGCCCACGCGGGCGTTCGCACCGGGATGCGATGGGGTTTATTCCGTCTATCCCGCACGGTGGCGCCGAACTCGACTTCTCGGACGGCCCGCGTGCCACACGCCGTCCCAGTTGTATTCGACCTTTGACGATGACAGGTCTGGTCCCCGCTGGAGGAGAAGTCCATGGTCCTTTCGCACCGTCCGTTGTCGGTTGTGCTCCGCGCTGTGCTGGCCGTTGGCTCGATCGCGAGCCTCGCATCGGCCCAGGCATGGGACGTGCGTCTCTCGATCCAGAGCCGCAACGCCGGCGGGCTCCAGACCCGCGGCATCCCGGCGCCCAACAACATCATCGGCGGCGCCATGGGCCTCCACCCCGACGGCCCGGACGAGATCGCGTCCGATCCGACCTTCTACGCGCGGCACACCGCTGAGTACACCGCCGATCTCAACGCCACCATTCCCGACGTCAATTACACCGGCGTCGTGATGATCGACTACGAGCACTTCTGGCCCGCGTGGGAATGGAGCGGCCCGTCGCAGCCGGCGTGGCGCAACTACATCAAGACCCAGCGCCCCGATCTGCTCGCGGGCAAGCTGGAGTCCGAGTGGGAGGCCATCTTCGCCCAGTCCTTCCGCGACGAGGTGAAGAAGTACTGGATCTTCACCGCCAACCTCACCCGCCAACTGCGTCCCAAGGCCCAGGTCACCTACTACGGCCTGCCCCTTGGCACCTACTGGATCTTCAACGGTTACTCACAGGCGGGCGTGAATTTGACCCGCTACCGCGACATCCACGAACGCGAACTGGCGTGGTACTGGGATCTGGTCGACGTCGTCACCCCCACCATCTACGCCAACTACTCCATCTCCAACACGCCCGCGCCCGGGCAGACCGATCCCCTCGGCACCGAGCGCTGGATCACCGGCCTTGTGGGCGAAGCCGTGCGTTACTCCAAGGGCAAGCCCGTGCTCCCCTTCTTCCAGTTCCGCTACCACCAAGCCTCCACCTTCGCCGGTCAGTTCCTCAACGACATGAATCTCGAGTACGGCTTCAAGTTCAGCAAGCAGGCCGGCGCCTCGGGCATCATTCTCTGGGACTTCTTCTATAACGATCAAGAGATCGCCGCCTGGCAGAACTACTACGACACCAAGGCCCGCCCGCTGCTCTACCCCATGGTCTACCCCGGCGGTACCGGCGGCGGCGGCAACCCCGACCCGGACAACGGGGGCACCGATCCTGGCTCGGGCCCCGGCACCGACCCCGGCACGGACCCGGGAACCGACCCCGGAACTGGCCCCGGAACCGACCCCGGCCTCGGCGAGGGTGTTGATCCCGTCGGCCCGGGCGTCGACCCGGTCTCCAGCGGCTCCGACACCAGCAGCTCGGCGGACGTCGCCGCCAGCAGCAGCGGTGGCGGCGGAGGCGGTGGTGGCGGTGGCGGCGGTGGCGGCGGTGGTGGTGGCGGCGGCGGCATGAGTTTCGGTGGTGGCGGCGGCGGCGGCGGCGGCTCGGCTGGCAACGGTCAGGTCGCGTCGTTCAG
>VYLH01000049.1_pt1 | contig 30065 bp, 19 predicted proteins | sample 5114361 | NCBI WGS metagenome assembly VYLH01 (sample SAMN12291772, study PRJNA351875) | freshwater metagenome | isolation source: freshwater lake | place: USA: Michigan, Kent Lake | collected 2013-08-15
GGATTCGACCCAGCCGCCGCGCTCGAATCCCAAGCTGACCCTGCCTCCGACCCCTCCTCCGAACCCCAATTCGACAACGGCGGCGAAGGCGTCGAAGACTCCCCCGCGTCCGGCGCTCCCTTCGCTCCGCCCACGGCCCACAAGCGTTCGCTCCGCGACAAACTCGAAGACTTCATCGGCCGCCTTTCCACCCGTAACAACTTCTGGCACCGCGTCTGCTCGATGATCTGGCTGCCCTACGCCTTCCGCAGCGGCATCCGCATGAAGCGCGTCGACGCCGAGACCTTTACCGCCGAACTCCCCTTCCGACGCTTCAACAAGAACTGGTACAACGCCATGGCGGGCGCCGCCCTCCTAGGCAACAGCGAGATCGCCGGCGGCATGTTCGTCTTCGGCATCACCGGCGGCGAGTACACCATCGTCTGCAAACACCTCGCCTACCGCTTCCTCCGCCCCTGCTACGGCCCTGCCCTTTACCGCGTCTTCCCCCGCGAAGACGTCAAGGCGCTCATCGCCACCGGCAAAGAGTTCAACGTCACCCTCGATCTCGACATCGTCCAGCAAGCCGTCATCCCTGCCGCCATCGGCAATCGCGCCGACAAGCGATCGCTCGTCAGCCGCATGGCTGCCAAGGAACGCAAGGTCGGCCGCTGCGAGGTGACCTTCCACGTCACCCCGACCATGCACAACAAAGTGAAGCGGGGAAGCAGTCGAAACGTGGGGCAGCGGGACGCTTGAGACGTCTCCGCCCGCTGTGACGGGCGCCCAGGCAATCGGTGCTCGACCTGCGAATCTGGATCCTCGACATCAACCGAAGGTCTGGCGGGGTTGAGCCTTTGGCTCCTGCCACGGACCTCGCTCGGCAGGGCAGTGCCTCCGACGCCCTGATTCCAAGCCTCACAACTTGCAACGTCAGGCGGTGCGACGGCGGCGTCTTGTGCCGCGATCAAGTGCCTCGCCGAGTTGATGGTCGGATGTGCCGCTGCATAGGCCTCCGACGAGTGACTTCCGTTCGGAGGGTGCACGACCGTTGCCTGCGGTTTCAACCGGCGGCCAAGGCCACTCTTCCTTTCTCTTGTTGCCCTGGTGATTGCCGCCCCTCAGGGGCGGGAAGAAGAAAGCAATAAAGAGGAATCGGAGCGCCCTCACCGGCGGATGAATCTGCGAGCAACACTCGTGCATCCTTCGGGCGGAATCCGCGGCCAGCGGCCCGACCAGTTCGTGCCTCTGAATTTGCTCGAAACGTCAGTGTCGCTGACGTTCCGATCTCTGAGTTTGCCAAAGACAGTTCTTCACGCAGCCGCGGGCGGCATCCGCCCGCATTCGGGGCACGGCCTGCCCGGTGTCAACCCCTTCAAGTCATACCCGCATCCGCGGCAGCCCGACTGTTCCCGCAGCATCATCCCAGCGAACACGCCCACCGCCGTCGCGAGTACGCCAAGCATCCACAACGGGATGATCAGCAACAGATTGTTCGCTCCGTTCCGCAGCACCGGCCACCGCGTCACCGGATCGAAACTCAGGTCCATCGGGCCCAGACGCCCGAAGTTCGAGAACGACCAGCCGCGCTCGTGAGGCTGCGAAGGCACCGCTGCCCAGGAATACTCAATTGCGCCCTTGCTCACGCTTGCCGCACGGAACTCGCCCGCTGTGGTGTGGGTTAGCAGAAATACTTGAAAGCGACTCGTGACGAACAGGCCCGCTGAGACAACGGCCAACAGCAGCGACGCGATCAAGACTCCCAGTTTCACGCGGCGACGGAACATGCCCCAGTATACCAGTGGGCGAATTGGCCCGACATCACGCCAGTTCCACCAAAGGCGCTCACACCTTGTTCAGATGGTCAGTTCCGCCGTCGCGTTGGCATCACTGGCAGGCGGCTCGATCGTTCTCCCGCTCTGCCATGACCACCCGCTGCTCGCAGCCGGTGGTCGTGCTCGGCCGTGAATCACCCTCCAAACCACGGCCATTGCCTCCGAGTGAACCACGGTCGATTCACCCGGCCTTCACGCGATCACTCCTCATCACGTTCGTCCCAAGGCCCGAAGGGCCACCCGTCCCAAGCCCGGGGCGTGAGCCCCGCGTACGCCGCACCACCCTGATCGAGCAGCGAAGCGGCGTTACGCACTTGCGCTGGCGTCTGCGTGAACCACGCCACGCTCATCCCGAGACGCAGCGCGCAGCAGAACACGCGGCAGCATCTCCAGAAGATCGGGCCGCGCCGCTCTCAAGTCACGTTGTCTCACTCAATCCCGAACCGGCTTTGTCGAGTGCACGGGCTCCGTCGACGGCGTTGGCACCCGCTTGATCGCCGTCGCCAAGATCCGCGCCGTCGACTCAGTCGCCGATTCCTCCGCGCCCGCCGCGCTCGTCGGCACGCTGGCCACCTTTGCCGCGGCCGAGCCCTCCGGCGCCTTCAACTCCGGGCCTTTGCCCTCCTGCACGCCAGGTGCTTGCACCGTGCCCGCGGCCGTCCCGCGAGCCGAACGTGCCGCCGCTGCTTCGCTCTTCTCGTACCGATCTGCCGCCTCTTTCAGAGCGATGGCACCAGCGATCGGAAGGAGCGAGGCGCACCCGCCGAGTGTGAAACCGGTCACAACCAGAGCAGCGGCAACGAGCGAACGAGTGATGGTGCGTGGCATGGAGATGTTCCCAACGTAGCCAACGCGCTCGACCGTGTGGGCGCGGCAGGCTCCGTCCGGGAACGAATCGACCGGAAATCAGCCCGACGTGATCGCGTCCACGCCGATTCCGCGCGATTCACGGTCCGCGCGGGAGTTATTCCCTGACCCGTCATTCATCGCCATGCCCAAACGAAAAACGCCCCGCATGGCGGGGCGTTCGGAAAAGCACTTGCAGATTCACGCCAAACCCAATCGCTTACTTGATGCCGTCCTTCGCCGCGAAGAACTTGATCAGGTCGACGCAGCGGCTGGCGTAGCCCGCCTCGTTGTCGTACCAGCTCACGATCTTGAAGAACCGCTTGTTGAGCTCGATACCCGCCTTCGCGTCGTAGATCGACGAGCGCCGATCACCCACGAAGTCGCTGCTGACAACTTCCTCTTCGGTGTAGCCAAGGATGCCCTTCATCGAGCCTTCGCTGGCGGCCTTCATCGCCGCGTTGATCTCCGCGAGGCTCGTGTCCTTGCTGGTCTTGAAGGTCAGGTCCACCGCCGACACGTCTGCCGTCGGCACGCGGAACGACATCCCGGTCAGCTTGCCCTTGATCGCCGGGATTGCCAGGCCGACGGCCTTCGCCGCACCCGTGCTCGCCGGGATGATGTTCTGGTACGCGTTACGACCGCCGCGCCAGTCCTTCTTCGACGGACCGTCCTGCGTCGGCTGCGTCGCCGTCGCGGCGTGCACCGTGGTCATGAGGCCTTCCTCAAGACCGAAGTTGTCGACGATGACCTTGGTGATCGGCGCCAGACAGTTGGTCGTGCACGACGCGTTGCTGACCACCGTGTGCTTGCTCGGATCGAACGTCTCGTGGTTCACGCCGAGCACCAGTGTGGGAACCTGGGCCGGCTCGCTCTTGGTCGGGGCGCTGATGATCGTGCGCTTCGCGCCCGCGGTGTTGTGCAGGTTGGCCTTCTCGAAGTCGGTGAACAGGCCGGTGGACTCAAGCACGTAGTTCACGCCGAGCTCTTTCCACGGCAGCTTGGCCGGGTCCTTCTCGGCGGTGGTCTTGGTGGTGTAGCCGTTGACAGTGAACGAGTTCTCCGTCGCGCTCACGGTGGCGGGCTTGCCGTTGAGCATGAACTGGCGGTGCATGGTGTCGTACTTGAGGAGGTACGCGAGGTTGTCGGCGGGAACGAGATCGTTCACCGCGACGAACTCGATGCCCTGCTCGGTGCCGATGCGATAGACAAGGCGGCCGATGCGTCCGAAACCGTTGATGCCAACCCGAATAGCCATGGGTGTTGTCCTTTGCTGCCGGCGGCGAGTGGTGCGAGTTCGAAAGCAGCCGCCGGTGCAAAACAATAGTGAAGCGACGGAGGTCTTTCTAGTGTGTTTGCACTCTGCTCGGCGTTTCAGATCGAACCAAACCTTGTTCCACCGCCTGTTGCAACGCCCGCTCCAGCAAACACCCCTTCGCCGCGCGGTAGCGGTCCATCGAGCGTCCGTGGAATCGCCTCTTGAGCAGCCGCAGCCGCCAGCGGAGATTCGGGTCGCGTGCCACCAACCCCTTCAGCACATGGAAGTCGTCGTGGGTGCTGCCGATGGCGACCAGTTGCACACCCAGCGGCGGGGCCGCGCGATCGTCCTTGAACGCGGCGAAGGACACGCTCCGATCGCTGCCCAGATTGCGGTCAAACAACGCGGCCAGCGCGCGATCCGCGGCGGGGAAGTCGTTCGGTCTCACGCGGACGACGAGATCGAGATCGCCCTTGGTCGCCAGGCCGCGGATCGCAGTGGCCCCGATGTGGAGGATCACGCCCCGAGGCACGCGTCGCGCGATTCGGAGCCGGAGCCTGCGGAAGAGACGTTCGGCAGCTCGCGCAGCGGGTCGATTGGGGACGAGTCGCATGGTCTCGCGTGGCATTCAGACCCCCGCGTAACTCGCGTGCCGCAGCGCCACTCGGATCGCGATGTACGGCACCTTTCCGCCGAGATGATCGAAGATCGGCTTCAAGCGATCGGCGTTCAGGTTGCGCGCGGTCGTGACGACCAATGTCGCGGTGTCGCGGTCCACCCACGGCGAGACATCGCTCGGGGCGTGTTCCTCGATGTAGTCCATCAGGTGCCCTTCGACCGTGCTCGGTGCGAGGCCGGTCGCCGCGGCGACATCGCTCACGGGCTTGCCCTCAGCGAAGAGCGCAAAGGACCGCGCCTTGTTGACGGACATCGCGCCGTTCGCGTTCGGCTTGGTGGGCTTGGGCGCGGGTCGATGGCCGGTGAGGTTGGTGTCGAGGTTTCGTGCCTTGCAGACTTCCGCGATGGCCTTGATGAACACGTCGCCGAACTCGGCGGCTTTGCGTTCGCCGACACCTTTGACGTACCGGACCGCGGCGGCGGTGGTGGGGCGGACGCGGGCCATGTCCTGCAGGGTCGCGTCGCCGAAGATGATGTACGCGGGCACGCCGCGTTCGGTCGCAAGCTCGCGGCGGAGTTCGCGGAGACGCTCGAAGACGTGGGTGTCGAACGGCTCCGCCGCGGCTTCGCTCGTCGAGGGTGCCGCGGACTCGGTCGCGTGCATGGCCCGCAGTTCGACGTTGCGATCGCCCTTGAGCACCTTCAGCGATTCGTGGTTGAGCATCAGCGTCGGGTACTGCCCCCGCTCGCGCTCGACGACGCCAGCGTCGACCAATTGATCGATGTAGTTCGAGAGCGCGGTGGCGGGGATCTCGCGGAGCAGGCCGAAGGTTGAGAGTTGGGCATGCCCGCGGCGGACTACGTCGGCTGTTGCCTTGCCGCGGAGGATGTCGACGATGTACTTTCCGCCGTAGGACTGCGGAATATCGCGGTTCGGGCCCGACGCGCGAGCGATGCAGGACAGGATCTTCTGGGCGATCACGGTCGAGTCGGGCACGGCGTCGGATTCGCTGAGGCAGATGTCGCACGCCCCGCAGCCCGCGGGCGTCGGCGGCGTGTAGTCTTGGCCGAAGTACTCGGACAACGCGCGATGGCGGCAGCGCTGGCCGCTGACGAGGCGCTTGAGCTCTTCGATGAGGTCGATGGTGTGGGCGAGGACTTCGGGATCGGTTTCCTGTTCCTGCGCCGACCGTTCGAGCAGACGGATCCACTTGGCGGCGTCGCCCGCGGAGTAGAGAAGCAGGCACTCGGCGGGCAGGCCGTCGCGCCCGGCGCGGCCGGTTTCCTGCTGGTAAGACTCGACGCTCTTGGGCATCGCCGCGTGCACGACGCAGCGGACGTTGGAGCGATCGATGCCCATGCCGAAGGCGACGGTGGCGACGACGACGTCGAGGCGTTCTTGCTTGAAGTGCTCCTGTACGCGGTGGCGAACGTTGGGGCTGAGCCCCGCGTGGTACGCCGCGGCGTTGACCTTGCGGCGTTTGAGCTCGTCAGCGAGCGACTCGGTGTCCTTGCGACTGATGCAGTAGACGATCGTCGCGCCTTCGCTGTGGCGCTGGATGGCGTCAATGGTCTGGCCGACGAGGTCGACCCGCTGGTGGACGCGGTAGGTGAGATTGGGCCGATCGAAGACGCCGACGAGCATCGCAGGGTCGCGGAGTTCGAGCTGGGCGGCGATGTCCTCGCGCACCCGAGGCGTAGCGGTCGCGGTGAGGGCCTGGATGGAAACCTTGGGCAGGCGGCGGCGGATCTCGGCGAGGCGGCGGTACTCGGGGCGGAAGTCGTGACCCCACTGGCTGATGCAGTGGGCTTCGTCGACGGCGATACGGTTGACGCCGAGTTCGCCGAGGCGCTCGATGAAGGAGCCGGTGAAGAGCCGCTCCGGAGAGGTGTAGAGGAGTTTCAGCGTGCCGGCACGCAGATCGTCCCACACGGCGGCGGCTTCTTCGTCGGACTGGCTGCTGTTGAGGGCGGCGGCGGGATAGCCGATCAACTTGAGCGCATCGACCTGGTCCTTCATCAGCGCGATGAGCGGGCTGATGACGACGCAGACACCTTTGGTGAGCAGCGGGGGGAGTTGGTAGCAGAGCGATTTGCCGCCGCCGGTGGGCATGACGACGACGCTGTCCTGTCGGGCGAGCGAGGCGGCGATGGCTTGCTCTTGCAGAGGGCGGATCGTGTCGAAGCCCCAGTATTGCTTGAGGGCGTCGAGCACGTTGGTGCGTGCGGCGTCGGGGAGAAGGAGGTTGGAGGGGGAGGAAGGCATCGAGGCACCACGGCATCAAGTGAGCAGGGGATCGGAGAGGCGGGTTTCGAGTGATTCGTGGTGATGGGTGAGCACGCCGCCGACGAAAGTGGCCACGGCGCGGCCGGTGAGGCGACGGCCGCCGAAGGGCGTGTTCTTGCTCTTGCCCACCATCGCGGCGGGGTCGAGCGTCCACTTGGCCTTGGGGTCGATCAGGGTGAGGTCGGCGGTCTGGCCTTTCTTGATGGAGCCCAGGCCGAGGGCATCGAGGCCGCAGAGGCGGGCGGGCTCGATGGTCATGAGCGCGATCAGGCGCGGCCAGGAGATCGCGCCGCTGGCGACGAGGGATTCGGCGAAGAGCGGGAGCGCCGTCTCGAGTCCGACCAGGCCCATCGGGGCGTCTTCGAAGGGGAGTGATTTCTCTTCGGCGCTGTGGGGCGCGTGGTCGGTGCCGAGGACGGTGATGGTGCCGTCGGCAACGCCCTTGATGAGCGCGGTGATGTCGGACTTCTCACGCAGCGGCGGATTGACCTTGGCGAGGGTGTTGTAGTGGTCGCAGGCGTCGTGGGTGAGGAGCAAGTGGTGGGGGGTCACCTCGCCGGTGACGGGCAGGCCGTCTTTGCGGGCGAGGCGGATGATGTCGACCGAGCCGCTGCTGGAGAGGTGCTGGGCGTGGTAGCGGCAGGGAGAGCGAAGGTGGCGGAGCAACCGCACGTCGCGCTCGATGATGATCTCTTCCGCCATGCGTGGCCAGCCGCCGAGGCCGAGGCGTGCGGAGACCGTGCCGGAGTGCATGGCAGCACCGTGCGTCAGCGTGGGTTCCTGGCAGTGTTGCATGAAGGCGGAGCCGGTCTGGGCGACGGCTGCGAAGACGCGGGACATGACTCCGGCGCTCGCGATGCAGTCGCCGTCGTCGCTGAAGGCGACCGCGCCGGCTTTGTGCATGAGGAGGATCTCGGCGATCTCCTTGCCCTCGCGGCCCTTGGTTCCAGCGGCGACCGGGAAGACGCGGCAGCGGCCGGAGAGATTCGCACGGTCGTAGATGAAGCGAACGAGCTCCGGCGTGTCGATCGCGGGGCTGGTGTTGGGCATGCAGCAGACGCTGGTGAACCCGCCCACCGCGGCGGCGTGCGTGCCGGTGGCGATGGTCTCTTTGTGCTCGTGCCCGGGTTCGCGGAGGTGCACGTGCGGATCGATCAGACCGGGGCAGAGGATGAGCCCCTCGGCGTCGATCTCGGTCGCGCCGTCGGCGTGTGCTTTTCGCGAGCCCGAAGCGATCGACTGGACCTTGCCCGCGGCAACCACGACATCGCAGACGCGATCGAGTTTGCTCGTCGGGTCGATCACGCGGGCGCCGCGGATGATGAAGCAGCCGCGCTCGTCGCTGCGGCGGCGAGCTCGGAGCGCGAGGGTTTGGGTGTCGGAGGAGTTGTCTTGGTCGTCGGTCGTCACCAACGCGGCTTCTGCCGCGTTCTTGGTGGTGTCGTGCCGGGTCTTCATCGGTTTGGTGTCGCGCGGCGGCATGAGCGGAGGATACCGCCGCGAGGGTGGGCCTGGCGTGGGCGGGAGGTTTCGCGTTGGGTTCGAGTGGGAGCGTGGATGGGAGAGCGGCGACGGATGGCGTCGGGCAGGGAGGAGAGAAAGGCGTCGAGCCCGCCTATTGTCCTCTCCCGCACGCGGCATTGGGGCCGCGGACGGGATCGGATCCGCAGTCTGACTGCGGGGTGTAGCGCAGCTTGGTTAGCGCGCTTGACTGGGGGTCAAGAGGTCGGGGGTTCGAATCCCCCCACCCCGATTGTTAAGGCAAACGCCCGCAAGATAACTGCTTGCGGGCGTCTTCGTGTTCCAGCCGACCCCTTTCAGGTGCCGCGTCGTTGAGTGCGTATCCGTTGGCGTGTCGGATCCGAACGGCTTCAGAGGCACGGCTGCGATCACACCGAGCGATCAAAGCGATCGAGATTCATGACTTTGTCCCAGGCGGCCACGAAGTCATGCAGGAACGACGGCATTGAGTCGCTGCTCGCATGGACCTCCGCCAGAGCGCGGAGCTGCGAGTTGGAGCCGAAGACCAGATCGACGACCGTCGCCGTCCAGCGGATTTCGCCGGTCACACGGTCGCGACCTTCGATGACTCCCTCCGCCGAAGCCGATCGCTGCCATGTGGTGCGCATGTCGAGCAAGTTGACGAAGAAATCGTTGGTCAGGGTCTCCGGGCGATCGGTGAACAAGCCCAATGCGGACTGCCCGACGTTCGCGTTCAGGACACGCAGGCCGCCGACGAGCACCGTCATCTCCGGCGCTGTGAGATTCAGGAGATTTGCGCGATCGACGAGCATCTCGGCGGCGAACGCCTCGTGCCCCTTTCGAACGTAGTTGCGGAATCCGTCCGCGAGAGGTTCGAGCGCGGCGAAGGAGTCCACGTCGGTGTGCTCCTGCGATGCGTCCATGCGCCCCGGCGTGAAGGGGACCTTGATCTCGTGGCCTGCTTTCTTCGCGGCCGCCTCGATCGCGGCGCAGCCGCCCAGAACGATCAGGTCGGCGAGCGGCACCTTCTTCCCGCCGGAAGCCGCGGCGTTGAACTCCCGCTGGATCGATTCGAGCCGGGTCAGGATGCGAGCAAGCACCGCCGGCTGATTGACCTCCCAGTTCTTCTGCGGCGAAAGGCGAATACGCGCGCCGTTCGCCCCACCCCGTTTGTCGCTGCCGCGGAACGTCGCGGCGGACGCCCATGCCGTGCTGACCAGCTCGGAGATCGTCAGCCCCGAGTTCATGATGGTCCGCTTGAGAGCCGAGATGTCGTTCGCGTCGATCAACGCGTGATCCACGGGCGGGATCGGGTCCTGCCAGCTGAGCACTTCAGTGGGAACCTCGGGGCCGAGGTAACGTGCCCGCGGGCCCATGTCGCGGTGCGTGAGCTTGAACCATGCGCGGGCGAACGCATCAGCGAACTCATCCGGATGCTCGAAGAAGCGTCGGGAGATCTTCTCATACGCCGGATCGAAGCGCAGCGCCAGATCGGTCGTGAGCATGGCAGGCGCGTGGCGTCGGGCCGGATCGTGGGCATCGGGAACGAGCCCGTCGCCCGCCCCGTCCTTGGGCCGCCACTGGTGTGCGCCTGCGGGGCTCTTGGTGAGCTCCCACTCGAAGCCGAAGAGGTTCTCGAAGTAGTTGTTGCTCCACTTCGTCGGCGTCTTGCTCCAGGTGACCTCGAGCCCGCTGGTGATCGTGTGCACACCCTTGCCGGTGCCGAATCGGCTCGCCCAGCCTATCCCCTGGGCTTCGACGTCGGCGGCCTCGGGCTCGACGCCCAGGAGCTTGGCATCACCCGCACCGTGACTCTTGCCGAAGGTGTGGCCGCCCGCGATCAATGCGACGGTCTCTTCGTCGTTCATCGCCATGCGTGCAAATGTCTCGCGAATGTCCCTTGCTGCGGCGAGCGGATCGGGCTTCCCGTTGGGGCCCTCGGGGTTGACGTAGATCAAGCCCATTTGCACGGCGGCGAGCGGGTTCTCGAGCGAGCGGTCGCCGCTGTAGCGTTCGTCACCCAGCCACTTGGTTTCGGGTCCCCAGTACGTGCTCTCATCGGGCTCCCAGACATCCTCGCGCCCGCCGGCGAAACCGAACGTCTTGAATCCCATCGACTCGAGCGCCACATTGCCGGCGAGGATCATGAGGTCGGCCCAGGAGATCTTCCGGCCGTACTTCTGCTTGATCGGCCAGAGAAGCCGCCTCGCCTTGTCCAGGTTGACGTTGTCCGGCCAACTGTTGAGCGGCGCGAATCGTTGCTGACCGGCGCCCGCGCCACCGCGGCCGTCGCCGATTCGGTACGTGCCCGCGCTGTGCCAGGCCATGCGGATGAACAGCGGGCCGTAGTGCCCGAAGTCCGCGGGCCACCAATCCTGGGAGTCGGTCATCAGCGTCGTGAGATCCTTCTTCACGGCTTTGAGATCGACGCTCTTGAACTCCGCGGCATAGTCAAACGACGCGTCCATCGGATTGGAGAGCGACGAGTGCTGGTGCAGCATTTTCAGGTTCAACTGCTTCGGCCACCAGGCCGCGTTTGAAGTTGCGCCGGCCACTGCGTTTTGGCGGGCGCCTTTCGAGAACGGGCACTTGCTGGAATTGTCTTGCATGGGTTCCTCTCTTTGGGTCAGACGTTCTGGGTTTGGACCGGTCAATGTTCTGAAATGGACGCCAGCAACGGCGTCATTGGCCAGCCTAGTTCTGCGTGTTTGCGAGACATTGAGCGCACGTTCCCCAGTAGATCACTTCCGCCTCGTGTACGTGAAATCCGGCGGTGTCCGCCGGGATCAGGCACGGTGCGCCGCCCACCGCGCAGTCGACGTCGACCGTCTTTCCGCACGCGCGACAAATCAGGTGGTGGTGATTGTCATCAACGCGACTCTCGTAGCGGGCCGGAGACCCGGCAGGTTCGATGCGACGGATGATCCGTCGCTCGACCATGATCGCCAGTGCGTCATAGACCGCCTGACGAGAAATGGCGCCGATCTTGGCACGCACTTCTTCCGCGACGTCTTCGGCCGTGCAATGCGGACTGTGGGAGACCGCTTCGAGCACAGCGAGCCGTTGAGCGGTGATCTGGATGCCGTGCTTCTGCAGGAGCAGAGCCGGTGAGTCGGTCATTGGAAACTCTAACCGATATTTAGACTGAGTCAAGAATCAGTCTAATTCTATTTCGGGCGACCGATTCCAAATCGTTGTCAGCAAACCGGAAGCGTCCGGGCAGCCCCTGCTGGCTCTGTCATATTGACCACGCGGCTCGCTTGGCATGGCGTGGTCCCCTGCGCCGCAATGGTTCCTTCGGAACGACCATTCCTTGCAGGCGAGAAAGAGACTCAAGGTTCCCGTTGGGGTCCTGCATTGACTGGATCTGCAGTCGCATCCGACGGGACTGGGCCGAAGACTTTCGGCATCACCCGCGGGGCCTGCCTGACCAGGATGTACCCGGCCATGACGACGAGGAACACGGCGAAGATCCGCTTAAGTGCGTTCTGGTTGATGCGACCCGACAAGGCATTTCCGATGAGGCTGCCAGCGATGCCAAAAGCGATGAACACGCCGATGATCTTCCACTCGATACGAATGGCCGCACTGCCAGAGGCTGCATGATCGCCCATCATCGAGAGGTATTTGAGGAATCCAGTCGCCGAGTTAACGGCGATGATCGCCAGGCTCGTGCCGATCGCAAGAGGCATCGGCAGCTTGCGCAGCAGCACCAGCACCGGAACGATGAGGAAGCCGCCGCCAACTCCAAGGAGGCCCGTGGCGAGTCCAAGACCGAGGCCCTGTACCGCGATGATCCACAGCGGGCCGCGAGCGGTGTGCGCGGGTGGGGAGTCGTCCGGCGTGACAGGCGAACGGGAGGGAGTTCTGAACATGAGTGCCGCCGCCGTCAGCATGAGCGCGGCGAGCAGAACCAGTTGCACCGCACCCGGAATGAACTGGGCCGCGTGGGCGCCGGCAGAGGCCCCGAGAATTCCGGGCAGGGCGAGAAACGCAGCACTCGCGAAATCCACCCGCCTTTGCAGTGCCGACCGGGCCACTCCAACCGTTGCAATCGCGCCCACAATCGCCAGCGACTCTGCGATCGCGCTCTTCTCGTCGTGTCCGACGAGATAGACCAGGATTGGCACCGTCAGGATCGCCCCGCCGGAGCCGAGCAGCCCGAGCGACAGTCCGACCGCGACGGCTCCCATCCACGCACAGATCATGGACATACCCCTTCTGGAGCAAGCCACCGCTCCGCACGCGAAGCACGGGTTGCAGCCCGCTCGGACGGGGTTGTGGTGGGCAGTCCCATCACTCGCCCCGCGCGATGTTGATCATCGCGCAACCGGAGTCTTGGCCATGTCCCACGCGAGAATCCCGCCCGCCAGGTTTGTGACGTCATAGCCGTGGCGTTGCAGCAGCGAGCATGCACGCGCCGATCGCGCCCCGCTGCGACAGTTGACGAGGATGTGCCGGTCCTTGGGCACATCGTTCAAACGAGAGAGCAATCGGGTGTGAGCGATGTTGGTCGCACTGGCGATGTGCCCCTCGGCGAACTCGGTCTTGCGGCGAACGTCGAGCACGAACGGTTGACTCTTGTCGAGCATCACTTGGGCTTCGTCGGCCGTAACCTCGGGTGTGCTTGCAAGTTGACCTCCGCCAGCCACGAACGCGTCGAGCTTGCTCGCGTCGTACCAGCCACAAACCTCGTCCAACCCGATGCGGATCAGGTCACGCACGGCCTCGTCGACGCGCGATGGCTCGATGATGAGGTAGATCGTCTCGTGTTCCCCGATCAGCGAGCCCGCGTCGGTGCTGAACGTGTTGTTCAGCGGCAGGTGCAGTGCCCCAGAAAGATGCCCCTGCTTGAACGCCGCCCAGGGGCGGGTATCGATGAGCATCATTTTTTTCTCGACGACCTTCTTGAGGTCGTCCACCGACAACTCGCGCGGGCTTGGGACTCTCCCGAGTACCTTGGGGCCCATCTTGTTGTCGCGCTTCATGCGAGCGAAGTAGAGCGGTGGTTCGGGCTGGGCATCGAGGATGAAATCAACGAAACCCTGCTCGGTCTTGGCTGCAAGTACGGAGGCGTTGAACATTTTCTCGTAGCCGACGGTGCTCTGGGGCACCGCACCGAGCGCCTTGCCGCACGCACTGCCCGCTCCGTGCGCGGGCCAGACTTGCAGATAGTCGGGCCATTCCATGAACTTCTGAACGGTCCTGTAGAGTCGGTGTGCCGACGGGTCGGCTTTCCCCTGGAATCCCGCCGCGGATTCGAGGAGATCGGGTCGGCCCAGGTCGCCGACAAACAGAAAGTCTCCCGTCGCAACGCCCATCGGCTTGTCCGCACCGCCTCCACGGTCCGTTACCATGAAGCACAGGTGTTCGGGCGTGTGACCGGGCGTATGGACGGCCCTGAACTCGATGTTGCCGACCGTGAATGTGTCGCCGTCCTTGAGCAGGCGGTGCAGATACGTACCGCCGCGCAATTTCTTATCAAGCCACTGATACTTCCAGTCGGCATCGCCCTCGTCGGACACATACACCATCGCTCCCTTCTCGGCCAGTTCGCGACTGCCCGAGAGAAAGTCCGCGTGGATGTGCGTTTCCGCGACCGCGACGATCCGGAGGCCGTTGGCCGCGGCGACCTTCTCATACCGATCGACATCGCGTTCCGGGTCGATCACGATGGCTTCGCCGGTTTTCTGGCATCCGATCAGCCATGCGGCCTCAGCCAGCTTGTCGTCGTACATCATCCGAAGGAACATGCGACCTACTCCTCAAGCAAAGACGTGCGGGCTGCATTCGAACGGAGAATCCGTTCACCCGGCGTCCTTGAGAGGCTCCGTACGGTGCGTGGGTTCCCACGGAACTGGAATTGCTTCCATGATCGACCGCTGGGCTTTCGAAGAGGCGGTTTCTCAGGAGACAAAGTTGGACCCGAAAGCTGCCACCGGACTTCGGGGACCGGGGGAGGGGGGATGCGCTCTACGACAGGGTTTCTGGCTTCGCGGATCTTCATCACCGGCGAGCCCGAACTGGAAGCTGTACCCCTAACACGAACCGCTTCAGCCCGTGGGCGAATGGCTTGCCCACCCAGGCCTCGAAACACGGCTGATCGTCGGGCACGTACCGACTCCGCGGCAGCCACACGCCGTAGAGCCACTGAAGGGCGCGCAACTCGACGTCGATGCTGCCGTCGAGATCGATCTGGGCGACGAGCATCGGCGGGAAGCGGTAGCGGCCGATCTCGCCCCGGGGACGGAATGCGTCCTTGCTCGGTACTTCCACGGCGGTGAAGTAGCGGCAATCGGCCAGTTGCGTGATCTCGGGGTTCTCCCACTGATAGCCGAGCCACTGGTTGCTCGCGAAGCCGCGGCGGTCCGCCCATTCGATGAGTCGCTGCGTAGCACGCACGACGGCGTCGCCGTGGTAGGGATCATCGACGCGGATGTACGCGACGTAGCGAGCTGGCAGCTCGCGGAGCCGCACACTGAACCCGTCGGGATTGTCCCTGCCGGGCATCTTGGCGAGGCGGGCTTGCGCGGCTTCCTTCTCAGCGATCGAGCGCTGGTCCTCGCCGTGCGTGCGTCGCCAGACGTCGACATCAAACGCCCGTGGCGGTACGCCGAAGCGCTGGCGAAACGCCCGCGAGAAGTCCGACGACGAAGCGAAGCCGCAGTCGAACGCGATCTCGGTAAGCGAACGCCGCTTGCCAAAGGCCATCAGTCCGATTGCCTTCTCGAGTCGGAGCCGCTTGGAGAAGTCCGACGGCGTTTCGCCGACCATGGCCTGAAAGACACGATGGAAGTGGTACGGCGAGAGCATCGCGATCTTGGCGAGTGTCTTGAGCCGCACCGGTTCGTGGAGGTGTGCCAGAATGTGATCGATTGCGAGGTTGACCCGCTCGAGATACGTTGAGTCGGTGGTTGCGGACCGGCGCCGCTTGTTCAGTGTCGACCCGGTCGTCTGCGACTTCTTCGATGGGCATTTCAAGGTTCGCAAGATCTGTCAAGACCTCCGTTTCGCGTCGGGTAGCATGGAACACATCGAGGCCGCGGGCGTCCGCGGCATTGCCCAAAGTCTCACGCAGCGTACCACGAGGATCGCCATGAAATCGACCCCGTCTTCCAGTACTCGGACCACTCTCAAGCACGTCTCACTCACCGCGGCCGCCTGCTTCGCGATCGTCGCGATCGCTGGCTGGACCCGCTCCGAAGACCCGAAGCCTGCGGCCACCACCAAGCCTGCAGAGCAGGAGAAAGGAACGACCATGAAACTCGGCACATTCTCTATCAGCCTCGCCGTCAAGAACCTCCCCGCCAGCCGGGCGTTCTATGAGAAGCTCGGCTTCAAGAGCTTCGGCGGCGACGGCAAGAAGTGGCTCATGCTTCAGAACGAGACCACGACCATCGGCCTCTTCGAAGGCATGTTCGACAAGAACATCCTCACGTTCAATCCCGGTTGGGATCACAAGGCGCAGACCCTTCCGCAGTTCGATGACGTCCGCGAGATCCAGAAGCAGCTCAAAGCCGGCGGCATCATCCCCGTCAAACCCGCCGACGAGAACGGTAACGGCCCCGACAGTTTCGTCATCGTCGACCCGGACGGCAACCAGATCCTCTTCGATCAGCATGTGCCCAAGGGCGGGAAGTAAGTAATCGCGAGCCGGCATGCATGCGATGCGGCAACGGGCGATCGTCCTGAACTCGATGGGTAACCAGCGCGCAAGAATCCCCTGATGCGCACCCGCCGATTCCAACAGATCGACGTCTTCACCCACGTTGCCTACCGCGGCAACCCCCTCGCCGTCGTGCTCGACGGCGAGGGGTTGACCACGGCCGAGATGCAGGACTTCACCAACTGGACCAATCTTTCCGAGGCGACGTTCCTGTTGCCGCCGACGCCCGAGGGAGCCAAAGCTGGCGCCGATTATCGAGTCCGCATTTTCTGCCCTGGTCGCGAACTGCCGTTTGCGGGGCATCCCACTCTCGGTACGTGCCACGCGTGGCTCAGCACTGGGGCCACGCCCAAGGGCGAGCACATTGTTCAAGAGTGCGGAGCGGGCCTGATTCGCATCCGGCGCGACGGCGTGGCGGCCGACGCCCGCCTCGCCTTTGCCGCGCCGCCGCTGAAGAAGTCCGGCCCGCTCGACGAGTCTGACGTGAACCTCATCGCCAAGGGCCTGGGCATCGCTCGCTCCGACATCCTTCATCATGCCTGGTGCGACAACGGCCCGAACTGGCGAGCCGTGATGCTCGCCTCGGCGGCGCAGGTGCTGGCCGTGAAGCCCGAAGCAGCGATCCTCGGGAAGCTCGATATCGGGGTCGTCGGCCCCCGCGGCAAGGTCGGTGTCGTCGCGCCGCACGCCTCTTCCACTCCCTCGATCCCCGACGGCATCGACTTCGAAGTCCGTGCTTTCTTCCCCGGCGTCAGCGGTCTCGCTGAAGATCCGGTTACAGGCAGCCTCAACGCCGGCATCGCCTCCTGGCTGATCGGTGGGGGCCTCGCACCGCCGACGTATGTTGCCCGTCAAGGTACTGCCTTGGGTCGCGACGGGCGCGTGTACGTCACAAAGCAAGGGAATGACATCTGGATCGGTGGCGGGGCGGTGACATGCGTCTCGGGCTCGGTTGCGCTCGGCCAGTCCGGGGCGTGAGGTTGCTTCGACGTTCGCACGACCGGTGCTGCAAGGCGTGCCGGCACCACAACCCTTCGGCAGACGGGATCGAGGTCATCCAAGACGAACGCACCCCGTCCGAGGTCCGGAGACGGGGTGCGTTCGTTGGAGATCACGATCAAGCTCGCGCGAGCACCACGCATCGGCTCGGCTTGATCGGGACTGGAGATCGGTGTGCGATCCGCTGACCCTTACGTTACAGGCGGCCCTCGCAGTTACGGATGAAGCCGAAGGCGTTGAAGAGATCGAACCCGTCGCCGCCGTCGATGATGCTCTGCACATCGTTCGGCAGGCCGGTGCCGCGGATCAACGTGTCGGTAGTCTGGATCAGAATGTCGTCACCGGGGCCACCGAAGATGTTGGCACCGACGCTCTGTGACAGTTGGAACTCGCCCTTGGTCTTGTTGCTCAGGAAGTCGTTGCCGAGCCCGCCATTCAGCGTGACGCCGTTCACGGTGCTGAAGGTGTCGTTCTCGAGAAGGATCAAGTCGTTGCCAGCACCAGCCCGGATGGTCCCGAGCAGCATCGCTCGGCTGCCCGGGGCGGCGAGCACGCTCTCGAGCTTGTCGTCGCCGGCCGAGAGAGTCACGTCTTGGCTCAGTGTCACCGCGGCGGGGCGGAGCTGGTTCAGCACGTACTTCACCTCGCTGCCGCTCGTCGCGTGAGCGCCGCGGATGCTGGCGTTAAGCGTCGACGCCGCGGAGACGAGTTCGAGGGTTGTCTTGGCGGCGCGGGAGTGGAAAGACACTGTGAGCGCGGCGGTGGGATCGTCGGAGAGGATCTTGGCGTCAACGTCCGAGGCGTTCCCGGTGCCGATCGAGATGGCGGCGTTGGCAGCCTCGTTGTCGATCATCAAGCCAACCTTTTGGAGCGAGCCCGCGACCGAGGCGTAAGTCACATTGGCGTTCACCGTCGATGCCGAGGGCAGGATCTTCCACTGGGTCTGGGACTCGAGCGAGCCCGAGCCGCTGCTCACGCGGAGGTCGTAGCTCACCGTGGAGATCACGTCGAACTCGATGGTGTCGTTGCCGGCGCCGGTCTCGACCGTGACGCCGCTGAGCCCGCTGAACGTGGTCCCGTCTGCGATGCCGGAGAAGCCAAAGACGCGGGCGACGCCCACGGCTTCCTTCATTTCGACCTTGACGTTCTGGTTGGCGCTTGTGGTCGTAAGCGTCAGACGTCCGCCGGAAACGATGGCGGTCGTCTGGGCGGCTGCGGCACCTGCGAGCGAGGCAAGGACGACAATGGCGGAGACGGGGCGAAGGTTCATGATGCTCTCTTTCTCAAAGACGATCCGGATGTCCGCTCGACACCTGCCGGGTCGGACACCGAGAAAGAGCAGATCGGCGAATGCCTGATACACGATTTGTGCGAGAAAACCGCGATCGGCCCTCGGCCGGCTTGCTCGCGGGCAAAGCCTTTGCAATCAAGACTTGAGCGGCAACCGGCGTCGCGTCAATACCCCGCCGCCATCCCGTCCTTGCGGCTCTCCGACGCGCCCTCGTACACGCCCGTCTTTGCGTCGCGTCGGATCGCCTGATACCCGCCGAACACGGCAGTGGGGGCCGGCTTGATCACGTGCCCGCGCTTTTCGAGTTCCGCGAGCACCTCCGGCGCGAAGCCCGGCTCGAGGTTCAGCACGCCGCCGTTCGACATCGGCTTCACCGCGCCCTGCGGCTCGGTGGATCTATCGTGATGAATCCGCGGCGCATCGCCCGCTTGCTGCAGCGTCATGCCGAAGTCGATCAGGTTCACGATGATCTGTGCGTGCCCCTGCGGCTGCATCGCTCCGCCCATCACGCCGAAGCTCATCCAGGGCTTGCCTTCCTTGGTGACAAACGCCGGGATGATGGTGTGGAATGGCCGCTTGCCTGGCTTGAGCGCATTGGGATGCGACTCGACGAGCGCGAACTGCTCGCCGCGATCCTGCAGCATGAACCCCAACCCCGGCGGCACCATCCCGCTGCCCATGCCGCGGTAGTTTGACTGGATCAGCGACACCATCATGCCACTCTCGTCGGCCACCGTCATGTAGATCGTGTCCGCCCCGGTCGGGATCGCGCCGGGCTCGACGGCGAGCGCCGCCCGCGCCGGGTCGATGCGTCTGCGGCGTTCCGCCGCGTAGTCAGCACTGATCAGCGTCCGCACCGGCACCTTCGCGAAGGCCTGATCCGCGTAGTACCGAGCCCGATCCTCGAACGCCAGCTTCTTCGCCTCGACAAAGGTGTGGATGTAGTCCGCGCTGCCGAAGCCCATGGACTTGAGGTCGAACCCTTCGAGCACTTTCAGAATCTGCAGCGCGGCGATCCCCTGCCCGTTGGGCGGGATCTCCCACACGTCGTACCCGCGGTAGTTCGCCGACACGGGCTCGACCCATTCGCCCGTGTGGGCCGCAAGATCGTCTGCCGTCATCGCGCCGCCCTGCGATTGCAGGAACGAAGCGATCGTCGCCGCCACCTCGCCCTTGTAGTACCCGTCGCGTCCTTGCTCCGCGATCTTCGACAGCGTCCGCGCCAGGTTCGGATTCTTCCAGATCTCGCCCGCCTTCGGCGCCCGGCCGTCGATGGTGAACTGTTCCTTGAAGTTCGGGAACTTATCCAGCCGTCGTACCGAGATCGCCCACGCATCGGCGATCACCGGCGCCATCGGGAACCCGTTCTCCGCGTAACCGATCGCGGGCCCGAGCACGTCCTGCATCGCCATCTGTCCGAACTTCCCGTGCAGCGCGAACCAGCCGTCCACGCACCCCGGGACGGTCACCGGCAGCGGCCCCAGCGGCGGGATCTCGTCCACGCCCTTGGACCTCACGAACTCGATCGTCATCGCTTTTGGCGCCCGCCCGGATCCGTTGTACCCGAACAGCCTGCCCTTGCCCTCATCAGCCTTCGGGTCCCAGACGATCGCGAACAGATCGCCGCCGATGCCGCAGCCGGTCGGCTCCATGAGCCCGAGCGCTGCATTCGCTGCGATGGCACCATCGATCGCGCTTCCCCCGCGCCGCATGACATCGAGCGCGATCTGAGTCGCCAGTGGATGGCTCGTCGCCGCCATCGCTCTTGGCGCGTAGACCTCCGACCGCGTCGCCCGGGGCAGGCCGGGCGAGCTCGGACGCTGTTCCTCGGCAAATGGTGTCGCGGCGTTCATCATCAGGGCTGCACACATCGTCACGGTTCGGTTGCGAACGTTCATGCCACAGCATACCGCATGGCCGATCAGCGCGACTTCACCACGCGATCCCATTGCTCCGAAAGCCGCTTGTACGAGATGGGAACAGCCGTCTTCAGGTCCTGCGCGAACAGTGACACCCGCAGTTCCTCCAGCATCCAACGGAACGTCACGAACTCGTCTCGGCGTGCGCCGTCTTCCAGCAGGACCTGCTCGTTCCCCGAGAACAGTTGCCACCACGGCTTCAGCTCGGCGAGAAGCTTCTCGTCCCGCACCACGCCGCCCCCGGGCAAACGCTCCAGCCGCAGCCGTGACGCCGTGAGATATCGAGGCACGTGCACAAGCCATTCCCGCGGCGTGCTTCGCAGGAAGCCCGGCCTGATCAGGCGTGGGGCGTGATCCTGCTCGTCGGCCACCACGGCCCGGAATGTCGGAGATGTCGCCGACGCGACACGCTGCGAGTACAGCTGCCATGCCTCGACGATCTGGCCGACGATCATCCGCACCTGCGATCCGGTATTCCAGAGCTTCGGCTCGGCCGCGGCCACGGCACGATCGAACGAATCCTCGCTGCGAATCTCAACGTATCCGCGGTCAAACAGCGTCAGGTCCGCGATCAGCATCAGTATGTCGTCGAGCAAGGCATCGAACGGTCCCAGCGACGCGCTCATGAGCCGCAGGCGTTCCAGATCCGGAAGTCCCCGCCGCAGGCGTCCGAACTCGTGCGAACTGGTCAGGGTAAACAGCCGGCACAATCCCGCCCGCCCCAATTCCGCAGCCCGCTTGGGCGAATCGGCCACCCGAAGCCCGCATGCTTGCCCGAGATCGACCAACGTTGGGTACGCGGTGATCTTGATCCCGGCCCGATCGAGCTGCACGGCGGCGGGAATCTCGCCGAAGTCCCACCGCCGGATGTTGTCGCGGCTGTACGCATCGCCGGTCGCCCGCGGCAGCTTGCTCGCGGCTTTGGCTGCGAAGCGACGCTTCAAGTCCGCAAGATCGCGTCCCTGGGCCAGTTCCTTCCCCTCTTCATCGAGCACGCGGTAGTTGAACCGAAGGTGCGCGGGGATCGCGTCGAGCCGCCACGCGTCGCGGGGAATCTCGCCCACCAGGCCCTTGGTCTCGATGCGTACCTCGCGTGCAAGCGCATCCAGCAGCGAACCTTCGCCAAAGCGCAGCCGGGGCAGTACGTCTTCTGCAAACTTCGCCGGGCTGGCGATATGGTGTCGATACGCCTTGGGCAGGGCTCGCACCAGCTCGCCAACAAGCTCCTTCATCATCCCGGGCACCAGCCACAAGGATCGGCTCTCGTCGATCTGGTGCACCGCGTCAGCCGGCACATCAACCGTGATGCCGTCCTTCGCCGCGCCCGGGTCCAGCGTGTACTTCAACGGCAGACGGCTGCCGAAAACCGGCATCTCGGCGGGGAACTGCCGTGTGTCAAGCTCGATCTCGTTCGCGATGACATCGGCCCGCGACATAAACAGCAGCCGGGGCTGCCGCTTGTCCATGTCTTTCAGCCAGCCCTCAAAGAGATGCGTCGTGCAGATCGAGTCCGGCAGCCTCTTGTCATAGAACTCAAACATCGCCCGCTCCCCCGCGAGCAGGTCACGACGGCGGACCTTGGCTTCCAGTTCCCGCACTTCCTCGACGAGCTTGAGGTTGTGTGCCAAGAAGGCCGGCCGAAGTTGCGCGTCGCCGAGAACCAGCGCGTTCTCGATGAAGATCTCACGGCTGGTCTTGGGATCGACCGGCCCGAAGTGCACGGGGCGGCGTGCCACGATCTCCAGGCCGTGTAGCAGCACACGCTCGTTGGCGATGACCCGGCCCGACTCGCGCTTCCACCGCGGCTCGTTGTAGGTCCGCTTGACCAGGTGCCCGCCGAGCTGCTCGATCCACGCCGGGTCGATCTTGGCGACGCAGCGGGCGTACAGCTTCGTCGTGCGGACCAGTTCCGCCGCCATGAGCCACTGCGGCTTGTTGCTTGCCGTGCCCGAGCCGGGATGGACGAAGAACTTCAGGTTGCGGCATCCGGTGTACTCAGCGTTCTCGCCCTTGACGCCCACGCTGCTGAGCAAGCCGGTCAGTACCGCGCGATGCACCTGATCGTCCGATGCTCGCTCCCGCGCGAACCGCAACTTGATCTCGGTCGCCATTGACTTAAGTTGGCGATAGATCTCGCTCCATTCGCGCAGCCGCAGGAACGACAAGAACCCCTGGCGGCACGCGGTACGCAGTCGGCTGCTGGTCAACTTGTCGTTGAGCTCGTGGTAGTGCTTCCAAAGGTTCAGGATTGCCTTGAAATCCGAAGTTGCATCCTTGAACCGAGCGTGCGCGGCATCGGCCTGATCCTGCTTGTCCATCGGGCGTTCACGCGGGTCCTGGATCGACAGGAACGCGGCGATCACGAGCACCTCCTCAAGACAGTGCTCCGCATCGCCCGCGAGGATCATGCGCCCGAGTCGTGGGTCGATCGGCAGCCGGGCCAGCCGACGCCCGATGTCCGTCAGTTCGCCGCCATCGTCGATCGCCTGCAATTCCTGCAGTGTCTCCACGCCGTCGCGCACCGCTCTGGAGTCCGGTGGCTCCACAAACGGGAACTCCAGCGGATCGCCCAGCCGCAGCGACTTCATCTGCAGCAGAACGCTCGCGAGATTGGTTCGCAGGATCTCGGGCTCGGTGAACTCGTCGCGCTTCTTGAGATCGTCCTCGGCGTAGAGCCTGAAGCACACGCCCGGCGCGATGCGTCCGCACCGGCCCGCCCTCTGGTTCGCCGATGCCTGTGAGATGGGCTCGATCGGGAGTCGCTGCACGCGCGTCCGCGTCGAGTAGCGGCTCATGCGGACCAGGCCTGGGTCGATCACGTATCGGATTCCAGGCACGGTGATCGAAGTTTCAGCAACGTTCGTTGCCAGCACGATCCGCCGTCGCCCGCCGGGCTTGAAAACCCGCATCTGTTCGTCGCTCGACAGGCGCGCGTACAGGGGCAGAATGTCGACGTCCTTGGGCACCGCGTGGCGCAGGGCGTCCGCCGTGTCGCGAATCTCGCGCTCGCCCGGCAGGAAGACCAATATGTCGGCCGCCCCGGTGCGCCCCTGCGATTCCGCGATCGCTTCCTTGGCGGCGTCGACAATCGCTTCCTCTTCCGACAGATCGAGGTCCGGTCCCTCTTCGTCGCCGCTGGGCCGCGAGAGCGGTCGATACCGAACCTCGACGGGATAGGTTCGCCCCGAAACTTCGATAATCTCCGCTGGCTTGCCGTCGATCGCGAAGTGCTTGGCGAATCGCTCGGGATCGATCGTCGCGGAGGTGATGATCAACTTGAGGTCGGGCCGCCGTGGCAGGATGCGTCGGACGTAACCCATCAGGAAATCGATGTTCAGCGAACGCTCGTGGGCCTCGTCGATGATCAATGCGTCGTACTGATCCAGCAGCGGGTCGCTCTGCGTTTCCGCCAGCAGAATGCCGTCGGTCATCAGCTTGACGTACGTCTGGCCGGAGGTCGCATCCGTAAAGCGCATCTTGAACCCGACGGCCGAGCCGAGTGACACGCCGAGTTCTTCTGCGATGCGTGCAGCCACCGAGCGGGCAGCGACCCGCCGCGGCTGCGTGTGCCCGATCACGCCGCGGACACCGCGCCCCAGTTCCAGAAGTATCTTCGGCAACTGCGTCGTCTTACCCGAGCCGGTCTCGCCGCAGAGCACGATCACCTGATTGCGGGCGATCGCCGCCGCAATCTCTTCCTTGCGCTGCACCACCGGCAGCATCGAGTCGAACGTGGGGCGCGGCAACTTCTCCCGTCGCTCGGCAGCGCGGGCACAGGATGCACGGATCGACTCCTCAACCTTCGCGATGTCTGCGTCTGTCGGGTTCGAGCCCCGCATGCCTCGCAGTCGCCCGGACAGCTTGCGGGCGTCGTTCGCCATGCACTCGGCCAGAAGCGCCACCAGCGACTCGTACGTCGGTCGCTGCGCTGCGTCGGGATTCGGTTCCGGATTCTCCAAGGGATCAACGGTACGAAGGCGCCGCGGCGGCATCCGACGGCCCGGCAGTGGGGGATGCAACGCTCGGCACCCAATCTCGGTACATTCTCGCCATGAAGACCCCAGCGATCATGTTGTTCGCCATCTCCGTCCTCGCGGCCGCGACGTCGGCCCAGAGTGCCAGCCGCCCCGCCGAGGCCCCTCAGAGCAAGCCGCCCGCAAAGGCCTCGGAGGCGTCTGAGAACAAGAGTGAACCCAAGAGCGATCCCAAGGACCCCGTCGTCACCGAGCACGACATCACGATCAACGGCCAGACCATCCACTACCGTGCCACCGCCGGGCTCATGCCCCTGCTCGACGACTACGGCAAGAGCAAGGCCAGCATCTTCTACATCGCGTACGAGAAGCTGGAGAAGACCGCCGACGGAACTTGGACACGGGCGAATCCCGAATCCCGTCCGCTCACCTTCAGCTTCAACGGCGGGCCAGGCTCATCCTCGGTCTGGCTCCACATGGGCACGCTCGGCCCCCGCCGCGTCGTCTTCGGCGACGAAGGCGAAGTGCTCCCGCCGCCGGCCAAGCTCGCCGACAACGAACACTCGTGGCTCGACCTCACGGACTTGGTCTTCATCGACCCCGTCAGCACCGGCTTCAGCCGCGCCAACGAGGGCGAGAACGCTTCGCAATTCCACGGCCTGAGCGAAGACGCGACCGCCGTCGCCGACTTCATCCGCCTCTGGATCAGCCGCAACGACCGCTGGCTCAGCCCCAAGTACCTCATCGGCGAGTCCTACGGCACCACCCGGGCCGCGGCTCTCTCGGGCGAGCTGCAGGATCGACTGGGCATCTACCTCAACGGCATCACGCTTGTCTCCATGGTGCTCAACTTCCAGACGCTGAGTTTCGACAACGGCAACGACACCGCGTACTGGCTCTTCCTGCCCACATACACCGCCACCGCGTTCCATCACAAGAAACTCGCGCCGCCGCTCGATGCCGATCTGGAGAAGACCCTCGTCGAGGCACGCCGCTTCGCGCGCGACGAGTACCTTCCGATACTCGCCCGAGGCGACGCGATCAGCAAGGAAGAACGCGAGGCGTTCGCCGCCAAGCTCGCCGGGTTCCTCGGCGTCTCGAAAGACTTCGTGCTCCGGTGCGACCTCCGTGTCCCGATCGGGCAGTTCACCAAGGAACTGCTTCGCGATCAGAGCCGCACCGTCGGCCGTCTCGATAGCCGCTACAAGGGCGTTGACCGCTCCGATGCCACGGCCACGTTCGAGTACGACCCGAGCATGTCGGCCATCCTCGGCCCCTACACCGCCGCCGTGAACGCATATGTACGCGGCGAGTTGAACTGGGAGAGCGACGTCAACTACGAGATCCTCACCGGCCGCGTGCGGCCGTGGAAGACCCAGGACGGCCGCTACGTCGATGTCAGCGAAACACTGCGAGCTTCGATGAGCAAGAACCCCAGCCTGAAGGTCTGGGTCGCCAACGGCTACTTCGACCTCGCAACCCCTTTCTTTGCAAGCGAATACACGGTGGATCACATGGGGTTGGACCCGATGCTGCGAGGCAACATCTCCATGACCTACTACAAGGGCGGCCACATGATGTACGTCCGCAAAGAAGACCTTGCTGGCCTCAAGAAGGACGCCGTGCGGTTCTACGCGAAGTAGCGGCGCTCGGTCGGCTTGGGCCGATGCGAAGAAACGGCCGAGCCATTGAAGTAAACCCAAACCAATCGGAACGCCGAAAACGGTTGCAAAGGGAACCCCGGCCCCCGCCGGGCGTATCCGCAAGTGAGGTTCGCGTTTCTCCGCACGCCGTCCGCTCTCGTGCGACATCCGGCGGCGAGGAACCAGCGAACCTCTCGTTGGGGAGTTCTCATGGCTGGGCAACAGACCAACATCCACACCCGCTCGCTCATCATCTCCGACGGCTCGCTCGCGGCCTTGGTCGCCTGCGCCGCCGCCCGCGAGTCGCTCATCGCCTCCGGCGGCGACGAGAAATCGCCGCGCCCCATCGTTCTTTTCACGCCGGTCGGCGACGAGACCAACCACGCCCGTCGCGTCGCGATCGAGAAGCACGCCAAGCTCTATGAGCTCGACATGGTCGATGCGACCGCCGACCTTCGCGGCCCTGGCGCCCACGGCGTGAACGGCGGCGGTCTGCACCAGACCCTCGCTCTCATCACCGCGACGTACCAAGCCGCGGCTCTCGGCTGTGATCAGGTTGTCTGGCCGGTCCAGATCGGCGGCCAGTCGCCCGAGCTCGAATCCGTCGCCCGCGTCATCGATCGAAGCGTCCTTGTCACCCGGCTCGCCAGCCTCGACAGCGTTGAGCACGGCCGACCCGCCATCCGCATTGAGACTCCGTACGCCGATCTCTCCGATCGCCAGCTTGCCGATCTCGCGATCGACATGAACGCGCCCGTCGAGCAAGTCTGGTGGTGGAACGCCGCTCAGAGCGGCAAGAGCGAGCACGCCGCCCGCGAACTCGAACGCTGGCTCCCGGTGCTGCAGTCGCTGGGCTGGTCGCCGGCGAACAAGAAGGCCGCGTCGGCGGGGTGACCTGGAAGGTGTCGAGATAACAAAGTGTCGAGGCGACAAGGTTTCGACGTGTCAAGGGGCTTCGCTTCGGCGGAGCCTTTTTCTTTCGTCCACTCGTCACCTCGACACCATTCACCCTGACCGTCTCCCCTTCCCGCTCCTAACCTTCCGCCCTATGACCACCGGCACGAGCAAAAAGGCTGTCGTTTCGTCCTTTCGCAGCGGCGTCTGCCACCGCTGGAGCAAGTCGCTCATCCCGACCACGCGTGAGGCGCCCAACGACGCCGAAACGCCGAGCCACATCCTGCTGCACCGCGCCGGCTACATCCGCCAGGTCGGCGCCGGCATCTACGACTACCTGCCGCTGGCGTACCGAGTGCTGAACAAGGTCGGCGACATCGTCCGCGAGGAAATGGACGCCGCCGGTGCCACCGAACTGCTCATGCCTGCGCTCGAACCCTTCGAGCTCTTCGAGGGCACCAAGCGTCACGAGGATTACGGGGCGAACCTCTTCCGCCTCGAAGATCGCAAGGGGCGCCTCAACGCCCTCGCGCCCACCCACGAAGAAGTCATCACCCATCTCATGATGGGCTCGGTCAGCAGCTACAAGCAGCTCCCCCTGAACCTCTATCAGGTCCAGACCAAGTTCCGCGACGAGGCCCGTCCCCGCGCCGGCCTGCTCCGCTGCCGCGAGTTCATCATGAAGGACGCGTACTCCTTCCACATGCAGGTGGAAGGTCCCGGCGGCCTGAACGAGGCCTACGACGCGATGTACAAGGCGTACACCAACATCTTCACCCGCTGCGGCCTCGACTTCACCGCCGTTGAAGCAGAATCCGGCCCCATCGGCGGCAGCGCCAGCCACGAGTTCATGGTCAACTGCCCCAGCGGCGAAGACACCATCCTCAAGTGTCCCGTCAGCGGCTACGCGGCCAACGTCGAGAAGTGCGAGACCGGCGAACGCCCCAAGGGCACGCTCCAGGAGCCGCCCACCGGCGAATGGACCGAGGTTCACACCCCAAACCTGCCGGGCATCACCGAGGTCGGCAAGGCCATGGGCGTCAAGCCCGAGCGCATGCTCAAGACCATCGTCTTCAGCGTTGATGAGGGCGAAGGCAAGTCCTTCAAGTGGATCATCGCCACCGTCCGCGGCGACCACGACGTCAACGAAGGCAAGGTCAAGGCCCTCGCCGGCGTCAAGAAGATCGTGATGGCCGACGAGAAGGCGGCCCGTGCCGCGGGCTTCGCCATCGGCTATGTCTCGCCCAAGTGCGTCAACTCGGTCCCCGGCACGCTGCTGCTCATCGACGCCGACGCCTCCCACGGCGGGTTCTGGGCCACCGGCGCCGACAAGGCCGACCACCACGCCAAGCACTTCAACTGGCGCCGCGATGTCGGTGCTGCCCTCGACGACGCAAGCCGCGTGAAAGTGGGGGACGTCCGCAACGCCCTCGAAGGCGACCCCTCGCCCCGCGCCGCCGGTTCCAAACTCGTCACCGGCCGCGGCATCGAGGTTGGGCACATCTTCAAGCTCGGCACCAAGTACTCCGACGCCATGGGCTTTGCGATCCTCGACGCGACCCAGCAGAAGAAGCCCGTCATCATGGGCTGCTATGGCATCGGCGTCAGCCGCACCATGGCGGCGACGGTCGAACAGAACAACGACGCCAACGGCATCTGCTGGCCCGCTCCCATCGCGCCGTACCACGTGCTGATCACGCTCATGAAGCCCGAGGACCCCAAGCAGCAGGAGATCGCGGGGAAGATCTCGTGCGAGCTCGTGGGCAAGGGTATCGACGTCCTCATCGATGACCGCGACGAACGCGCCGGCGTCAAGTTCAAGGACGCCGACCTCATCGGCCTGCCCATCCGCCTGACCCTGGGCGACAAAGCCTTGGAGCAGGGCGGCGTCGAGTACAAGACCCGTCGCGACCCTGGCAAGGGCGAGGTGGTGCCGATCGCGGACGTGACGGCGAAATGCCTGGCCGCGATCAACGCCTGAACGAACCCCACGCGCAAGCGTGGGGCCGCTGGGGTGGTACTCGCGTTCGGCATGACGCGGGCAGCCGTGGCCCTCCGCTCGCGCGAAGGGTTCGTCAGGCGCCCAGCATTTCGCTCAGCGTCATCGCCACCATCTGACCCTCTGCGGGGACGACATACCTCGCTCCCGCAACAAGGCCTTCGGGCTTCATGGTCGCAAAGCACAGAACCGATGCCCCCAGCATCGGCGCGATGGTCGAACTGGTCACGGTTCCCACCGCCTCGCCGCTGGGTTCGCCGTTCGCGCCCGCGACAAAGACCGCCGCACCGCCCACCGGCTGCGCGATCGCGTGCATGGGGTTCTCGTGCTCGTTGCTCGCGTCGACGCTGAGCGAGGCGGGCTTGCTGCGGATCGCCACGAGCCGTCGCTTCGAGTGGCCGCGGGAGTGCATCCGCGCGACAACTTCCTGCCCGAGGTAGCAGCCCTTGGTGAAAGACACGCGGTCGTCGAGCACGCCCGTCTCCGCGGGCAGCGAATCGGGCCCAAAGTCCACGTAGTACATGGGCGAACCGGCTTCAATGCGTGCGATGTTGAACGCGTGCCAGCCGCCGGGCCGCAGTCGCACCTTGGCCGCGAGTTCCTGCGAAGCCGCACGATCGTGGGGGTGTTCGTGGCTGAAACCTTTGGTGAGCAGGAGCTCGTACACCGCGCGGACGGTCTCGATGGGCACCACGAGATCGAGCCCGGGCACGCCCGCCAGATCGCGGCGATCGACCAGCACGCTCGCGCCCGCCAGCGTCACGCTTTGATGATGTCCGTTCTCCAAAGCCGTGATTCTTGGGCCGTCGTCGTCGCGCACGCTGTCGAGCAACAACGCTCCCGTTGGTCCGTGCAGCGCCAGGCGGTGCACGGACTGCGAGCGATCGACGACTGCCGCGTCTTCGCTGATGATGAACGCGCTCAAGCCCTGCAGCGTCCGTGCCGCGGCATGGGCATCGCACTCCAAGAGCACCCGGTCCGCGAGCACGAGGACACGCAGGTCCGCATCGATGCGGCCCTTGCGATTCAGCCAGAAGCTGTTCACGCTGACGCCCGCGCCGAGCCATTGCTTCGACGGCTTGAGTTCCTGCGTGATCATCCGGTTCAGAAACTCGAGCCGTTCGCCGCCGGTCACTTCCAGAACGGAGCGGTGGGGGAGGTCCAGCAGCAAGCACCCCTTGCGAAGTGCGGCGTACTCGAGTTCCAGTTCGCCATAGGTCCCGACGACGGCGATGGGTTCCGCGCCCCCTGGCGTCCCGGCTTCGGGCCCGTACCCGAGCACCATCGCCTGGGCCTGTTCGTGCAACGCATTGATCGGGCTGGGGTGGGACATGGGGTCGGAGTGGAAAGGTTTGGGGGCTGAGCGTGAGGTGGG
>VYLH01000055.1_pt1 | contig 29471 bp, 19 predicted proteins | sample 5114361 | NCBI WGS metagenome assembly VYLH01 (sample SAMN12291772, study PRJNA351875) | freshwater metagenome | isolation source: freshwater lake | place: USA: Michigan, Kent Lake | collected 2013-08-15
GTCATTCTCAACAAGCACTGTTTATTGAGAATGACCGGGGGAACCCTGAAATTTTCGGCTTAGTTGGTGGCAGCTTGCCGCCAACTCACTCCTCTAGATAAGTATTTTGACTCACGCCCCTTCCTCTTTTGAGACGTTGTGACACTTAGGGTGCGGAATGTGGGTTTCAATTTGACAACGCCCAATTTCTTGATCAGACACGCTATAAACTAGGCGATGTTCTTTTGTAATGCGTCGTGACTATAATCCTGATAGTTCATGTTTTAATGCTTCTGGTTTTCCTAATCCAGAAAAAGGCTCTCTTTGAACATCTTTAATAAGGCTGACAATTTTAGCGTCAACTTTTTTATCTGCGATCACCCATTGGTTAAACTCATCAAAACTTCGGGTTAGAAAGGCGACTTTCCTGATAAGTTAGCAGCATCTACATAAATATAACTATCAGGATTTTTAAGAGATTCTCTTGCCTCTTGGAGATGTTGACGGTTAGCTTCTGTGGAAAGCAGATAGTCTGTTTCATCCATTTCAGCAGCTTCTTTAATCAATAAAATCGCTTCGACCACTGTTCCTTCTGGTAAGTCGAGGGGAGGTAAACTAAGTTGACCATTTTTGATGATTGTTTGGTATTTCAGTGCATTCATATAATTTTACTATTCTTGAGATTTTACTAATTATAGCAGTTTCAACGATAACTTGGCTCTTCTCGTTTCTGTATAGTCTTACCTCGTTGCCAGGGTATCCCTTGCAACGCATTTCCAGAGGTTCTAGCTTTTGTGTAACCCATCAGGGAAGGGAGGGATATCCTCCCCTTTCTCGTGCCAATGTAGAACCTTGGCACGAGACAAAAGGAATAGGATCAAGGTTATTTCTGTCCCTTTTTCTTATTTTTGCGGGACTTATTTTTTCTGACTATTCTTAGCAAGTTTCCGCCGCAAGCCGGTACCGAATCCGATAACGGTTACTAAACCTAACATGGCTAGAGGTTCAGATTCGGGTACGGGTACGGCTACGGTACTCACTATTAAATCATCAAAGGCAATATCAGAACTATCGTTAGGAGTCCCAAGTATTCCCAAAATCTCAAGAGTGCTTTGACCACTGGTTGCCGTGAATGTGAAATTACCCGAGCTATTGATCCCAAACTATTAATTTTTTGTTTTCGTTAGAGACGGTTTTATTACTAGGATTAATTACAAACTGACGACCACAATCTTTCCCCTTACGTTTTGGTTTGCCATTATGTGTAGAACCATTTTTGATGGTATGGCAAGAACCCCATTTAGGACAACGAAATATTGAAGCTTGTGAATCTTTACAACTCAGGCTAGATAAGCAAGAGAGCTACGCCACTACTATCGGATCACTACCGGCTGAGCTCACCGTCGAAGCCTGATCTCACGGCCGAAGCCTGTCTCCTGTCTCCTTTTGCACGACTACTTAACTTTTCGATAATCTAAGACAAGAGTGGATTAAAAGTCAAATTTCCTCCGAGAACCTCTGAGAGAGTAAAATTTCTCTTTTCGCTATTTAGTGGCTTACCGCTAGAATAATAGGACAAAAACGCTATATATAGCGTCTAGCCAGTAGAGGACAAGGATGAAATATTTAGAAGAATGGCGTGGTAGCGGGGTGGACGCGGAGTTAATCCATCTCAATGTCACCAGTTTAGCGGGGTTATCTCCCAGTGAATACCTACTCTACTCCCAAGAATTACCGCGACGCAATGATGGCAGGGTTAGGGATAGTATTCTCAAGCGTTATGAACATACCAGTCAAGGCGGTTGGTGGTGTTCAGGAATTGACTTATTAACTGGTAATTATGACCTTTGGGGCTGTTTTAAGCCCGATTTTCCCCGTTTAAGCTTCGATAAGGCTAAACCGATTAAGTACGAACATCCCCCCCAAACCCCTACGGGAGTCTTTGCTTTGCGGGTTCCCCTGAAAATTTGGCAAAGGATAGCCCAGTCTATCAGTATTAATATTTTAACTGAAGAAGTGGATAATAAGCAAGAGGATCTCGGTTTTTGGTCTTGGGTAATCAAACATCCAGAGATACCTATTTGTCTTACGGAAGGAGCGAAAAAAGCGGGGGCATTACTAACAGCAGGTTATGTGACAATTGCCTTACCCGGAATTCACAATGGTTATCGTACTCCCAAGGACGAATTAGGTAGAAGAATCGGCAAATCTCATCTAATTCCGCAGCTAGAAAAATTAGCTAATTCAGGACGAAAGATTTATCTAGTTTTTGATCAAGAAACTCAACCAAAGAACCAACAAGCGGTTAATTTAGCTTTACAGAGAATGGGTTATCTATTCAGTCAGGCTAACTGTCAGGTAAAGGTAGTTACTTGGGATGCTGCTGACGGTAAAGGGGTGGATGATTTACTAATCAATCGAGGGGAAGATTACTTCCAACAAGTCTATCAAAAAGCTACCTCTTGGGAAATTTGGAAGGCAGCGAGTTTAAATAGTTTAACTCTCCCACCTCATCTAGAGTTAAATAGCCGTTACTTGCCAGATATTGCCATCCCTACATCAGCGCAGTTAATGGCGATTAAATCGGCTAAAGGTACGGGGAAAACTGAGTTTTTAGCCAAGATAGTTAAACAGGCTATTGCCAATCAACAAAAAGTTTTAGTTATCGGTCATCGGGTGAAACTGGTGGAGGAGTTATGTCAACGCTTTGGTTTAAACTATATCAGTCAAGTTAGGGACAATCCTGCGGCACAAATTTACGGTTATGGTTTATGTATTGACTCTCTCCATCCCCAATCACAAGCTAAATTTCAAGCGGAAGATTGGCGAGAAGCTATCATTATTATCGATGAGATCGAACAGGTTCTATGGCATGGGTTAAATGGGGATACTTGTAAAACTAATCGTGTGGCAATTTTAAGATCCCTAAAGTCCCTGCTGCAAACTGTGGTCAGCAGTGGGGGCAAAGTCCTAGTTGCCGATGCTGATTTAAGTGATATTTCCCTAGAATACTTAACTTCTCTAGCGGCGATTAAACTAGAAAATTTTTTAATTAGTAACGATTGGAAACCTAATTATCAGGAAGCTTGGCGAGTTTATAACTACTCTGATAATACTCCCCAACAGCTAGTTAATGATTTAGTCAAACATATTAAAGAGGGAGGAAAACCTTTTGTTTGTCTGTCAGCACAAAAGTTAACCAGTAAATGGGGGACAATTACCCTAGAATCTTATCTAAGAAAGCAATTTCCCCAGAAGAAAATTTTGCGGATAGACTCAGAGTCATTGCAAGATTCTAGTCACGCTGCCTATGAGGCGATTGGCAATTTAAATCAATTGTTGCTTAACTATGATATAGTTCTAGCTAGTCCTGCGATCGAAACGGGAATTAGTATTGATATTCAGCAACACTTTACCTCGGTTTGGTGTTTAGCACAGGGGATTCAAACTCCCACTTCTATCGCTCAATTTTTAGGGAGAATTAGAGAGAATATTCCTCGTTATATTTGGTCAGCAGTGTACGGATTTAATCAGGTGGGCAATGGTTCCACTTCTATCCCCAAACTTCTCACCTCTGGACACCGACTAACGGAGGTTAATATTCGCTTATTACACCAGTCAGATTTAGAATCTCTGGAGGATTTAGATACAACTTTTCAAGCGGAATCTCTCCTCTGCTGGGCAAAAATGGCTGTGCGAGTAAATGCTTATATGCTTAATTATCGTCAGTCAATTCTAGGTATTTTACAAGCAGAAGGTCATAGAATTAAAGAACGGAATCAGGAAGAAGAACTAGAAATAAATAATCAGTTAACGGCAGCAATTGAGGAAATTAGGGAACATAATTATCGTTCTGAATGCGAGGAAATTGCCAGCGCAGACGAGATCACGGAATCAGAATATCGTTGGCTAAAAAAACAGTTAATTAAGTCAGTGAAAGAAAGGAGAATTATCAGGAAATATGACCTATACAAACGCTATGGAATCCCCGTCACACCGCAATTAGTGATTAAAGATGATCAGGGATGGTATCAAGAACTACGCCTACATTACTTTTTGACAATTGGGCGACAATTTTTGTGTGATCGAGATGCTTTAATTGCCCGTAAACTGATAGAATCAGGTCAGGGAAGTTTATTTATTCCCGATTTTAATGGTAGTCAATTAGGAGTGATTATCGGGACGTTAGAAGTGTTGGGAATTCCCGTATTATTAGCTAACCCTGAAAGAGAATTAACTAATCATGATGCCGATTTACAAAAAATGGCCGAAATCGCCATTAAAAACCGCAACGAGATTAAAACTATCACCAAGATTAACCTCTCTAATACTGCCCGTCCTCTGACGATTATTCGTAATTGTTTGAACTTGTTAGGTTATCAATTAACCAGCAAGGGCAGCCAGAGAATTGCTAAAAAATCTCTAAAAGTTTATCAGATTGTTGCCCCTCAGGATGGGAGAGAACAAGTGTTTCAACAATGGTTATTTAGAGACGAAAAATGTGCGGGAAGTTCTGAGATTTGGTATGAGGACTATCTCTTTTCTCTCACCCAGAAACCATCTCTAGGCGAATCAGAAAATGCTTATATTCAATTAAGTCTAGAATTTAGTCTAGCTATGGAGAAATTGCCTATTTAAGCGACTTTTTTCCCTAAAATGACCACATCAGCCAGAAAATCGTCTAGAGCGGCAATTTGGGGTAAATAACCCCATCGTTGAAAGCCGAATTTTTCAAAGAGACAAATACTGGCTTGATTGTGGGCAAAAATAATACAGATAAGATTAGATATACCCAATTGGGGACAGCGCTCCAAGGCATATTCTACTAATAATTTACCGATTCCACGACCTTGATAATCGGGGGCAATATATAAACTAACCTCTGCCGTTTTTTGGTAAGCGACACGACCATAAAACATCTGTAAACTCAGCCAACCCACCACCCGACCTTCGATCGCTATTACCCAGATGGGATACTGTTCAGGATCGTGCTTTTCAAACCATTCTCGCCGACTTTCGAGGGAAATAGGCTTTAAATCTGCGGTTGCCTTGCGAGTGGGAACAGCAGCATTATAAATCTCGATAATTGTTGGTAAATCTGTTTCTTTAGCCTCGCGAATAATCATAGAATATCAAGTAAGATGAAGTATAACCTAATTTTCCCTTGTCTCCTAACTTCTGAATTATGCTATATCTCTCAATCTTACTTTAAAATTGGGTTTGATAGCGGACGGTAAACTCATTCAAATTGTAATCGTAGGAGAAGCGGATAAAAGACTGGGAATTAACTCGATAGACGGTTTCCAAATTGGGAAGAATATTAAAATCCGTTGCTCCGATCGCATTACTAACCGCATTTTCCACATCATACACGACTCCTTGGGCTAAGAGGGGAATTGCCAACTGAACCACTCCAAATTGAATTAATTGTTCCGTATTTTTCCCCTGTAAACCATTAAAAACCGACAGCAATTGTTCCCCCAAAAGTCGAACGATTTCCCCTTGGCTGCGGGGGGGAGTGCTGGTTAATTTAACTAGGGGAGTATTAAGCAATCCCTCATCTTCACCTCTAGCAAAAGCCACTGCTTGTAAACAATTAGCAGCTTTTTGTAATTCTGTATCTGTATAGTTTTCCTCTAGGGGAAAAGGTGGACTATCGGGACGAATTTGGCACACTTCATTGATATTACGTCCTAAATTTGGTAGCAAGCGGTTTAATTCCCCTTCAACGCTGAGGGTGACATCAATCCTTTGAATGCGATTGAGGCTATCATCGGGAATTTCATTACTAGGAAAATCCCCCCCTGGACGGGAGATAGCAAAATCACGAGATTGAGAAAATTCGCTGAGAATTGTTCGCAGTTGAATATCAACAAAGGGATTAAAAAGTCCCAACCCGCGACTAGAATCGAAAACAATAACATTTTGATTGCGTCGGTTAAGAAGAAAACGCGTATCGATGTAACTAACCCGTCCTCGATCGAGATTAATCACTCCATTGGTTTGTAATTTCTCTAGTGGAGTGAGCGGACCGTTCAAGGTTAAAGCACCACTAAAATCAAATTGATACAAAGGTTCTTGTTCGATGGATAATCCCGCTAAAGACACTTGGAAATTATTTAAAACTGGAGTAATATTTGTCGTCTGAGGAATGTTGAGAGGCTGCAGCCAGCGACTCACCGGTTTATCCGTTTCTTGATTAATTTCTGGGGTGCGAGGAAGAAAAACTTTACCCCTAGAAAGACGCACATTCCCCCCGATAATTGGTTGCTGAATTGTTCCCGTTACCATGGCATTCCCAGCAATTAATCCCCGATAAAGGCCATTAATTGCTATATCTCCCTCTTGAATATTAACTGTTAAGGGATTAGGATTATTTTTGATGGCTTGAAAGAAAGGTAAAACTCCCACCACAGAAATTTGTCTGTCAGCGATCGAGCCTTGTAATTCCTCTACTGTTAAGTTTTCAGGGGTTAACCCAATGCGGCCATTTACGGTTAAAATCTCTGGAAAAGCAACACTGCGGATAGCGGCATTATTGAGAGTAACTATACCATTTGCTTCTAAATCTTTGATTTTTAAACCCTCTTTTATATCTAATCTTCCCGTCGCTGAAAGAACTACCTCTCCCTCACCGTTAACCCATTCGATGGCGTTTTGACTGATAGCTTCAATTAATTTGATTGCATCGGTTCCCAATTTTGCTTGGATTTTTAATTGATCATTACCCGGTAAGGGAGGATAGGGAATGCTGGCATAGAGTTGGATTGATTCGGAGGAGGTTGTCCGCAAATCAAAACGATACTGGTTATAGGTAAATAAACCAATTATATCTTGATTAATATTTTGGGCATTAATTGCACCGTCAATAAAGGCAAAATTACCCTGAATACGAGGATTTAATAAAGTTCCTGTAATTTGTCCTTGAGTTTTTAGACTACCGGACAAATCTAAGGGAAACTGCACAAAATTTCTCAAGAGATCGAGAGAAAGATTTTCCACGGCAAAACTTCCCTCTACTTTTTTTAGGGAAAAATCACCCGCTAAAAATACGGAAGAATCTCGTGATTTTAATCTAATCGGTTCTATCCTGAGCAACTGACGATTTAAGTTAAGATTAATTGTTACTTCATCAATAGGAATTAATTGGGTATCGGTGGTGACAATTCCCAGAGGGTTAACAATATTTACCGTCGGTCTTTGGGGTCGCCATTCCCATCTACTGCCCTGAAATTTTACGCTAAGATCGGGATTTTTTAAAGTCCCAGTTAAGGCTATATTTGCTTGATAACGGCCGCGAAAATCTAGTTCAGAAGGTATCCCGACTACCCCTCTTTCCCTTGCTAATTGCTGGATTATTTCTTCAATTTTTGCCCGCAAATTTACCTGTTGTGCTAGGGAAGCTTCGGGATTACCTACTCCTAGGGGACTAAGTTGAATAGCCTGGTTACTCTCGGAGGAGAAAAGGTTGATTAAACTGGTTAAATCATAGATACTAGCAACTGATAATAAATCTTGAATATAACCTTGATCTACCCTGAGTTTAGCTTCTATTTCCTGGGTTTGCCAATTAAATAAACCTTGCAGATTATATTGACTTGCACCCGCTTGTAAACTACCTTCTTGCAGTTGAACTATGGAATCCCGATAAACCAAATTTGCCGTTAATTTTTCCCCAATTAAGTTACCTAAACTAGGTCGGTTAATCTCTAGTTGTCCCTGTCCCTGTAAGTTAAATAAATTGATGTCTAGATTAGCATTCACTTGTCCAGCAATAATCCCCGGAACATTGTAGGCTGCCGTGGGAGATATTTTCAGGATTTCTAGGGGAAAATCGGCAATCTGAACATTTAAATTTTCTCCGCTTCGTTTAGCTGTGGCTAGAAAAGGAGTTTTATTTCCAAAAGCTTGGCGAATATTTATCCCTAAGGGAAGATAGGGCAGCAGACAATTATTTTGTTGACAAGGATCGAAAGTTAGGTCAATAATGTCCTGATTTCCCCGCAGATTTAAACTAATATTTTGACCGATTCCTGCTTGCATACTTCCTTTTAAGATAGGTTCAAAGGGTCGATCATTAATGCTAAAATTCGCTAAATTTATATCTCCTTTGATTTGTATATTTCCCACTTTTTGCCAAGCAGTTAAGAGATTTTTTCCCGTGATTTGTCCTTGAAATTCTCCGCTCCCTGTCAGTGTCGATTCTCTGGGTTTCAAACGAGGATCGATCGGTAAAAGCGATATAATCTGAGTTAGCGGTACAGTAGCAAGGTCGGTTTTTGCCTGTAGATTTAAGTTAACCTCAGCGATATCGGGTTGACTGATAAGATTAGCTAAAAGAATATTTCCTCGCACATTAAAGCTATTTTCTCCCCACTGTGCCGAAAGATTATTAACCTGAATTGGTGTTACTCCCTGCCAAATTTCTTTAATATTTCCCGCTAAATTGGCACTAAAATCTAAGTTAGGAATCGAGATTGATTTTATTCCTGGCAATTGCCCCATTAGGGCAGCGGGATCAAGATTAGCGGCAATAATATCACTTTGCCAGAAATTATTATTCAGTTGTGCCTTAGCTTTAATCTCTCCTTTAGCTACATTAATACGAGAGTTAAAAACTGCTTTGACACTGCCTAAGTTGAGTCGTTTTTCTAGCAGAGAGTCGAAAATAGTTTGGGCATTTCCTGTCGCTTGAAACTTCGTTTGGTCAATATTCAACGCTAGGGGAAGATTAGTCTGAAAATTCTCTAAGCTACTGAGAATATTAAAAATACCGTTGTTTAACTGAATATCAGTATTAATCGGATTATTATCCACTAACAACCGAGTATTTACCCTAGCATTGACGGTGGACAAATTAGGGATTTTTCCCGCTAACAATTCCTTGATTGCACCAGTGAAATTGACTTGGGTTTTCCCTAGACTAACAGGAATATTTATATTGGGTAAAAACGGATTTAAGTTAATGCCAGCCGTATTAACTATACCGCTTAAAATACCTTGTTCCAGTTGGGTTGTCGTTCTCAGGGATTGATTATTGACAAATAACTGTATATCCCCCTCTCCGCGCCAAGTTTGTAAATCCGTTAAAGTACCGCTAATCAGAGCATTTATTCTGCCAGCAAAGCTGATTTTTGCCCTGCCTAAACTAACGGGAACTGTTAAATTTTCCACTAGAGGATTGAGACTAATTCCCCCAGTGTTGACTGTTCCTGTCAGAAAACCTCGATTCAGTCTGGCTGTGGCAATTAAAGGATTATTATCTACTAATAACTCCATATTCCCTTGACCTTGCCAACTGCTGAAAATATTATTTTTATTATTTAGTAATTCTCCTAAATAACCTTGTAAATTAATTTGCGATCGCAGTAATTTAACCTGGGTTGGTAAGTTAGGCAATAGGGAATTAATCGGCAATCCCGCTAAGAAAGCGTTAGCCTGAAGATTTCCTTGCAATACTTGACTATTGACTGAAATTGTGCCTTGTTTACCGCTAATTCTTAAGTTAGCAACTCCGTTTAAAGTATTAATATTAAGTTGGTCAATTTTGCCACTAACTTGAATATTAGCTGTCTCTAAATTTAAGGGTTCTAAGGTTTCTAGGTAGGGGCAAATGCTATCTAAATATTGACAAACAAGAGGCACAAAAGGAGTCAATAAAAAGTTATTACCCGTGATTTTTCCCTGGACTAATTTGCTAGTAAAATCACCATTACCATTAACCTGTAGTTTGCCGCCATTTGTTTTAATGACCGTATCGGTTAAATTTATTTTGTTGCCCCCTAAAAATACTTTACCCTCCCCGGCAACATTGATTAATCCTGACTGATTAACCCTGGGTATTTGCCAATTAATTAATAATTGTGGCAGTCCTAAACTACCCCTAGCTTTAATATTAGCTTGCAGATCGTTTATATTAATTTTGGCGGGAATTGTTGCCAGTTGAGATAAAATTTTTCTCGTGGGAAAATTGGCTTGTAAATTCAAATCAATCGGCATTTTTGTCCCGTCAAGAGGTTGATTTTTTTGCAGGGATTGCAGAATATTTAACTGCAATTTTCCTTCTCCTTTAATTTCTCCACCTGCGACGGGTTTAATTTGAATTTTATCTAAATTAAGACGATTGAGATTTGTTTGAAAATTACTGGTTATTGATTGAATAGGAATTTGCTCAAAAATAATCGGTTTGCTGTTGCTAACGGTTCCTTTAATTAGAGGTTGATCTAGTTTTCCCGTCACTTGAAAAGTAGAGCGTGCTTCTCCCCGTAAATCTAGAGGTGATTGCAGATAAATAATTCTTAAAAGTTGTTGTAAATCCACCGATTCTAGAGCGACATTGAGATGATAACCAGTTTGCCAATTTACTTCTCCTCTCACCTCAGTTTTCATCTTGCCAATACTTGCGTTCGCCTGTTCAACTAATACTTTATCTCCCTGTAAATTTAACTTAGTTGTTAGCTTAATTGGATACTGAAAAGGTTGGAATTTCCCCGCTACATCCGTCACCTGAAAATTACCATTTCCTTCGGTTTGATTTAGCTTTGCCCAACTGGGAATATTGAGAGCAATATTGGCATTTACTTGTCCTTGATTTAATTGGAAATTGCGATTAGGAATTAAAGTTAATAGTTCACTTAAATTTAAACGATCAATCTGAAGATTAGTTTGACTTTCACCCGTTTTTAACGCCGTTTCTCCTTGAATTTTTACTTGACTTTTGAGGATTTCTGCGCTAAGATCGTAGGTGAGAGGTTGCCTTTGATTATCAAGAAATCTTCCTTGACCATCGGCTTTAATTTCTATCGGTTTTTTCAGGGTATAGGGTTGGATAGTAATAGCTGCCTTCTCCACCTGAACACCCAGATTTAACTTAATAGGTGCCTCCCGCTCAAAGTTACTAGATATTTTTTCTAAATTATCGAGCCATTGACCATTTTTATCCTGATCGAGATAAATACTGGGATTAATTAACTTGACATCAACCGGCAGCGGCAGACCTAAAAGTAAGGGCAGCGGATTTAATCCCAATTCGATCGCATCAATAGATAAACTATCAGCAGAATTGGCCGTAGCTGGAATTTCCGATTTACCGATACGGATGCGATTAAAATAAAAGCCCTCTATCTTACCTACCCTGACGGGTCTATGCAGCATTTCACTGAAGATATTATCTAAAATTGGGGTGAGACGTTCATAAACTAAATAACGAGTCGTAAAATAGCCAAGGGAGGTAATTCCTAGGAGAGTAATTCCCCCGACAATTAAAGTAGAAGGCCGGCGTAAAAATCGACCGATACTCAGAAAAAGATTAGGACGAGAAGAAGGATCGCCAGGGGAGTTACTCATAATTGTTTACCTCACACACACCAAAGAAAGGGCAACGGCTCACCAGAGCTAATAAACTATGATAATTCACCGCAGCACTGATAGCCCTCAATCGATTAATTGCCATTTTTTAGGCAATTATTGGGCTTAAATCCTGTGAGGAAGTCAAGGGATGCGGTCAATTAAAAGCCTCTCTCCCCATCTTAGCCTAAGACTCGAATGGCTGGCTAAAATTTTCAACAATCCGCCAAAATCTGCCTAGCTTCAACAGTCAACCGAATTAATATTGATCACCCCACCAGTTCAAGCAGAATATTGCTCGGATCAATAGGTTCGGAAATTGAAGATTGAGAGAAAACTTGTGCGGACAGACAACAATCCGGCGCAGTCTGGAACAACAACCAGAAGTATTCAGTCTTAGAATATTGGGACTAGCACGTCTATTTTTACTGCAAAAAGCGTCTTATAGATAAAGATTATGAAAGCCAGATTATCGATCGCCCTAACCGCCCTAATGACCTTGGGCATAACTGCCACACCAGCGGCCAACTTTGACGAACAGGACATCGAGCAGACCCAGGTAGTAGCGATCGCTCGTCCCTACGGAGGTAATAAATTTGACCTGCTAGTATTGGAACAAATTCCGGGAAAACAGAAGTGTTGGAGCGAAAGCGGCTCAAATCCCGTCATGATTGACCCGCTGCTCCTCAACTTTGACTTTACCGGCATTTGTCGCCGCGCCACTGATAGTAATGGTTATTCTATCCGTCTCGATGGCCGGGATTTTGGGCTAGATTACATCCTGCGTATTGTGGAACGCAATGGCGAATTATACTTAGTGGGAACTCCCCGGGATGCGCGCAGACCGGAATTAGTGGTGGGAAGAACCCGAGGAATGCAAACAGGATTTATGAAAATTATCCTCGAACCGGGTTGGAGATTTAGCCGTCGTACCTTTGAAGGCAAAAGTTTAGGCCACTTCTACTTTAGCGGCAAAGAAGCGGAAGTTCTCGCAGCCACCGGCAGACCTCCCCTCAGCGAAACCACTCCTCCCCCCAGTTCTGGGTCTAGTTTTCAGGATATTAGCGGCGATATCTATAAAACTGAGATTGAAAAAGCGATCGCGCTTGGGGTAGTGGCCGGTTTTAAAGAAGATAACACCTTCCGCCCCGAAAATCCCGTCACCAGGGAACAATTCGTCTCGATGATTATTGAAGGGATGGGAACTGTCACCAAAATTAACCTAGAAGAGATTCCCCCCGGCAGCGGCAGTTTTAACGACGTAGAAGCGACGCGCTGGAGTGCCAAAAAAATCCAATGGGCCCGGGCCAATGGTATTGTTGCCGGCAAAGCTAACGGCGAATTCCGTCCCACCGACCCCATCACCAGGGCCGAATTGATGGCGATTCTCAAACAGGCCGCCACCTACCTGAAAACTCAGCAAAAACAAGCCCCCGATTTAGCCCAAACTAAAACCCCCGTCAATTTTTCCGATACTTCCGGCCATTGGGCCGCCAGTTTAATTACCCAGATGTCGGGATTTTGCGGTGTGGCCTCTCCCTTGAACGAACGGGGTAGTTCTTTTGTACCAAACGATCCCGCCCGTCGTAACTACGCAGCAGCCGCCATCGTCCGTACCCTCGATTGTGTTAAAACCGCCAAAAAATAAGTAGGGTTTGCGGCAAAAAGTTTTTCTTAGGGTTAGATTGTGGGGTTTTACCCATTTTTAGGAGGTCAATTACCTAATTTTCAGGGCAAAAGTCCCCCAATTTTCCCCCCGCTCACTCCCAGTCCCGGAACTTTTTGATCTCAAAAAGGCCTAGGCACTCATGCAAAAGGAGGAATCAATAATCAGTCTTTAATAACCAGATTTAGTATGATTACTGGTCACTGATTACTGATCACTGATTACTGATTACTGATTACTGATTGTGGTTGTTAATTTTTACTTTAGGTATGCCGTCGGGTATTCTCGCTAGACTGGAAAATAATGCACCTCGGCTAGACAAAATCCTATGGTAAAGCTGCTCGAAAATCCTCTCCGAGTGGGATTGCGACAAGAAAGAACCCCAGAACCCCTAATTTTAGTCATTTTTGGGGCATCGGGAGACTTAACCCAAAGAAAACTGGTTCCTGCTCTCTATCAACTGAAACGGGAAAGACGACTACCGGCCGAATTAACCATCGTTGGTACAGCGCGCCGAGAGTGGAGTCATGATTATTTTCGCCAACAGATGCGCCAAGGCATCGAAGAATTTTCCGACGGGATTGGCAGTGAGGAATATTGGCAAGACTTCGCCCAAGGGTTGTACTATTTCCCCGGCAACATGGACGATCCGGAAAGTTACGCCAAAATGAAAGTTTTTCTGGAAGAATTAGACGGAATCCGGGGAACCCGTGGCAATCGAGTCTTTTATCTAGCGGTTTCTCCTAATTTCTTCCCTCCCGGTCTTAAAAACCTTGGCGCGGCTGGAATGCTGAAAGACCCAATTAAACACCGGTTAGTGATCGAAAAACCCTTTGGCAAAGATCTCAGTTCTGCCCAAGTTCTCAATCGAGTCGTACAAGAGGTTTGTCAGGAGAACCAAGTTTATCGCATTGACCACTATTTAGGCAAGGAAACCGTCCAAAACTTATTGGTGTTCCGATTTGCTAACGCTATCTTTGAACCCCTCTGGAATCGTCAATTTATCGATCACGTCCAGATTACCGTGGCCGAAACCGTGGGAGTGGAGGAGCGGGCCGGATATTACGAAAAATCGGGAGCTTTGCGCGATATGGTGCAAAATCACCTGATGCAGTTATTCTGCTTGACGGCCATGGAAGCGCCCAACGCTATTAACGCTGATAGTGTCCGCGGCGAAAAAGTCAAAGTCCTGCAAGCGACTCACCTGGCCGATATTAATAACCTGGAAAAATCCGCCATCCGCGGCCAGTATAAAGCCGGTTGGATGAAAGGAAAACCCATTCTGGGCTATCGGCAAGAACCGGGGGTTAATCCGGAATCGACCACCCCCACCTACGTGGCCATGAAATTAATGGTAGATAACTGGCGTTGGCAGGGTGTCCCTTTCTATCTGCGTACCGGTAAACGTCTGCCGAAAAAAGTTTCCGAGATTGCCATCCAATTCCGCCATGTGCCGTTATTAATCTTCCAATCGGCAGCCCAACAAACTAATGCAAATGTACTGAGTATGCGAATCCAGCCTAACGAAGGTATTGCCCTCCGTTTTGAGGCGAAAATGCCGGGGTCGGAATTACGCACGCGCACGGTAGAAATGGACTTTAGTTATGGTTCCTCCTTCGGTGTCACCAGTGCCGATGCCTATAATCGCCTACTTTTAGACGCTATGCTAGGAGATCAAACCCTATTTACCCGTTCTGACGAGGTAGAAGAAGCATGGCGCATCGTTACTCCCGCTCTCGCCGCTTGGGACGCTCCCGCCGATCCCGCCTCCGTACCCCAATACGAAGCGGGTACCTGGGAACCCACAGAAGCGGAATTTCTCCTTAACCGCGATGGCCGTCGTTGGCGAAGACTCTAAAACAGTGAACAGTGACCAGTAATCAGTGAGCAGTAAACAGTGAGCAGTAATCAGTAAACTAAAAACTCACATCTGATAACTGATAACTCACCTCTGATAACTGGTAACTGAATCACTGATAACTGATAAGTGGGTGGGTGAAATTAAATATAAGATGAACGTAGGTTGGGTTGAAGCATGAAACCCAACGCCCGCATGGGTTACGCTACCGCTAACCCATCCTACAAATAATTGTGCCTCCCTACTTAACTGGTAACTGATAACTGATAACTGATAACTGATAACTGACATGACCACCCAAAGCCCCCCCATTGTCTCCCTGCAAGCACCGAAAGATGTTTCCATCGATGTGATCGAGCAGGAACTGCGCGATATCTGGCAATCCTATAATGATAATGAGGATGGTATGGCCGCCACCCGGGCCACCACCTTTAGCTTTATTGTCTATGAACCCGATGCGGTACAGGAATTGTTAACCCTTCTCGGCTATTACACCGGCCCGATTGATGGTATTGCCGGTCCCCGGACTCACGCCGCGATCAAAGTCGCCCAGAAGGACCTAGAACTAGAAGTAACTGGGCTTTCTAGCGATGAATTTGTCGCTCGGTTAAGGGCGGCCTGGGAAGCGGAAAAAAACGCCGAGGACGGGGCTAATCATCGTCAATACGCCGCCGATTTGGATGCGATTGGGGTCGCAGATGCGATCGCTGCTTCCAATCCCTGTCGCATTATTACCCTCTGTCCCACCGCCGAGGCCGATGAAGGGGTGAAAGCCTCCGTTTCTGCCTATTGTCCCGTTAACAAACGTAGTCAGAATACTTTAGTTTGCTGTGAATACGTTACTTTAAGCGGTACAGCGGAAGCTTTGGAACGAATTGGCGGCATTATTTCCGAGTTAACTATTCCCAGTTTGCCCAAATTTCTCTGGTGGAAAGCCAGTCCCGACGGCGAATATGGACTATTTAAGCGTTTGGCCAGTCAATGTGATACGATTATCGTCGATTCCAGCACTTTTCGGGAACCGGAAACGGAACTGCTGCAGGTGGGGGATTTATTAGCAACAGATGTACCATTAGCTGACCTGAACTGGAGTCGTCTCGCCCCTTGGCAAGAACTAACCGCCGAGGCTTTTGATCCACCGGAGCGCCGGGATGCTATTCTGGAAGTCGATCGCATCACTATTGATTACGAAAAGGGCAATCCTTGCCAAGCTTTTATGTTCCTCGGTTGGATGGCCAGCCGGTTACAATGGCGACCGGTGGGATATAGTCACCGGTCGGGAGATTACGCTATTCATCGGATTAGCTTCCTCGGTCAGGACCAGCGTTTAATTGAGGCGGAATTAGCTGGTGTTCCCGTGGCCGATTGGGGTGAGGTACAAGGGGATCTGATTAGTATTAAACTCAGTTCTACTAATCTTCAGGCTGATTGTTGTACGGTAATTTGTTCGGGAACTACCGGCTGTATGCGGATGGAAGCTTCGGGAGGGGCCCAATCTTGCCGCGTTGAACAAGTGTCCCATCTGGAAGACCAAAAAACAGAAACTCTGCTAGGTAAACAGTTACAGCGTTGGGGCCAGGACGTGCTTTATCAAGAAAGCATGAAAGTCACTAGCGCTATCCTCAAATTATCCCAACCAGATTAACAAATTAGCAACAATAATCCCACCCACTTTGGAGAGACCTTGTTAACAAGGTCTCTCGATATTTATACGGCAGTCAGCACCTGATTAAAACCGATAATTATAAGTAGGTAGGCGTTAAAAATTATCAGACACCCCCCTTATCAAGGGGGGCAGGGGGGATCGAACCTAAAATCCATTTTTCATTTAATTATAACCAGCTACTTACCTTTTCAGAAAACAGGTTATCATAAAAACAGAGCTTTGCTTTCAAGGGGGCAATATGGTCGCAACCACTGAGAAACGCTACACAGTCGCAGAATACTTTCAACTAGAGGAAACTGCCACCGACAGACACGAGTATCGAGATGGAGAAATTATTATTATGACTGGGGGAACTCCTAACCATAATCGCATTGCGGGAAATTTTTATAGAAGATTTCCCTTAACTATCCAGAATCAAGCCTATGATATATTTATCACCGATCTACGCTTGGCAATACCCGCCTATAATATGTACACCTATCCCGATATTATGATCGTTAAGGGAGAACCAATTCTTGAAAGAGGACGCACCGATACGATTACCAATCCACAGGTTATTATCGAGGTTTTATCAAAATCTACTCAAGACTATAATCGGGGTGATAAGTTTAAATTTTATCGCTCTCTTAATAGTTTTGAAGAATATATTTTAATCGACCAATATGGTTATTATATAGAACAGTTTCATAAAAGAGGCGATCATTGGGAATTTCGGGATTATCACAGCCAAGAAGCGATTTTAACTTTGTTTTCTCTAGATTTTCAAATATCCCTGACAGATTTATATCAGCGGGTGGATTTTACCGCAATTGAAGTATCCTAATGACTCAACTATTTTTGCAGCAAAAGTCCTGGTATGATTAACTCCCAATCCAACTTTAAAAACCCACTCCCTAATTCATAAAAAAAGGCAGGCCAGGACCCACCTTGTTTAAACCTGAGATATTAGCGATAATTAGGCTTCATCGAGGGCGGCAATACCGGGTAAAACCTTCCCTTCGAGTAATTCCAAACTAGCGCCACCACCGGTGGAAATATGGCTCATTTTTTCCGCCACTCCCACTTTTTCCACCGCCGCTACCGAGTCACCACCACCGATAATGGTAGTTGTACCCGTAGCGGTTAAATCGGCTAAAGTGTGAGCGATCGCATCTGTACCCGCCGCAAATTTATCGAACTCGAACACCCCCATCGGGCCATTCCAGAGGACAGATTTACAGTTAGATAAAGCTTCTTGGAAAACTTTAACTGATTCAGGTCCGATATCCAATCCCATCCAACCATCGGGAATATTTTCGACCTTGACGATTTGGGAATTGGCATCTTTATCGAATTGATCCGCTAACACCACATCGGTAGGAAGGAGGAATTCCACTCCTTTTTCTTTAGCTTTCGCTTCCAGGGATTTGGCTAATTCCAGTTTGTCTTCTTCCACCAAAGACTTACCAACACTTAAACCGCGGGCCTTGTAGAAAGTAAAGATCATACCGCCACCGATGAGCAGTTTATCGCACTTTTCTAATAGAGTTTCGATCACGCCAATTTTACTAGAAACCTTAGAACCGCCGATAATCGCCGCTAGGGGACGTTGGGGAGTTTCAATAGCTGCTTGTAGGTAGTTTAACTCTTTTTCAATCAAATAACCCGCCACCGAGGGGCTGAGATAGTGGGTAACGCCTTCCGTGGAAGCGTGGGCGCGGTGGGCGGTACCAAAAGCATCATTAACGTATAAATCGGCATTAGCGGCTAATTTTTTGGCAAAATCGGGATCATTTGCCTCCTCTTCACCGTGGAAACGCAGATTTTCTAACAGGGCCACTTGACCGTTAGACATTTGACTAATCGCTGCCGTCACTCCCTCACCAATACAATCGGGACACATGATTACTTCTTGGCCCAATAATTCCGAGAGACGTTTAGCTACAGGGGTCAGACGCAAATTTTCTTTAACTTGACCGTCGGGGCGACCCATGTGGCTGCATAAAATAACCTTAGCCCCTTTTTTGATTAAATCCTCAATGGTTGGTAGTGCTGCCCGAATGCGGGTATCATCGCTGATTGCTCCGGTGGCTTTGTCCATGGGAACGTTAAAATCGACCCGGACTAAGACCCGTTTACCCGCTAAATCAGCTTCTGTTAAATTCGCTACTGTTTTTTTTGGCACAGCCCATAACCTCCTAGATTGCTTACCGTACAATAAAGATTAAATCAGGGTATCGCTACTTGCGGCAATTACTTTGACAAAGATTATTTCAGATTTGGGGATCAGTGTTGCAGTTCCAAGACCGATTTTCCCAGAAAAATTTGATTGGAGAGACTTGCTAATTATGTTTGAGACGATTTTATTTCCCATCGACCACAGCCGCGAAAGTCGTGACGCTACCAGTAGTGTGATCGAATTAGTCAAAATCTTTGACAGTCGTTTGGTCCTGTTGTCGGTGGTGGAAACGACACCCGCCGGAGAAATTGCCCCCGACGATAAGATGAGTTCGATCGAAGCGGTGGATAGATTGTTACAATCGGTGCGGGCGATTTTTGCCCAAGCTGACATCACTGCGGAAATGATTGAACGGGAGGGAATACCCTCTTTTGTCATCTGTGATGTGGCCGATGAAGTTAATGCCGACCTGATCGTTATGGGTTGTCGCGGTTTAGGATTAACCAGCGAAGGTGTGTCCGAAAGCGTCACCACCAAAGTTATTAACCTTGCCCCCTGTCCAGTGTTGATTATCCCTTAATCAGTGAGCAGTTATCAGTGAGCAGTTATCAGTGAGCAGTTATCATACTAAATCCAGTTATTAAAGACTGATTATCTATTCCTCCTTTTGCCTCTTGCCCCCCCGACGTCGGGGGGGTTGCCTCTTGCCTATCCTGATATGTCGCCTATACTCAACGGATTTAGTATCAGATGTGAGTTTTCAGTTCACTGATTACTGTTTACTGTACGGCTACGCCGTGCCTTTGGCAACACTGAAACAAGGCTCCCCATCTCCCCCGTCTCCTGAGAGAAATGTAACGAATTGTGAGAGTTTCAGCCGTCAACCCTTGAAAACTCGATCGATGGGGTTGCTTGAAGTAATTCTTAGGCCTAAAGTGTAATCTTAAAGTTTTATGATCAATTTTCCTGTTGATCGGAAAAAGGAGAACTCAAACACAATGGCTGAAACTGGATACAAACAGGTGGTGACACCCTACAATGATGATCCGTTCATTGGTCATCTAGCTACCCCCATTTCCGCTTCTGGTTTTACCAAAGCTTTTATTGGTAACTTACCTGCCTATCGTCCCGGTCTAGCTCCGATTCTGCGCGGTCTAGAAGTGGGTATGGCCCACGGTTATTTCCTCGGTGGTCCCTGGGTTGTCCTGGGTCCCCTGAGAGACTCGGAATATGCCAATCTCGGCGGCTTAATCCCCGCTTTGGCCATGGTTCTCTTGGCTACGGGTTGTTTAGCTAGTTATGGTCTTGTCTCTTTCCAAGGTAAGGCCGCTAGTGGTGATCCGCTGAAATCCTCCGAGGGTTGGAGTCAATTCGCCGCCGGTTTCTTTATTGGTGGTATGGGTGGCGCTTTTGTGGCCTATTTCCTCCTAGAAAATCTTGGTGTCGTTGATGGCATCATGCGCGGGGTTTTTAATCAATAATTAACCCTTGTTCTACCTGATTATCATTTCCTTATTTTTTTACTAGGAGCATTTGACATGACTGGTGCCTACGCAGCTTCTTATCTGCCTTGGATTTTAATCCCGATCGTCTGTTGGTTAATGCCAGCCGTAGTGATGGGTTTGTTATTTATCTATATCGAAAGTGAATCCTAATTTAGTCTAGGATTCCTGCAATTAAGGACTTGAAAATTAGCTATTTGATAGTTAGTTTTCAAGTCCTATTTTCTGGGGAAAAAAGAAGATGAAAATTGGTAAAACCCCACACCCTACACCCCACAACCCACACCCCACACCCTACCCGCACCGAAAAACTTTTTGCCGCAAACCCTACTTATAAAGCGGTTAGATAGCGGATTTTTTCCAACAATAGGGAGGGTTGAATCGGTTTGAGGAGATAGTCGTCAATGCCATGACGACCGAGAAAATTAACGCTGATTTCAGGGGTATCATTCAAGATTAGCACTTTACTGGCTTGAGTTTGGCTAGATTTTTTTAAAAGGTGACAGAGATGATATATATCGGGCATTTTTCGATCGACAATTATAATACTTGGCTGCACGATCTCAATTTTTTTGATAGCGGAGACACTATCGATTAACCAAATAACTTGATAATGTGCCACCATCAATAACTCACAAATAAGATTGGCAATTTCTTCGTCACTTTCAATTAAAACTACAGTGGGATGGTGGTGATTAAAATGGGGATTATTATCCGAGGGTTGGCGCTGGGATTTGGGGGGCTTTTGTTGAGGTAAACGGACGGTAAAAATGGAACCTTTATCTAAGCAAGATTCTACCTCGATCGTGCCGCGATGCAGTTCCACTAATTGTTTAGTTAAGGCCAATCCTAATCCCATACCACCATAACGACGTTTACGAGAGCCATCCAACTGGGTAAATTTTTCAAACAGAAGCGGTATTTTTTGAGCAGGAATGCCGATGCCCGTGTCTTCTACCTGAAAAATGACCTGACTGCCTTCTTTCCACAGTCTCAGCGTGATAGCACCCTGTTCGGGGGTAAATTTCAGGGCATTTTTTAACAAGTACAAAAGTATCTGCTGAACTCGATCATAATCGGCATAAAAATAATGCTCTTTTTCGGTAATTTTCATCTCTAAAATTAGATTAATTTCTTTAATTTCTGCCTCTGTTTTGATAATTTCTAAAACATGATTACAGAGATATTTTAGCGAAAATTGTTTAATATCTAAAACAGCTTTTCCTGCCGAAACTTGCGAGAAATTAAGCAAGTCATTGATTAATTCTAATAGTTTATTGCCGTTATCCTGAATAACTTTTAGATATTGTTTTTGTTTGTCGGGAGGTAAAAAATTACTAGCTGCCGAGCATTTTTGCAGGGTACTGGACAAACCGATAATACAAGTTAGGGGAGTTAATAACTCATGACTCATATTATTTAAAAATTCACTTTTGCAGAGGTTAGCGGCTTCTGCGGCCATTAAAGTATCTTGTAATTCTTGGGTTCTTTCTATTACCCGGCGTTCAAAAATATCTTTTTGTTCCTGTACTTGAGAATATAATTGCGCTTGATAGATAGCGATGGCGAGATGTTCACCAATCTGACCTAAAAATTTCTTTTCTTGCGGCAACCATTGGCGTTTTTCTTGACATTGATGGGCAATTAATAAACCCCACAATTCTTCTTGTACCACAATCGGGGCGATTAATTTTGATTGCACTTGGTGTTGTCGCAAAAATTCGGACAAACAGAAGGAAGAAGAATAGTTAACATCCACATCATCCACAGCCAGAATTAATCCTTGACGGTACTTTTCTTTGTATTGGGGAATATAGGAAAAACAATCGTCTTCGGGGGTTAAATTTAACACCGAATTTATCTGGTCAGAAATGCGCGACTCGGAAGTTATTTTTCCCTTTACCTCACCGGTACTGGGGAAAAATTGATAAATTAACAATCGGTCCACTTGCAGAAACTCCCGCGCTTCCCTGACTACGGTTTCCAGAATCACCGGTAACTCCAGACTCTGACGCATTTGCGTGATGACTTGGTTTAATAATCTTTCCTGTTGGATTTGTTGGGATAGGGCAGCTTCTACCGGTTGACAAACGGAGAAGATGCGGGAACAATCTCTATCAGCAGACGGAGAAGAAATTATCGAGAGAATTTTGACTAAAATTTTATTTTGAAAACTGCTGACATTAATGGATAGAGGCAGATTTAAAATTTGATAACCCTGCTGAATTTTTGGGTTGTGGAGAGACTTGACAGCCAGTCCTTGCAGAAAATTTTTAATCGTGTTCGCTTCAAAACTAATGCGGACTTCGTACTGAAAATTATTCCCTTGGGGACTGGCTAACAATAAAGCTTGTAGGTCAGTGGAAAGCAAGAGTTGATAGATTTCTCCTGTCTGTGGGGGAAGATCTCTTTCACTTAGACTAATCCTCGGTGCTGTCACCTGTATTGCCAACTGTCCCCACCAAGAACGAATTTGTTCGAGGTGAGTAGATGACAACACTTGACAGCAAACATAAGCGGGAGAAGCGTTCATTTATCAGTTATCAGTTATCAGTTATCAGTTATCAGTCATCAGTTATCAGTCATCAGTTATCAGTTATCAGTTATCAGTTATCAGTCATCAGTCATCAGTAAGGTGATGGGGGGACTGGGGACTGGGGTTTGGTCAAGTTTTCTTATTCCCTATCCCCTACTATTCCCCAATCCCTATTCTTAACAGTGTTTCTCATAAGTGGGAAATGTAACCTAATTTGATATCAACTCCTGACGACCGACCACTGGCTCCCCAAAACGAAAACTTCGCACCTCACCATTAAGATAACTGCTATAAATTGCCGCAGACAGATATAATCATCTCTATCTACCTAAGAATGATCCCTCGATCGAGACCCTGATTCTCAAAACCTAATCATTATTTAACCTGACTCTCAAAACTTATGCATCGTATTGCTCCCCAAGCGGGTGGTTGGACAGCAGATACCGAAGGGGTGATTATTATTGACCAAAATCCGGCCCCGATTGTTCTCCTCACCATGGCTGATACCGATATTCAAACTCTAGCGGCAGCTATCGACCATCTACCCGATAATTTTCCCGCAATTCGCGCCCTCAATTTATCGCAGTTACAGCAGCAATACAGTATCGATAACTATGGGGACAAGGTACTATCCCAAGCAAGAGTGATTATTCTTCGCTTATTGGGGGGACGGGGGAGTTGGTCCTACGGGTTGGAAGTAGTTAAGGAAATTGTCGAGGAAACCGGTGCGACTTTATTTGTCCTCCCGGGAGAGGATAAACCGGATTTAGAGTTGATGAGTCATTCCACTGCTTCCCTGACTACTGTTAACCAGTTATGGTGCTATTTCACGGAAGCAGGGATAGATAACTGGATTAATGCTGCTAAATTTATCGCGCATACCTGTCTCCATCTCGACTATCCTCCCTCTCCTCCTGGGGTTGTCCCTCGGTTGGGAATCTATTCCCAGATAACCCTATCCCAACCCCAAGCACGGACTTGGATACTTTTCTATCGTTCCCATTATCTCGCGGGTAATACCAAAGCTATCGATGCTTTAATCAGCGCTTTCACCCAAAGAAATATGGAAACTGTCCCTATCTTTCTCTCCTCTCTGCGGGAAATTGAAGTGCAAGAGGAACTATTAACCCTCTTTTCCCACCATCCCCCAGACTTAATTCTCGATACCACTAGCTTCTCTATCCAACGACCAGAAGACAAACAAAATCATCACTTCTGGCAGTCTCTCAATAAACCCATCTTCCAAGTTATCCTCAGCAGCAGCAGTTTAGAAGCTTATCAACAGGGTTATCAAGGTCTTTCCCCCCGGGATGTGGCCATGAATATCGCTTTACCGGAAATGGATGGCAAAATTATCACCCGCGCTATTTCCTTTAAATCTGTCCTCACCCGACATCCCAAACTGGAAACGGAAATAGTTATCTATCAACCCCTCCCCCACCGGGTTGATTTTGTCGCTGATTTAACCGCAAACTATTGTCAACTCTCCTCCCTTCCCAACTCCCAGAAAAAAATTGCTCTCATTTTCCCCAACTATCCCAATAAGGATGGTCGTATCGCTAACGGAGTCGGTTTAGATACTCCCGCTAGTGGTCTGGAAATTCTTCGCGCATTACAAACCCAAGGTTATACCCTCACCGACCTACCCGACCATAGCGATGAATTAATGCGATTGCTTATTTCCGGTATCACTAATGACTTGGAGACAAGGGAATTAAAACCTATCTATCAATCTCTCTCCCTAGAAGCATATCTAGATTATTTCTCCTCCCTTCCCCCCGATAATCAAAGCGCTCTGCTTGACCGTTGGGGACATCCGGACAGGGATTTTCCTATCCCCGGCATCCAGTTAGGTAATGTCTTTATCGGTATTCAACCTTCTCGCGGTTACGACCTTGACCCGACTCTTAATTATCATTCCCCCGACCTCGAACCTACCCACAGCTATCTCGCTTTTTACCATTGGTTACGACAGGAATTCCAAGTCACTGCTGTGATTAATCTCGGTAAACACGGCAATTTAGAATGGCTGCCGGGGAAAAGTCTCGCTCTTTCTCCCAATTGTTATCCCGAAATTGCTTTCTCGTCGCTGCCGAATTTCTATCCGTTTATTGTCAATGACCCCGGAGAAGGTTGCAGCGCTAAAAGACGTTCCCAAGCTGTTATCATCGACCATCTCACCCCCCCAATGACGCGAGCGGAATTGTATGGAGATTGGGAAAAGTTAGAGTCCCTCATCGATGAATATTATCAGGCAGAATCTCTTGATCCTTCTCGTTTAGCTCTGATTCGCGAGCGGATTAACGATCTGGTGGCGAAAACTAATCTCGATCGAGAGCTAGGTACGATCTCGCGTAGCGAGCGCGTTGCGACCAGCGCTTCCTTTAGTCAATTTCTCACCCTCGTGGATGGTTATCTCTGTGAACTCAAGGAAGCACAAATCCGCGACGGTTTACATATCTTCGGTCAATGTCCCCAGGGTCAGCAGTTAATTGATTTAATCCAATCGATCGCTCGTTCTCCTAGTCCCGACCGCCCCGGTTTAACCCGTTCGATCGCCCTTGACCTCCATCTCGACTGCGACCCCCTGACGGAATATAACGATACTACTACCTATCTGGAAAGTCTCGCTCAGGATTTAATTAGCCAGAAAATTGAACCTCTAGGCGAAAATACGGCAAAAGAATTGGTTTGGCTAGAAAATCAGTTAATTCCTGCTTTAAAACAAACCCCCGATGAACTTACCTATCTCTTAAAAGGTCTCACTGGCCAATACGTCCCCAGTGGTGCTTCCGGCGCTCCCACCCGCGGCCGTCCCGATGTTCTCCCCACCGGCAGAAATTTCTATTCTGTCGATACCCGCGCAATCCCCACAGAAACCGCGTGGGAAGTGGGAAGAAAGGCCGCAGAGGCACTAATTGAACGTTATACCCAAGAAAATGGCGAATATCCCCGCACTTTGGCGATTTCTATCTGGGGAACTTCGACGATGAGAAATAGTGGCGAAGATGTGGCCGAAGCCATGGCTTTACTGGGAATTCGTCCCCTTTGGGATGGTTTTTTCCGTCGGGTAGTCGGGTTTGAAATCCTTACCCCGTCTAGCTTAGGCCGTCCTCGCATTGATGTGACTGTTCGGGTATCGGGCTTTTTTAGGGACAGTTTTCCCAGCATACTACATCTTCTTAATTCTTGCATAAATGCGGTAGCTTGTCAAGAGGAAGAGGAAAAAATTAATCCTTTAGCGGCGAAAGTGAAGACAGAGAGGGAGTTTTGGCTAAGTCAGGGCTTAGGAGAAAAGGAGGCGAAACTGAGAGCTACTGCCAGAATCTTTGGCTGCAAACCGGGTGCTTACGGGGCCGGTTTACAGGGGTTAATCGAGTCACAAAACTGGCAAAATGATCAAGACTTAGCTAATGCTTATATTAACTGGAGTTGTTATGCCTATGATAGTCAAGGAACTGCCCATTCTTTACCGGAAGTATTGAGAAATAGACTGCAAGAATTAGAGATAGTGCTGCACAATCAGGACAATCGGGAACACGATATTTTCGACTCCGATGACTACTATCAATTTCAAGGCGGCTTAACTGCCAGTGTCCGGGCATTAACCGGCAAAAATCCCGTCACCTATTTTGGTGATCATTCCCGTCCGGAAAATCCCCGCATCAGAACCCTAGAGGAAGAAATTCGCCGGGTTTACCGTTCGCGAGTGGTTAACCCCAAATGGATAGCGGGAGTGATGCGACACGGCTATAAAGGCGCTTTCGAGATGGCTGCGACCGTAGATTATATTTTTGCCTACTCTGCCACTACTCATCTGGTGGAGGATTTTATCTATCAGGGAGTAGCCGAAGCTTATTTATTTGACGAGAAGGTACAACAATTTATTCAGGAGAAAAACCCCTGGGCATTGCGAGATATGGCCGAAAGATTATTAGAAGCTCAACAACGGGGATTATGGACCCAGGTGGACCAGAAAACTTTAGATCGATTGAGGGCAATTGTCCATGAGGCCGAAGGAGCGATCGAATCGGGTCAGTAATTAGACCTCTGGCAAAAATCAAAAATCTGACCTTAGGTGAGGAGTCAGTAGCCAGTAGTCAGTAGTCAGGAGAATTAAGAATGAGCATTAATCAATTAAATGCTCTATCTAAGGATTTTAGGCTCTTCGGTTTGTGTTATGCAATGGATGGGGGTTATAAGGAATGAAACCCTTATAGAGACAGACATTACCGCGATTTTTGTCAATTGTTTGCGATCTAGAGCGAACTAATCATTTATGCCTATTTTTCTCATTTTTGAACTCTCAAAAATTAATTAGGCAAGAACTCTATTAATAACCGCTCTAGAATCAGTCTATACTATATATTCTCCGGGGAGAAATTGCTCAGATTACTTTAGTAATGAGAAACGGGACTAAATAATGGCCGGAATTGAGGGATTGAGGATTAAAAATTATCGAGCGCTCAAGGATATAACTCTGGGCAAGTTATGGAATACTCAAAATCGAGATTCTCTGACACCGATGACGGCCGTTATCGGCAAAAATGGTGTGGGAAAAAGCACACTTTTTGATGCGTTCGGTTTTTTATCTGATTGTCTTAAAGGAGGAGTAGAAGAAGCTTGTGATGTGCGAGGTCGGGGCGGGTTTGAGCGTCTTCGTTCCCAGGGTCAGGAAGGAAGCATTGAATTTCAGATTTATTACAAAGAAGATTACAATTCCCGACCAATTACCTATGAATTAGCTATTGATCTAGATACCGATAATAGACCTTATGTAAAAAAAGAAAGACTCAGACAGAGAAGAAAAGGTCAAAAGACCGGATGGCCTTTTTCATTTTTACTCCTCGATGAGGGGAAAGGAATCGTCTGGAAAGGAGAAGAAGAAGGGAAACAAGTAGAAGAAGGTCAAGACCATTTTGATTTACTTAAGTTAATAGAAAAAATTAAACGAGGAGATTATGAGGATGGGGGGGAGTTAGTGGAACTGAATGATAAGCGGAAACTAGGAATTGCTACGTTAGGTTCTCTCAAACAGCATCCGAGAATTTCCCTATTTCGGAGATTTATTGAGGGATGGTATCTCAGCTATTTTACTCCCGATGCGGCCAGAAGTTTGCCCCTAGCCGGACCCCAGAAACATCTGAATATTCATGGAGATAATCTCGGTAATGTGGTGCAGTTTATGGAAAGAGAGCATTCCAAGAAATTTCAGAATATACTTAATAGTATTTCTCGTAAGATACCGGGTATAGAAAAAATTAGTACCGAAAAAAGTCCCGATAATCGACTACTATTAAAATTTAATGATCGGGGATTCCAAGACCCATTTTATGTACAGCAAATGTCCGATGGTACTTTAAAAGTATTCGCCTATCTCTTACTGTTAGAAGACCCTTCCCCACCGCCATTTATCTGTATTGAAGAGCCAGAAAACGGCTGATACCATAAACTATTAGAAACCTTGGCTCAAGAATTTAGAAAACACGCCACAGGACAGAGAGGACGTTCTCAAATTTTTATCACCACCCATCAACCTTATTTTGTTGATGCTCTCCAGCCGGAAGAAGTTTGGATTCTGGAAAAAGGTGATGACGGGTTTTCTCGGATTAAACGGGCCAGTGACAATCCCTTAATCAAGAATCTCGTCTCAGAAGGATTGCCCCTTGGTAGTCTTTGGTATAGTGATTACTTAGATGAGAGATAAGGTTATGCACTTTGAAATTTTGGTCGAGGATTTGTCGGGAAAAAAAGCACTTGATATTCTAATTCCTAGGATTATTGACATGAATGCAGGTCATACATTTAGGGTTCATTCCTATAAAGGCAGTGGTCATCTTCCCAGAGACTTACAGTCTGTTTCCGATCCTAGCAAACGGATTCTTCTCGATCGACTACCTAAACTGATTCAAGGATATGATAAAACTTTTTCTAGTTACCCTGATAATTATGCTGCTGTACTGATCGTGGTTTGCGATCTGGATAATCGATGTTTTCGAGAATTTCGACAATAATTAAGCAATTGTCTGGAAAAATCTGCTATCCAATCCCAAATTTACTTCTGTATTGCTGTTGAAGAAGGAGAAGCTTGGTATTTAGGTGATATTAATGCCATAAAAATTGCTTATCCCCAGGCCAAAAGTGCTATCTTGGATTCCTATATTAATGATAGTATCTGTGGTACTTGGGAAAAACTGGCAGATGCTATATACAGAGGTGGAGCGAAACAATTATCTAAGTTAGGTGGCGCTTCTGTGGGTCAAGAGAAAACAGTCTGGGCAGAAAATATTTCTCCTCAGATGAATGTGGATATTAATCGATCGCCCAGCTTTGGCTATTTTCGGGATAAACTACGTCATCTCAGTCAGGAAGAATCAAGATAAGTAATATTTTTTCAGGCTAAACTTTTAGGCATTTAAAATAATTGTCGAGAGCGGGGAATAGGCGATAGTGAGCAGTAAGCAGTGAGCCTAAATCCAGTTATTAAAGACCGATTATTTATACTAAATCCAGTTATTAAAAACTGATTATTTATTCCCTCTTTTGCCTATTGCCTATTGCCCATTGCCTGTCCTGATATGTAGCCTACACTCAACGGATTTAGTATTATTCCCCCTTTTGCCTCTTGCATGAGTGCCTGTCCTGATAAGTAGGGTCTGCTGAAAAAGTTTTTCGGTGGGGGCAGGGTGTGGGGTGTGGGGTGTGGGGTGTGGGGTTTTACCGGTTTTGAGGTGGCCAATTACCTAATTTTTAGGGAAAA